>Ga0181520_10002225_pt1 | contig 36775 bp, 24 predicted proteins | sample PEATcosm2014_Bin_29_FD_132451 | JGI IMG/M metagenome (GOLD analysis project Ga0181520, IMG submission 132451) | Peatland microbial communities from MTU Mesocosm Facility, Houghton, MI, USA - PEATcosm2014_Bin02_30_metaG | ecosystem: Environmental > Terrestrial > Soil > Wetlands > Peat | place... | reverse complement strand
TGGCCTCTATACCGCGCCGGCTATCGTTCCTGTTCCCAATAACATCACGATCACGAGCGCCGCGACCACGCATCCGGAATATCCTCCGGGAAGCTTGGCGCTTGGGGTGTTGAATCCGATTCCGATCCTCACTTCGGTCACGCCCACCGGCTTTGCTGAAGGCGTAACGACGGTGACTGTGGCTGGATCGCAGTTTGTCTACGGGGCGCAGATCTCGTGGAATGGCGCGCCGATTACGACCACATTTGTGTCGAGTACACAGCTGGTGGCCTCTATTGCGGCGCCCAATCCTGGGACCTTCCCGCTTCTTGTGACCAATCCGAATCCGGGTTCGGCGAATTCGGCGACTGCGAATGTCCAGGTCGCGCCGGGGCAGGTGGTTTTCCAGCTGCAGCCTCAAACGGGCAGCGATGTGCGCGTAACCAATTCCATTAACTTCGGGTTGACGGTGACGGGAACGAACAACACGGGCGTGACCCTCGCGATCAACGGTGTCGCGGGTGGCAATGCGCAGGTGGGTACGGCGGTCTCCAATGCGGACGGATCGATCACCTATACCGCGCCGGCCGTGGTGCCGAAGCCGACCAACGTTGTGCAGATGACGATTACTAGCGTCGACAATCCAGCGGTCTCAATCAACCAGAATATCTCGGTGCTGAATCCGATTCCGATTTTGACGTCGGCGACTCCGACGACATTCACCCCTAACCAGTCGGCGACTGTGACTTTGACGGGGCAGGATTTCATCTCCGGCGCGACGGTGCTGGTGAATGGGGCGCAGGTTCCTACGACGTTCGGTAGCGCCACGACGCTTACGGCGACTGTGGATCCGACGCAGTCTGGCAACAACTTCATGGATCTTCAAGTGCAGAATCCGAGCCCCGGGCCGGCGAACTCGTCGGATTTGATCGTGGATCTGCAGAGCACGACCCCTCCGGCAATGAGCTTGACGGATGCTTCGCGGTTCCTGCAGCAGGCAACCTTTGGCGCGACCGACGCGGACATTCATAACGTCTCGCAAAACGGATACCAGTCGTGGCTGAACGCTCAATTCGCGCTACCGCCAACGACAATTGAACCGGGCGTGGAGCAGGCGGTGATTCTGAATAGCCTCAACCCGCCTTGCGCCGCCTCTGACGTCAAGTGCAACGCCGCGCTCTTTGTCCAGAACAGCAGCGACGAGAATTATGTTCAGAATGCGTTCTGGCAAGATGCTCTTTCTGCCGACGACGAGCTGCGGCAGCGGGTGCAGCATGCGCTGAGTGAGATCTTCGTGATCTCGGGTACCAATGCCTCGGTCCAAAGCATGCCGCGCGGCGAAGCCAACTACTATGACATGCTCGGCGCGGATGCTTTCGGGAATTTCAGGCAGCTGCTGCAGGATGTGACCCTGAATCCGATGATGGGCCAGTGGCTCAACATGCTCGGGAATGACAAAGGCAATGCCACGACCGATCCCGATGAGAACTACGCCCGCGAAGTGATGCAGCTGTTTACCATCGGCCTTTACCAGTTGAATAACGATGGGACGCAGAAGCTGGATGGGAGCGGAAATCCGATTCCGACTTATTCGAATACCGACGTGATGGGGATGGCCGCGGTCTTTACGGGCTTTAGCTGGCAAATACCCGGCGACACGACGGAAGCGGGATGGTCGAATTGCTGCCAGTATGTCGGCACAGGATTCGGCGAAGAGCTGCTTCCGATGACGAGCTACGCGGATCATCATTCGACGGTGGAGAAGGACTTTCTAGGCGTGACGATTCCAGCGTCGTCGAATCCGGATCCCAATGGAGACCTGAAGATTGCGCTCGACACGCTCTTCAATCATCCCAACCTGCCGCCGTTCTTTTGCCGGCAGCTGATCGAGCATCTCGTCACCAGCAATCCAAGCCCCGCGTATGTGAGCCGCGTTGCAACGGTGTTTGAGGACGATGGGACAGGCACGCGCGGCAACATGCAGGCGGTCATCACGGCGATCCTGACTGATTCTGAAGCACGCACGACCTCTGCGGCCGTGGCCAATCCGCAATACGGCAAGGTCCGCGAATCGCTGCTTCGCTACACCGAGTGGGCGCGGGCTTTCTCGGCCCAATCGCGCAACGGCGGCTACTGGCTGGGCAGCACCGAGGATCCGATCTATGGACTCGGCGAGATGACGCTGCGTTCGCCGACGGTCTTCAACTGGTTTGCTCCCAACTACATTCCGTCAGGATCGAGCATCTGGCCGACGGGATTGCTGGGACCGGAGTTTCAGATGACCAATGTGACGACGGTGGTTGGCTATCTGAATTACATGCAGGGTGCGATCGGCGCCAACGCGACCAGCGGCCCGGATGTCTTCGCATCGTATAGCACCGAACTCGGTCTTGCCTCCACGCCGACTGCGCTGGTTGACCGGCTGAATCTATTGCTGATGGCTGGCCAGATGAGCAGCACGCTCGAAGGCGAGATTGTGAGTGCAGTCAGCGCCATCGATATCCCCACAGGCGATCAGAACGCAATCAACGCCGCGCTTGCGGCCCGTGTGCAGACCGCGGTTTATCTGACGTTGGCCTCACCAGACTTCACAGCGCAACAATAGGGAGCCCACTATGTGCAAACACGACCATACTCGGCGGCAGTTCTTAAGGACGGCATCGTTCGCCTCCATGGCGGGTGTCTCGGCCAGCCCATTTCTGATCGGGCTCAACTCGATGGCCGCAATGGCGCAAAACAACACCGCTCCCGACTACAAGGCGCTGGTGTGCGTGTTTTTGCAGGGCGGCAATGACGGGCACGGAACCGTGATTGCGACTGACCCCGACTCGTATGCTGCGTTTACGCAGGCGCGGTCCGGAGCGCCGGGTCTTGCCTATCCCATGAGCGAGCTGCTGCCGATCACGCTGCAAACGCCGCAAAGCGGGCGCACCTTTGCGCTGAATCCTTACCTGACCGGGGTGCAAAACCTTTTCAACGCCGGCCGCGCTGCGATTGTGGCGAATACGGGCACGCTGATCGTGCCCGCAACCAAGGCACAGGTGAACGCCAGCTCTGTTCCCCTGCCGGACTCCCTGTTCTCGCACTTCCATCAGACAGCCGCATGGCAGGCGATCGCCTCGAATGGCGGTAGCGCAGAGCGCGTTGGGTGGGGCGGGGCGGTCGCCGATCTGATCGAGAGCATGAACATGAATTCGAACTCCATGTTCACCTGCATCTCGACGGCTGGTATTGCGCTCTTTCTCTCCGGGCAGACTTCGTTCCAACTCAATTGCACGCCTGCGGGACCGATCCCGATCGGCGGGCTGGCGCAGCCCTTGTTCGGCAGCTCGGCCGGGACCAATTCGCTCAACTCAATTCTGAGTGCCACTGAGGCGAACCTCTTCGCCCAGGAATATGAGGTTGTGATTCAGCGCTCGATCCAGGCGCAGGCGACCCTGGCAACTTCCATGCTCCCGGCGGGTGCGGGCGGGGTGCCAAACCCGACGCAATTCCTCGACCCCACGACAAAGAAACTGACGGACAATCCTCTGGCCGCATCGCTGCAAACTGTGGCCAGGATCATCGGCGGCCGCGCAGGACTCGGGGTCACGCGGCAGATTTTCTACGTCCAGCTGGGAAGTTTCGACACACACAACAACCAGGCGCAACTGCACGCCACCCTGCTGACGCAACTCGGAGAGGCTCTGGAATACTTCGACGGCCTCATGACTTCGATGGGGATCGGCAACCAGGTGACTACATTCACGGCTTCGGACTTTGGAAGAACGCTGACCTCGAACAGCAACGGTACAGACCACGGCTGGGGCAGCCATCACTTCGTGGTTGGCGGCGCCGTCCAGGGGCAAAACATGTATGGCCAGTACCCGATAATCGGAGTGAATCAAGCGAATGATTTGGGCGCAGGCAGGCTGATTCCGACGACTTCGGTCGATCAGTATGCGGGAACTCTGGCGAAGTGGTTCGGACTCTCAGACGGACAGATTCGAACCGTTCTGCCGAATTTCGGGAACTTCGGTTCCAGCCCATATCTCGGATTTATGGGCTAAAACTGGTCTCATAGACCGGTCTCGTCGGGGTCGCAGCGGAGTCCAATTCATACCGCGAAGTTACAGACTGGCTCTGTATCTCCATTTCTGTGAGCAAGAGCAGAAGGGGTCGTGCAGGACCGGTATTGTCGTGCCCCGCCGGATTCCTGTCCGGATTACGATGGGCTACCCCGCAGCTACAGAAATCTACGTGATCCGCGATCCCGTGGCATTTCCTGGATGTCCTCCGTCACATCGAGGTCAGCAGAGATTGTCTAAGGTTGATCTCGCGCGGGAATCCCGGTGCGCGGCAATCGATTTCAGACCTCGCAATCGATATGCTACCGTGTTCTTACACCCCAGCTTCCACTAGACGTTTGGCGGGCACAAGGGCTCTGGTGCCAAATGCTAGAGCGGTTCCGCAGTGAGTGTATTCGTTTCTGGACGTGGTGAAAGGTGGCTCTTTCTTAAGGAAAGAGCCACTCGGCCGAATCGGCTTTCTGGACACAGACACTGCGAAACCGCTGGGGCGGCCGCAAAAAATCCTACGCAGGCTGCTTGAGGGCGGATGGGAATCCAGATTGCACTGAATCATCGGACACACTACCGATACGAAAAGGCGGTCTCCCTCGGTCCGCAGATTATCCAGTTGCGTCCTACACTCAACTGTCGCACTCCCATCCTCAGCTATTCGCTCGATGTCACTCCGTCGGAACACTTCCTCAGCTGGCAACTCGATCCTTCGTTGAATCGTCAGGCGCGCCTGCTTTTCCCAAACAAGACGGGTGAGTTTTTGGTCGAAGTGAATCTCGTGGCCGATCTAACCCCCATCAATCCCTTTGATTTCCTGCTGGATCCCAAAGTGGAGAAATACCATTTTCTATACCCACAAGACCTTGCGCGGGATCTCTATACCTATCTGTACGTCGAACCGGCTGGACCCCTGCTGCATGCGTTTCTTGAAAACTTCCGGAACCAGAATATTGGAACCATCGATCTTTTGTTGCTTCTGAATCGAAAGGTACGCGATGAAATTGCCTACGCGACAAGGCTGACGCCGGGGGTCCAGACCTGCGAGGAGACCCTTGAGAAGCGCTCGGGTTCGTGTCGCGACTCGGCCTGGCTGCTCGTTGAAATTCTTCGGCATCTGGGAATCGCAGCGCGGTTTGTCTCCGGTTATCTGATTCAGACTGCGGAAGAAGGGGTCGTGTTGAATGGCCCTAGCGGTGCTCCGCAATTGGACACTGCCGATCTGCATGCCTGGGCAGAGGCGTTCTTGCCAGGCGCCGGTTGGATTGGATTGGACCCGACCTCGGGTTTTCTCGCAGGCGCTGGCCACATCCCGCTGGCCTGCACTTCCTCTGCTGCGCAGGCGGCGCCGATATCAGGCACAGCCGAGCTGCCCAGCGCCGACTTCAGCTACTCCATGACGGTTCACCGTTTGAATGATTCACGGACGCAGTCTTCCGATCCTGAAGAACAGTGGCTTCGTGTACAACAGGTGGCCCACTGCGTGGACGCGTCACTTGAGGCGCACGACGTAAGGCTGACCATGGGCGGCGAACCTACATTCGTCGGCATTGACGATCCAGAGAGTCCGCAATGGAACATCGATGCCCTTGGCGCTATGAAGCGAAGCCGTGGCCTGACATTCATTCGTGCCCTGCGTGAGAGTATGGCGCCGCACGCGCTGCTTCACTACGGCCAGGGAAAATGGTATCCAGGGGAGCCGCTGCCGCGTTGGGCACTGAGTTGTTTTTGGCGTGCGGATGGCGTTCCGGTTTGGGAGGACGCCGATCTCATCGCGCGCGAAGATCACGACTACGGATTTGGGACGGGCGATGCTTCCAAGTTCATGCATGCGCTGACACGCCGCCTTCAGGTGACCGCGGAGAACGCGCTGCCGGCCTTTAGTCCGGGCAGCGAATCGACGGAGCCCGCGGGGTACATCCTGCCCATTCGCCGTCGGCAACCGGACGGCCTCTTACGCTGGTCGAGTCAATGGTGGTTTACCCCAGTGGACCGCCTTGTCTTGTTTCAAGGGGATTCACCGGTGGGCTATCGCATACCGGCCGAGGCTATCCCGTGGGTCGCGCCCGATGAACTTAAGTATGAGTTCGATGATGCACCGTACGCAGATCGAGCCAGGTTACCCCAGAAGTCGGCGCGCCGCATGGAGCTTTTTGCATCGGACCCGGTGGCCGACACGTTGCCAGCTGTCTTGCGCGCGAATGAAGATGTGCCCGAACTCATCCGGCCATCGTTGTGTGTGCAGGCACGCGACGGCCGTCTGCATGTTTTTTTGCCATACGCACCAGTGCTCGCAGATTACCTCGACCTGATCGCCGCGGTTGAGGACACATGCCGGTATCTCAAGATGCCCGTCTGGGTCGAGGGCTACGCGCCGGCCGCCGATCCGCGGCTGCTTTCGTTGAGCGTCACACCTGATCCCGGCGTTCTTGAAGTCAACTTGCCGCCTGCAAAGAATTGGGATGAACTTGAGAAGATCAATACGCAGGTTGATAGCGAAGCACGCCGCAATCGATTGACCGCTGAGAAATTCGACTACAGCGGTAATCAAAATGCGACTGGTGGCGGAAGCCACATTGTAATTGGGGGCGCAACCATTGAGGACAGCCCCATTCTGCGGCGCCCGGATCTGCTGCGCAGCATGATTGCGTTCTGGCAGAATCATCCTTCGATGTCTTATTTATTCTCGGGATTGTATGTTGGTCCGACGAGCCAGTATCCACGTGTGGACGAAGCGCGGACGGACGCGCTGTATGAACTCGAAGTCGCCTTTCGTCATCTCCCTTCAGGAAGCTGCCCGCCTTCTGTTGTGGATGGATTGTTTCGGAATTTGCTTGCCGATGTTACCGGGAACACGCATCGCGCAGAGTTCTGCGTCGACAAGCTTTTTCCACCGCAGGGTCTTGGATTGCCACTCGGCTTGCTCGAATTGCGCGCGTTTGAGATGCCGCCGACCGCGCGGATGAATCTTCTGCAGATGTTATTGATCCGCGCTTTGGTCTGCATGTTCTGGAAAGAGCCGTTCGAGGGTAGCCTGATTCGCTGGGGCACGGCGCTCCACGATCGATTCATGCTGCCGCATTTTGTCCGGCTAGATTTTTTCGAAGTGCTTGGGGCTTTGCGGCAGTCCGGCTTCAATTTCGAGGATGAGTGGTTTGCCGAGCATCTTGAGTTTCGCTTTCCAAGGATCGGGTCGATCCATGTAGACGGAGTGGAACTGGAACTGCGTCGAGCGCTCGAGCCGTGGAACGTCCTTGCTGAAGAGACGGCTTCCGGCGGAACGGTTCGCAGCGTGGATTCTTCGCTTGAGCGAATCCAGGTGAAGCTGTCGGGGATAACCGCGGATTCCCGTTTCGCTGTAGTCTGCAATGGCCACCGTGTCCCGCTGCAACCGACGTCCGAGCCGGGAGCAGCAGTGGCCGGAGTGAGATTTCGCGCGCGCAGATTGTCGGCGACCTTGCACCCGACGATTCCAGTGCACGCGCCTCTAGTCTTCGATCTGATTGACAGTTGGAACGAACGTTCGATCGGGCAATGCATCTACCATGTTGAACCACCCGACGGACGCCAATTCACAGCACGCCCCGCGAATGCCACTGAGGCGTTGGAGCGGCGCCTGGAGCGCTTTCAAGTCACGCACGCCGCACTCGGTCCAGTGAAAGCGCCCGAGGTTGAAAACAACTCAATCTTCCCTGGGACGCTGGATCTGCGTGTGCCGACCCCGCGCCAGAACAGCCGGATCGATACGCCGGAGCCTTTGCCATGACGGTCGATCTCTATCAGACTCCGTTGCGTTATGGCGATGCCTACGACGAACTGTCGGCCGATGGGGTCACGCCCCGGCCGCACTGGGCGCGCTTGATGGAGTCACTTCGAGCGATCGGCCCCGAGGAGTTGGGACGACGATGCGTTCGCGCCGAGCGTCGTATCCGCGAAAATGGAATCACCTACAACATCTACAGCGATCCGCTCGGGGCAAACCGGCCGTGGGAAATCGATATTGTTCCCTTCTTGATCGCGGCCGATGAGTGGCGGGTTATCGAGCAGGGAATCATTCAGCGCGCCCAACTGCTGAGTTTGATTCTCGAGGATCTGTATGGCGCGCAGAGTCTGCTTGCGAGTGGACGTTTCCCTGCCGAACTTCTGTATGCCAATCCTGCATTTCTTCGGCCGATGGTGGGCGTGCGAGTTCCTGCGCACAGCTATCTGCATATGCTCGCGGTTGATCTTGCGCGTTCGCCGGATGGCCGTTGGTGGGTGCTTTCCGACCGCACGCAGGCTCCCTCGGGGAGTGGTTATGCATTGGAGAACCGCACCATCGTCTCCGATGTTCTACCGAATGTCTTTCGTTCTTCCAATGTTTTGCGCCTCGCGCCGTTTTTCCGGGCACAGCGGGATGCGCTGACCGCGTTGAGCGAACGCAGCAATCCACGCATCGTTCTACTAACTCCCGGCCCCCATAACGAGACTTACTTTGAACACTCATACATTGCGCGGTATCTCGGGTTCACATTGGTCGAGGGAGCGGACCTGACCGTACGGGATCGGTCCGTTTATCTCAAAACTGTCGACGGATTGGAGCAAGTGGATGTCATTCTGCGCCGCGTCGACGACAGCTTTTGCGATCCGCTCGAACTTCGGAGCGATTCTCTTCTGGGCGTGCCGGGTTTGGTCGACGCGATCGTCGCAGGAAACGTAAAAGTTGCCAACGCCCTGGGTAGCGGGGTGATTGAGACGGCAGCGATCATGCCGTTTCTTCCCGGCCTTTGCCGACACATGACGGGACAGAGTTTGATGCTTCCGTCGGTTGCGACCTGGTGGTGCGGACAATCCTATGCCCTCGATTGGGTGCTTAAGCATCTCGACTCCGTGGTCTTGAAGCCGGCGTTTCCATCGCGCGGCATGGAGCCTGTATTTGGAGCCAAGTTAGAACAAGCGGAGAAGGGAAAGCTGGCCGCACGCTTGCAGGCACAACCTCATGAGTATGTCGCACAAGAGCAGATCGCCTTATCGAATGCGCCTGTCTGGGGCAACGGACACCTTTACTCGCGCAGCGTAGTGCTGCGAGCCTATGTGCTCAACACCGGCAATGGCTGGACAGCCATTCCGGGGGGATTAGTGCGCGTTGCCGAAGCCGAAGGTTCGGTTGTTTCGATGCAGCGAGGCGGACACAGCAAGGACGCGTGGGTGCTCTGGGACAGCCCCGTCGATACCTTCAGCCTGTTGCACCCGCGCAATCAACCGGTCGCATTGCGCCGGGAGTTACCCGGCGTGCCGAGCAGTGTGGCCGATCGTGTTTTTTGGCTAGGGCGTTATGTCGAACGTGCCGAAAACACAGCTAGAATTGCGCGCACACTGATTTCTCGTGTGCGGCGAGCCGACCAGGAAGAGTTTGGGTGCTTGCTGCGATTGCATCGAAGTTTGAAGTCGCGGCAAAGTAAGTTGCCGAAGGCAAAAAAACGGCGGCCCACTGCGCTGGAATTCGAACACGAATTGGTTTCCATCATTTCCGATGTCAAACGAACCGATAGTCTGGCTTTTACACTTTCCGAGGTGTCTCGTGTCGGCAATAGCGTTCGCGAGCGGCTATCGGCGGATATGATGATCCTGATCGGCCAGTTGCGCAATTCAATCCAGGTTGGCCGAGAGACGCAATTTCCTGAGTATCCCGCGACGCTGACCCTTTGCTTGGAGTTGCTCTCTGCCTTCTCCGGGATGGAGCGCGAAAACACTACGCGCGGATTGGGCTGGTTGTTCATGAGTATCGGACGCCGCCTTGAGCGTGCGAACTATCTGACCAGGCAACTCCGCGAGATCACTTGGCCACTTGGCGAGCAGGATTGGCCGCTCTTGGAGTGCTTGCTTGAGATTGCGGACAGCTCGATGACCTACCGAGCGCGGTATTACACTACACTGCAGCCCCTTGCTGTGCTGGACGTGCTCATGGCAGATGAGAGCAATCCGCGCTCTTTGGATTTTCAACTTGCTCACCTCGTGGATCTCTATCAGAAGCTGCCTCGGCACTTACCGGGCGATCTGCAGGCCATGCGAGACGCGCTGGCGTTGCTGCGCAGTTTCGATCTGCGGACGATAGGCTATACCTTTCCGGGCGATCCAGCCGCTGCTAAAGATTCGGAAGGGCTGGCTCGGCTTGGAAGTGTTTTGGAAGGATTGGAGCGACTGCTGCCTTCCTGGTCAGATAACTTATCGAGCCGGTACTTCAGCCATGCTCGCACTTTACCGATCACGATTGGCCTATGATCTACAAAATCATTCATCGCACGACTTACAAATATAAATATCCCGTATCCGTGGGAAGCCACGTCGCTTGTCTCAAGCCGCGGTCTCTGACCCGTCACAGGTTGGCGCAAAGCGAATTGCACATCGAGCCGAGTCCGTCGACAATGACGGAGAGAGTAGATTATTTTGGAAACCACCTGTGCTATTTCACCATAGAAGAACCGCACAACGAATTGGTCGTGGAAGCGCGGAGTGAAGTAATCATGGGGGAAAACGAGACCTCATTGGCGCAGTCTTCGCCTCCGTGGGAAGAAGTGGCCAAATCGTTATCCCAAGATCGCAGTCCAGCGACAGTTGAAGCCTACCAGTTCAGATTTGAATCGCCGCGCATCAGGATTCGACCGGAGTTTGCCGCTTATGCGCGCCAATCATTTACTTCGGGACGCGCGATGTTTGACGCGCTCTTAGATCTGACAGCGAGAATTCATAATGATTTTCGATTCGATTCAAAATCGACGCATGTCCGCACCCCTATCGAAGAGGTCTTCCGCAAAAAGCGGGGCGTGTGCCAGGATTTCGCGCACATTCAAATTGCTTGTCTCCGCTCGCTGAAGCTGGCGGCACGATATGTCAGCGGATATCTTCGAACTTATCCGCCGCCCGGACAACCACGGCTCGTCGGAGCCGACGCTTCACATGCCTGGGTATCGGCCTATTGCCCAGGGATTGGCTGGCTCGACCTCGATCCGACCAACAATGTTGTTCCCTCGAACGGCCACGTGACAATTGGCTGGGGTCGTGATTTCGGTGACGTGAGTCCTCTGCACGGTTTGATTCTCGGCGGGGGCGCTCATACGCTCAAGGTCGCTGTTGACCTTGAGGCGCTGTGATCCTGATCCGAATTAAAGCTGCGTCCCGCTAACTACGGCTGGCTCTTCCTCCGCCACCACAAAAAAACTGCGCAGGTCGGCTTGTCCAAAGGCCGTTGTCATCGCGACATCCGACGCATCCCTGCCTGTTGCCATCAGAATGCGTCCAAGCCTCGGTTGGTTATTGCGCGCATCAAATGTCCACCATCTGTTCTCGAGGAAGACCTCAAACCATGCGCTGAAATCCATGGGAAGCACAACGGGCACACCAATGTCCCCTAGATATCCTGTCGCGTAGCGGGCCGGGATGTTGAGCGCTCGACAGAAAGTGATGGCCAGATGTTGATAGTCGCGACACACGCCGACACGCTCCGTATAGACATCGAGGGCGGTTTTAGTTGGCCGGGCGTGTTGATAGTTAAACAATACCTTGCCGTGGACCCAATTACAGATCGCCTGCACGCGACCCCAGCCTGGCGCTAAATGCCCGAATAGCTCCAATGCAATGTTTGAAAGGCGATCCACCTCGCAGTAGCGGCTATTCAGGAGGTAGGTGAGCACTTCGTCGGGCAAATCGCCCACCGCAGACTCGCGAGCAGCCCAGCTGACCTCATCCGGCTCGTCTGAGGTCTTAATGAGCGTGGAATTGGTTAGCCGCAGCAGTCCTGGATGTGCAACGAACCGCGCGCAGCGATTCCCAAAACTGTCGATGTAGTGGGTAACTTTGAGGTCCGGTTCCGTCTTCAGCTCGTCCGGTTCGAGAAGATCGCCTGCGCGGGAAGGGTGGACGTTGAGGAGCGCCACAATGGCGACTGTGGCCGGGATCTGGAACTGAATGTCGTATCCAAGGCGGATCAACATCGTCGGAACCTCATATCTGTGCGCTGCGGGGTTGGATATCCGTGGGCTCTGGGATCGCGCGAAGGGACTACACCTTGATCATCTCATTGATGAGATGCAGCAAACCGGAAGTACGTGTACTGAGCCGTTGCAATCTGCAGGACGGCAGGGAGGAGCCACGCGAATCCCGGACTCACGCGGCAAGTGTTGAAGGGCAAATATGCGGCCTATGCACAGACCGAGCGTGCAGGGCTCCGATACTTGTCCGCAAGTAAGTAATAAACCACGGGAGTTACGATAAGTGACAATGCGACTGAGATCAGGGTTCCTCCGATGACGGCAATCGCCAGCGGCTGGAGCATCTGCGATCCAGAGCCCAGCGCGAAAGCCAGTGGAAGCATACCGCATATCGCAGCGACCGCGGTCATCACGATGGGACGCAAGCGGCGCTGCGCAGCTTGGAGCATTGCTTCGCGAGGATCGACGCCCATGGCGCGAAGCTTGTCATCTGCATCGAGCAGGAGGATTCCATTCTTGGCAACTATGCCGATGACCATGATGAGGCCCATGAAGCTGGCGACGTTGAAGCTGGTCTGGGTGATCAGCAGCGCGAGGACCACGCCCGAGATGGAAAGAACCGAGCTGGTGAGAATGGCGATTGGAGCGGAGAAGTTGCGGAACTCCAGCAACAAGACGCCAAAGACCAATGCCAGAGCGAGGATCAGTACGCGCAGCAGATCGTGAAATGATTTCTGCTGCTCCTCGTAGGTGCCTCCATACTCGACGCGCACAGTGGACGGAAGGTGTAGACCGGCGACCGCGGTTCTGACTGCAGCCATCGCGGTGCCAAGATCGGAACCTTCGAGGCGTCCCGTCACCAGAATCTGCTGCTGCAGGTTTTCGCGACGAATCTCATTCTGCGGCGGCAGCTGCGTGACCTGGGAAATGGAGCCGAGCGAAGCTGTATGTCCGGTGCTGGAATTGAAGACGGTATTCTCGATAGCCGCAAGAGACGAGCGATTTTCTTCGGGAAGGCGAATGCGAATCGTGTAGGGGCGGCCGTTGACAATCATCGGATCGGTAGTGGGTAGGCCATCGAGGATGGCGGTCGCATCTTCCGCGACTTCCTGGGGTGTAAAGCCGAATTTGGCCGCAAGCACGGGACTGATCTGAAAGCTTGTTGCGGGGCCGCTGACGGTGTTGTCAATGCCGTTTTCCGTATCGACTACGCCTGGGATCTTAGCGATCGCGTCTTGCACTTTGGGTCCAAGCCGGTTGAGCAACGCCTGGTCGTTAGAGAAGAGCTTGATTTGAATTGGCTCTGGCGCGTTCGATAAATCGCCGATCATGTCCTGCAGTACTTGTGTGAATTCGACATCCAGCTCGGGCTCTGTTTTCTTGATCTGTTCGCGAACCTCGGCCATGACATCGTCGATCGGCCGGGACCGTTTGCTTTTGAGCTTGACCGTAAAGTCGCCATAGTTGGCTTCTGTCACCGCTGCAAGGCCCATCTGAAGGCCCGTGCGCCGCGATGTGATTTCGACTTCCGGCGTGTCGTGCAGAATGCGCTCGACGTGCTCCAGCACCCGGTTCGTTTCGGTCAGAGAACTTCCCGAGGGCATGATGTAATCGAGGATGAATCCACCTTCATCCATTTCGGGCAGCAAGTCCGAACCGAGCGCGGAGTAGCCGAAGTAAGCCCCAACAATCAGTGTCAGGCAGATGCAGCCGAGAATCGCAGGTCGCGCCAGTGCCCAATCGAGCGCGCGGGCGTGAATTGACAGGATGCGCGCCATGAACTGGCCTGAGTGTTTGCGTTCCGGCTGCGACATGTCCTCGCGGTTTTCTTCATGACTGGCATTCCTTGATCGCTCCCGCAACAAGACGAACGATAGAGCAGGGGTCCAGGTCAGCGCCAGGAATAAAGATGTGAGCAGGGCTGCGGTCATGGTGATGGCGAGGGCGCGGAAGAAACTGCCGGTGACACCGGTGACAGCGACGAGGGGAAGAAAGACGACTACCGGTGTGATGGTGGACCCGATGAGAGGGACTGTAATTTCGCCGAGAGCGCTGCGCACGGCTTCAATGCGAGACTGTCCGTTGTCGCGATGGACGACAATGTTTTCGACCACAACGATGGCGTCGTCGATGACAAGCCCGATGGCCGCTGCGAGGCCTCCCAAAGTCATCAGGTTGAAGGACTGGCCGATTATCCAAAGGAAGAGGATCGTGATTGCGATGGTGACCGGGATGACAAGGCCAGCAACGACGGAAGAGCGCCAGTCGTGAAGGAAGAGGAAGAGGATTACGCAGGCCAGGAGGAGCCCGATGAAGATGGCGTCGCGGACGCTGGCGATGGAGTCGCGTACGAGTTGTGACTGATCGTAAAACGGCTCGAGGTGCACGCCGGGAGGCAATTTGCTGCTGAGACTCGCAACCTCGACGGCGACCGCATTTGCGACCTGCACCGTATTCGAGGAGATTTGCCGCGTGATGTTGAGCAGCACCGCGGGCTTTCCGTTCGAGGTGACGGCCGTATATACCGGCATCGTTGAGGGCTCGACAGTAGCCACATCCGCAACCCGGATGGGCGCTCCAGCTGGAGTTGTTTTGATCACTAGATTTGCAAGCTCACTTGCAGAGTGGGCCTGCGCCCCAATTAGACCGAGGATAAGTTGGTGGTCGGCTTCATAGAGTCCGGGTGAGTCGATGATGTTGGCCGCCTGCACACCGCTTACGAGATCGAGCAAGGTGATGCCGGATGCCTGCAGGCGCGAGAGATCCGGAATGATATGAAACTCAGGAATCTTGCCTCCCTGCACGATCACAGTACTCACACCCTCCACGCGGTTCAGCGGAGGTTTCAGGTCGTAGGTCGCAATCTCCCAAAGTTGTGTCTGCGAGACAGTCGCCGCACCTCGATCGTCTGCCGTCAACGCGTAGCCGAGGATCGGAAAAGTCGCGAAGGTCAAGCGGTTGGTTGTGATGCGCGCCGTGGAAGGCAGAGTCTGTGCCACCTTGGAGAGCGCGGCATCCGCAAGCTGCAGCGTGTGAAACATGTCTATATTCCAGTCGAAGAACAAACTAATCTCGGCTGAACCGCGGCTTGTGGTGCTCCTGACTGTTCTCAAACCAGGAACGGAGTTGACCGCATCTTCGATGGGCTTGGTGATTGTGACCTGCATCTGCTCTACAGGCATAACTCCGTTGTCAACACCGATGACGACGCGCGGAAAATTTGTATCGGGAAAAACAGAGATCGGCACCTGCGTGGCGGCGTACACACCCGCTACGGTGAGCGCAATCAGGAAAAAAAAGATTGGTGTGGAAAGCCGCGAAAGCCAGAACGGCTTTTCGGAGACGGGAGGCGGGGTCACTTGTCGTCTCCACCTTTTGCCGCGTCTGGTTTCTCGTCACCGGGCGTGCCGACTTTCACCTTGGTTCCATCGTCGAGAGCATAGGCGCCGGCGGTGATGACTGAATCCTTCACGGTGATTCCGGAAATAATCTGCGCTTCATTGTCAGACTGAATTCCTACTGATACTGGGCGCTTGTGCGCATTGCCATCGGCACCAATCACCATCACATACTTGGTGCCGTCTGCCCCGGTCTGGATCGCCTCGACAGGAATGAGCAAAGCATTCTTGACCGTGCGGCCAGTGATTGAGGCGTGGACCGGGGTTCCGGCCTTCAAAAGATTTTTGGGATTGTCGACGCGCAGCCAGACTTCGACGGTAGTGCTCCCCGGATCAAGGGCTGGACTGATCAGAGAGACCTTTGCATTCACTGGATCTTCCAATCCGGGTACGCCGATCGTCGCGGCAGCTCCAACTGCGAGTTGCTGGGCCTGCACCTGCGCGATGTGTAACTTGGCAATCAGCGTGGAAGTCTCCATCACCGTAATCAGTGGCGTTCCCGCGGGCGCTGTCTCGCCGGAAAAGAGCGGACGGTCTGTGACAACACCATCGATGGGACTGCGAATCTCTGTGTACTCGAGTTGAGCCTGCGCACCGAGATACTTGCCCTTGGCGGAATCAAGCTGGCCCTTTGCGGACTCAAGTGCCGCTTTGTTGCTGGTCTTCTGGACGGATTCAAAGTGCTGGCTGGCGATATCATAGGCGGCCTGCGCCTGCACCAGAGCGGCTTTTGCGGTATCCAGATCGCGTCCCGGAATCGCTCCTTGCGCAAAGAGTTGGGTGCGCGCGGTGACGATGCTTTGGTTTAAGTCGAGGTTAGCTTTCGCCTGCGTCAGGTCTAACTGCGCCTTGGAATAGTCTTCGGGGACGGTTGCTTTCGTCGCGGTGTCATATCCGGCTTTGGCGGCTGCGTACGCTCCCTCGTTGTCCAAGGCGGCCGCCGATAGGTCGTTGTTCTCGAGCGTGGCCAGCAGTTCTCCGGCTTTCACGCGAGCACCACGCTGGACGTAAAACTTCTTGACGGGCGCGGTGATCTTGGGAGAAATCGCAGCTTGAGCAAGAGGCGATAGCGTGGCGTCAGTGGCGATCGTCTCGGAGATACTTCCCTGGTGCGGCTGTGTAGCCTGCACTGTAACTTCCGGAGCAGGCGCAGATTCCGGTTTGTGACAGCCCGCCACGACCACTAACAAACCGCATAGCAGGCCGTATCTAAGTGAGCGATTCGATTTCGACGGACTCGTTGTCGTGCGCATAGATCAGATCGTTCCTGTGAGTATCTGTAGATTGGCCAACGCGGTTTGATAGCGGAGCACTCCATCCTCCCGCGCGGTCTCGGCGGATACAACGGAGTTCTGTGCGTCCACGACTTCAAGTACGGTTCCCTCGCCAGCGGAGTAGCGGAGCCGCACCAGACGAAGGCTCTCGCGCGCGGTTGCTGCGCTCTGGTCGAGCGATTGGAGTTGATCGCGAGCGACAGTTGCCTCGCCGTAGTATTCATCCAGGTCCGCAACCAAGCGCCTTTGTGTCGCTGTGAGCGTTACTTTTGCGGAGTCGCGCAACGCTGTTTTCTGCTTGATGCGATCATGCGTCGAGAACCAGTCCCAGACAGGGATATCGAGGGTCGCCGTAGCCGAGTAGCCAAGGTTACGCGTACCGCCCGGTCCATGCACTGCGAACTCGGGTGAGTCGATACCGTAGTTGAAGTTCAATCCCAGGTCCGGCAGATAGGCGGAGCGAGCCGCGGTTACAGATAGATTTGCAGCGTGCATCGAGGCCAGGGCGCTTTTGAGTTCAGCATTATTCTGCGCAGCGGCGGCCTCTATTTCTTCGCGTGTCGAGAGCGGCGCCGGATTGGCATAGTCCACCAATGTGTAAGTGGCCTGCGGATCGGGGAAGAGCAAAACAGCCAGATCCAATCGCGCTTTCTCACTTTTCAGTTTGGCGTCGGCAAAGTCGCGTGCGCGCTGCTGCTGCTCCAGCTGCGCCTTTACGACGTCAGCATGCGCGGCTTCGCGAGCATCTTCGCGGTGCTGGGTGAGCTCGGTGAAGCTGTTGGCCTCGTCCAGCGCGCGCTGTGCAATCGCCAACTTGTGGTTTGCGGATAGCGCGCTGTAATACAAGCTGACGACGGTGACCACGAGGCCGCGACGGGCAATTTCAAGTTCAGCCGACGCCACACGGGCGGCGGCCGAGGCTTGAGCCAGGGCAGTTACTTGTTGCAGGCCGATCGTCTCACTCACAACGCCCTGGCTGGTGTATTCGTGAACGCTGTTATTGGCGATGAAGCGTGGAACGCTCGTGGTTGCTGCCGTGCTGGCATTGGCTGACTGGCTTGGTCCGTGCGCCGGCTGTGTGTATAGATATTGGTTGTGGTAAACGACGCTGGGTAACAAAGCGGATCGCGTCAGCGAGCGATCGAGGGCTGCGATCTTAGCCGATGCAACTGCAGCAGCAAAGTTAGGTTCGTTGGTCTTGGCGCGCGCTATCGCGTCTTCCAGAGTAATTGGGCCAGGCGAAACCGGCGCCGAGGTGGAAGCTTGCGGCGCCGAGAGCTGCGTCTGTTGGCTCAACGAGGGAGCGACAACCGACGCTGTAAGGCAGAGTGGGAAAACGATTGAGGCAAGAATTCGCATAGTTAAGAATGCGGCGGAGCTTATCGCAGCTGTTCGGTGTCGACGCGTATACAGACTAATCTTTACCCGCCACAATCACGGTGAAAGTGTCGGGCACGATGGCTGGACGAGGTCGGGGATTGGTGGCCGTAGCCGCTGGACGGGGACCAAACTGCGCTGTCACAACGTATATCTTTCCCGTTGTCCTGTCTAACGCCATGGTGCGAGCTCCCGGCTGCGTCGCCAGGCTTTGAAGCACTTTGTAATCGCTCGTGCTCGCATCGACGATCGTAACCGTACCTTCCCCATTGGAAGAGAAGGCGAGATTCGTCTTCGGGTCGTAGGCAGCGGCATCTGGACCATTGCCAATCGTCGGCGTTGCAATTACCTTCCCCGAATCAGCATCGACGACTGCCATCTTCTTTTCATCGCAGACGGCGAAGAGCCGTCGCCCGGCGCGGTCAATCGCAAGGCCTGAAGGAGACTCGCACGGGCTTACTGACCAGGTCGCTGTAACCTTGGGATCCTTTGCATCCAGACGGACAATCTCGCTCTTGTCTTCGATATTGTCGAAGATGAAACCTTTTCCGTCGGCTACCGGGAACTCCGGCTTACCGGGCAACGACACGGTTGCGATGACCTTTTGAGTCGCGGTATCGATCACCGTGACATTGCTGCTGCGCCCGTTAAAAGCCCAGACCGTCTTAGTCACCGGCTCGAAGACAATTCCGTCAGGATTCGTGCCGGCAGGAATCGACGTTACCGTCTGCAGAGTATTGCGATCGAAAACAACCACCGCATTGGCGCCCCCGTCACTGATGTAGCCAAATTTTCCGGCGTCGTCCAGAGCGACGCCATGCGTCCCCTTAAGGCCGGTGATCGCACCGATCGATTTACCGGTGGTCGCGTCGAGGATCTCGACGCGGCCGCCATGAGTAATGTAAAGGCGGTTTGCAGCCGAATCGGCGGTGAGATAGTCCCATCCTCCTTCGCCGCCGACCTTCCAGCTGTCTTGCATGCGATAGCTCTTCTGCGCGAAAGCCGGAAACGTCACGGCCAGGGTCATTGCTGCAAGCAATCTGAGAGCACGAGAATTGCGATTCAATCTTGGCGATTTCATGCCTGTCTCCAATACGACGCGGCAGTGTCGTCTACCGCTGCTGGCAACTGTTTCATACCAACCTTAAGCGGGCCTGAAGAGACACGAAGAATTATTGAGCACTTGAAGGAATCGAAGCCGTGGGCGCGAGTGGAAGTCTCACTATGACGGTAGTTCCGCGGGCGACTTCGCTCTGGATTTCGATGGATCCTCCGCATTTATCGACAACGGCTTTGCAGATCGCGAGCCCGAGGCCGGTTCCCCCCGTTTTTCTGCTGCGTGACGGCTCGGCCCGCGAGAACCGCTCAAAGATTTGAGGAAGACTTTCAGCAGGAACACCCTCGCCTTGGTCGCGGATAGTGATCCGTGCTTGAGAGTCCTCTTGCTCGATCCCAACGTTGATCGCCGAATTCTGTGGGGAGTGTTGAACAGCATTTAGCAGCAGGTTCGAGCACAGCAGCTTGAATTGGTCTGCTTCGACTCTGGCCATCAGAGAGGTGTTGCCTTGAATCAGAATCGGAATCTGGCTGAGCTGGGTCATCGTATCGAACTCCAGCACGACCTCACGCATGCACTGAACAATGTCGGTTTGGAGGGACGCAGGATTGACTGCGTTGCTTTCCTCCACGCGCGCCAGCGTCAGCATCTGAGCCACGATGCCCTCCATGCGCCCGCAATCCGCGAGGCACCGTTCCAGTCCGGCCTGGTATTCGAGAGGTGTCCTCTCCTTCATACTCAGCAATTGCAGCGAGGACTTCACAACCGCAACACCGGTTTTCAACTCGTGCGCCGCATCTCCCACAAATCGCCTTTGCTGTTCGAATGACCGTTGAAGACCATGCAGGAGAACATCGAGAGCCGAGACCAGCGGAGCGAGCTCCTGGGTCATTTTGGCTTTTTCCGGCGGCAGAAATGTCCACGAAGACGCGGACACTTTGGAAGCAGCGGTCGCTAGCTCGCGCAACGGCGCCAATCCGAGATTCATGAGCCAGGACATCAGAATGCCAGTGCACGCCAGCACTAGCACGCTGCTGATCGCATAAAAGCTGACTGTGCGCAGGATTGCCACCCACACGCGCTTCATCGAGGAGCCGTAATAAACCGTTACATAGCGTCGAATGCCCCCGCCCTTGTCGCCAGGATCAACGATGCGCAGTCCGTGCAGCCGGATCACGCGGTACCTGTTGCCATGGATGGTGGTTTCATAGAAAGTCTCCTGCCCGTCCTCATGGCTTTCGACCTTGATCCGTTCATCCGGGCCCGGCACTGAGTTTCCCGCCCATTTTGGGGAGCGGCCCAAAAGCCTGCCGCTTGCGTCCGTCACCTGATAAATATCGTCCGGCGGTACCGTCGATTCGGTTCCGTCCAGCATGACGTTGTCGCTCGCATCCTCGGCGTCCTGCACCGCCCCAAGCAGGGAGTCGGCCCGACCGCGCAGCAGTATGTCAAAGGCACGAAAATGAACGTGCCGCTCGTAGATGAGGGCAAGCGAGGTCACGCAAAGCGCCGAGATCAGCTCGATCAGAAGGACCGTGACAATCAGTCTCCGGGTAATGGAATAGGACTTCATTCTTCATTCGCCCTGGTGACGAGCAGACGATAACCGCGTCCGCGCAGCGTCTCAATGCTGGATTGTTGCTCGTTCGCGCCGAGTTTCTTGCGCAGATTTGAGACATGCACCTCGATCACATTCGAGTGGTGTTCCCAGTTGTAATCGTAAAGGTGCTCCAGAAGTTCGCGCTTGGAAATGATGACTCGGGGGCGATGCATCAGATATTCGAGTATTCGATATTCCATCGGAGAGAGAAGGATTGCCTCTCCGGCTCTATGCACCGTTTGCTCTAATGTGCTTACAACCAGGTCACCCGCAGTAAGGGTCGGATGCGCTACACCCTTTCCTCGTCGAATGAGAGCCTTGGCACGCGCAAGCAGCTCGCCGAGGTCGAATGGCTTGCTGAGATAATCGTCTGCTCCTGCGTTCAACAAACTAATGGTTGATGTAACTTCGCCGATCGCGGTGAGTATAAGAACCGGCGTTTCATCCTTGTCCGCCCGCAGGCGCTTGAGAACACTGATTCCGTCGAGCTTGGGAAGCATGAGATCGAGAATGATCAGGTCATAGCAACGATTCTCGGCGAGTGAGGCTCCCGTGACGCCGTCTTCAGCGCAATCCACGGCGAAGCCAGGACCCTCCCGTAGAGCAGACGCCACATTTTCAGCGAGCCGGAGTTCGTCCTCGATGAGGAGTACGCGCATGGAACGATTATCTATCGGTCCAGATGAAGGCACCCTTAAGGCTGGAGTGCTGCGCGTTCTTTCTCATTCTGTCTTGCTTGGAGCAGCTGCGCGCTGCGCGGCGCCGATGACGTGGCAGCCTGTGGAGTCTCCGGCTGCGCATAGTACCCCAGGGCAGGCGATTCAGTGAAAAGACATAGGGTCGCTACAACTTTTCGCTACAGTTGAATTTCAACTCTTGGTGAGTTTGAAGATTAACTCTTTGAGAGGATTGGAGGCGCGGGTCGGGATCGAACCGACGCATAAAGGTTTTGCAGACCTCCCAAGCCCAATTGCGGGGTTTTGTCGATTCCTGTAAGTGATTGGAAAACATAGAAACTCGCCTCTGGTGCTCCAAATGGCCACAAGTCCCAAAAAGCGGCTACTACCCACAAAAGTCCCCACAGAAAACCGGCCCGTTAGCGAGTGGAAAATGCGCTGTTCGTCCGGGTGGAACCCGTAATGCAGCAGGTCAGCGAAGGCCCTGCAAGCCTTGGTGGGCTCCCAAATTCCCAACAGAGTGAATTACGGGAGCATCAAGACTGCTGTCTGCGTTTAGATTGCTTCCGGGGCAACTCGTTCGCCCCGTGCTTCCAATTTGAGACTTTCGAGATTACTCCTGAAATCAACGACGATGCTCCCGTGAGTCCCTCTATGAGACTATCGAGCTCCGGGTTTGCGACGACCGTTGAACCGAACAGGGGCTCGGTTGCGCCTGCCCTGGGGGGCCAGCGAAAAGCTCCCACCACACAGGGATGCAATTCAAGCTCCAGATGAGAGCTGCTGTTTGTTCTAAAGGTTGTAGCCCCTCTATCCTGTGAAAGCATCATCTGAAGCTCGGATATGCTCACATCGCAACTGGGTCTGCTCAGAAAGGACTCCGGCCTTAAGACTTCGCGCATTACGCGTTTGCCCAATCCGCCTGCAAAGGAGTTGATCGTCGAATCCTGATACATCCCGGCGCACATCCCATACCAGATTAGGACTCCAGGAAATGCGTCAAGATGCGGGAACAACAATTGTGCATGGTCAAGAGTCCCGGGACTTATCTGGCTGGCAAAATATGCGATGAGAAAAGTCCCAACCTCAATGTCCAAGGAATGCGACCGCTTGAGCCTCATGATAAGTTCATCGAGAGCCATGATTCTGTCTTCTCGCGGCCCACGCATGAATTCAAAGAGTTCAAAAAAGCCGCTCAGTTCTGACTCTCTGTTTAGCCACTTCCTGATGTCGATCTCTCCCTTTAGAAACAGGTCTCCGCAGAGCTCAATTATCAGAGATGCGGGTTTCTCAATCCCGCGATCAAGCCGGTCCCCGGATTCCAAGGAGATGAGCAAACGCCATGGGCTCAGAAGAGTGGCGCTTCCCAGCGCAAGCTGTGGTTGAGAGGTAAGCCCGCGAGCGGAAAACCAAGTCCTTGATACTTCCTCAATGTCAAGGCTACCCAGCGAAACAGCTCTGGACAAGACGAAAGAGTGTGTACCTGCGCAAGTGAGTACTGGAATATCTGAAAGGTCTCTGCGACCGCTAATATGTGTAGCGGTTTCGCCAAGAATCAGACCGGCGCAAATGCTTTCCAGCCTACCCAATTTTGGCATGCTACTCAGTCGAAGTGCTTTATGGGCGGTCTCGAGATCGCAGACGCGAGTGTAGGCAGTGAGCGGACGCAACACGCTAACATATGTCGATGACCATGCCAAGAAATCGCGCAAACTACTGAGAGTAACGATTGCATCTGGTAATGGCGCTCGGTCTCTCGGATCATCTTGCCAAACCAAGAGAAGCTCATGTTGCGTGGCTGAAGGAGAGATCGTCGTAACAGCGCGATACTCGTACTTAGAGAACAGCTTTGCAGCAGAATGAGACCAACGATCTGCCTGAAGGAACTCAATCAACTCTCGCCGATCTGTCTCTCGAACCCACATCTCAAGCTCTCCTTCCCGCAAAAACGTCCTTGATCTTGGGCAGATCCCGTGCTGGCCCAAGTTCAGCAAGAGCCTTTTCAAAATAACCGGGCAAATCGTCGGAATAGTAGATTGAAAGACTCGTCTTGCAGCGCGTAACTGCCATATAGCTCATGTTTCTTTGCAATCGGAATCTCTTCAGCGACTCGCATGCAGCCAGATGCACGCCTCGAAACTCAACTCCCTTTGCTGAGTGAAATGTCCCAACAATGATCGGCTTCGCTGGATCAAATGACGAGTGATCTCCACCTTTTTGCAGGCTGCAGAGTTTTCCAAGAGGAGATGATGCGAGCAACGACCACAGCTGATCGACATCTTCTGACCTCGGGCAGAGAACTCCAAAGAGTTCGTTCGGGTAAGCTCTGAGTTGAACTTCTAGCCTTTCAATGATCTTCTTTGCTTGTTGATCCATGCCGGATGCGCGCGCATGCTCAACAGAAGAGGGTTTGCTCGCTTCATCGTAATGCGAGGACCGAAGGAGTGAAACGAAGCCCACTGAATCGCGCGCGAGACCATCTGCGAGTTTACAAATTTGCCGACCGCATCTGTACTGGTAACGCAGATTGTGCTCACGTCCCTTGACTAAACTTCGCAGCGCCTCCAGTGGATCGGGAGTCGTATAGATTTTCTGTCGAGAGTCAGCTACAGCAAAGATTGATTTAGCGAGTCGGCTGAATATCTCAATTTCATCCGGGAGGTAGTCCTGAGCTTCATCGAGAAGTATTGCATCATAGATATGAAGCAGCTTCTTCTTATCGATTAGATCTTTGACTTCTTCGAGGAAGTATTTTCGCTGCTCATCAAATCCATCCGGGGGTGCTGCAAACACTCCGTATTGAAAAAGGAGTTGCTGCGCCCAGCGTCTAGAGGTTTGGATTTTGTCTTTCGGAAACGAGTAGGTCTTGGCACCCGAGGCGATGAATTCTTGCAGAGCTCGCGAGAAAACGATAATCGCGATGTCGGGGTTTCCTGCCAATGAAAGATAATTGCCCCTGAGAAGAAGAAGGTTTGTCTTCCCGCTTCCAGGCGGGCCAGTGACAAGGTGATTTCCAGACAAGGGCAACGCAATGACGTCTTTCTGATCGTCATCGAGTTCTTCCTCTCCTACCCACCAGCCTTCACCCATCACTCTTCTCCGTACTATTCTTCATCGCGCTTGGCCCTGGAGTAATTTCAACGCGCTCCGGTAAACAAAGGGAACCCAAAAGCTCGCTTCTCCAGCCTGATTCGTTCTCTTCTCAAAGAATCCGATTTCCACGAGTTTTTTTGCCTCTGTCTTCGCCCTCTCCTCGTCAACTCCCCATACCCTTGCAAGACTCTTGGCCGAATGCTGTGTCTTTTGTCCTTCCAATGCTCGCATACGAGGAGCAAGGGCCGCATGTTCAGCGCAGAGGGTTTTATCGAACCTCTCCTTTGATACGTCTTCCAAGGCTTCATCGAAAGCATTGCGGTCGATGAGGAGTTCCCCAGCGGGCTCGGGAGCTCCCAATTCGAGATGTTGCAGTTGTTTCGAACGTGCTGACGACAGAAGATGGATCAAATCACGCGGCGCGGTTTGTTTTGTACTGTCGCACGTTCGGCTGAGCATCCATTTGAAGGTTGCCGAGCCCTTTCCTGTAACTATCTGTGAGGGGAAAATGCGATAGAACAGCCGTTCCTGCTCTTCCCTTGATAGCACAGTACCTTCTGCGATTCCGCAGGACGTGCGAATCCATGCGTTGTGAAGCACCCGGCTAATTACCAAATGCAAAAGACTACGCTCATCCCAGGAGAGCTTCGTATACCGGGTAATGTGGCTCGCCTCCCGGAAGCCTTGTTCCGTGATCTGCGTCCAGATGTCGTCGCGCATGAATATTTTGATTGCGATATTCGTAAATGGAGCAAGGTCCCGATAAGTCCTGAAGAGCGATCGAAGGGCTTTGGTTTCGAGCTCTGGCGAATCAATGAACGCGACATCGAGTCGATCTAAAACGATCCACACCTTCAATGACGCTTCGGACAGTGCAGCATCAGCGAATCCAAAAAGCTCATCTGCAGAAACGAACCCGAGTTCTCGCTGCTCAGTCGTCGGCTCTCCAAGGGTTATGCTCCCGCCGAGCGCTTCCGGGAGTCCCGTTAGTGGATTGAGCTTGACCTCAGTGTTAAGTTTCAACCGCTTGATGTATTCCATCGTGGAACGGAGGATCCTTCTGAGACTCAACTGTGCAGGGACCAGCCCAGCGTCTTCGAGGTGCCGGATCATGTTCCTCGAATTGGAATTTGATATTCGATGCTCACGGAATTGGAAGGCGAGCAACGATAGGAAGTAAAGCTTCCAGAGACCTCTCAACTGTTCTTCTGTTGCCAATCCTCCATCCAACAGTTCGCTGAAGACCGGCGACGTACCTATGACGTCCTCGCCTGGAACAACCAGGATGCCACGGTTGAAGAGTTCCGAGCTCTTCCTGATCAACAAGGAATAGATTGCACTCTTACCCGACCCCTTGGGTCCGTAAACGACGTCAATTTCTCCCGAGAACACCCCCTGCCACTGCTCAGTCTGAACAAAGTAGGAATCCAGCTCGTTACGCTCATCTTCGGCGATCCGTTTGCCGAAATCGGTGTTTGTCAAGACCGATCTCTTGTCCATGGGTGCCCCTGGCTGATCTTTCATTGAACTCCGTGTGATCATAAATCGGCGCGCATCCCGGGGCGTTCATTTCCGCGATTTCCTCGCCAAATTCACTGAATTGCGGTTACATGTCATGGTTCTGAGCAACTTTTCAAGGAAACGGAAGTCGCAACACGAAATTCTGGCGCTAGGGCACCCCCGGGGTGGCGCGTCACCCGCACGGCGGTGAAACTGGGGAAGGACCCGCGCCCTCAGTTCCGCTAGTTCCGGCCATTGAGGCTCAAATTCCCCGTGAATCGCCCTGAATGCGATCTTGAGTGCCGGAATCGGAACTGGGTGGGGCGGTTCCATCGCTAGACTGGCGCGACGGTGGCGCGTCACCCTTGGCGGCAACACTCTTGCCTTTGAGTACTCGAATCGCGTCAACTCCGATAGAATCGCGAAACATGTGGGAAAACCCTAAGCGTGTTGAAGCCGCAATCAAGCGATTAACGCGAGAAATCGATGAATTTGATGCCCACTTTTACAGGTTCCACGAAACTGAAGATCGGTTCTTGTATGCCGGGATGCTTGAACGCAAGCGTGATGACATTGTAAGGGGTGCCGTAATCCAAATCCACACAGGGATTGAAGACCTATTGGACCAACTCATTGCGTATGCCGTCACTGGCAACACCCTCCGCAGGGTTCGCAGTAAATCAGGCCGTGCGTTGCGCTCCATCCTCGTCGGCGGCGGAAGTATCGGTTTTGATAGAAAGCTCGCGCTTGCGGTTGCGCTTCGGATCATCACCGCAAAGACCAAAGACCGGCTTCAAGTCCTCAACACCCTACGCAACAGATGTAGCCACAACTGGGTACTAAAAACGCCTGTTCGTTACGGCAAACGGCCCGCACAGAAGAAGCCGCCCCTGCTTCTATACGAGGGTCGCGAGCTTCATACTGTTGCCGTACTGAAAGACTTCATTGCTGAATTTGGCGGTGGCATTTATCTCAGGTTTTTCAGCAAATACGCTGACTTGCATTGAGATCCCTCTGCGAATCTCCAAAATGGCTATTCCGCATTCCATCCAAACAATCGGCCCAGGCCTGTAGCATCTTGCGGCGCTGCGGACCATATTCTGCGCGGTTGTAGATGCCGCGCACTCCACGCAGTTTATGGTTCAGCGCCTTCTCTATCCAATCGGAGTTGAACCCCATTTCGCTCAGACGGGTTGCACCCGTGCGCCGCAGATCGTGGACCGTAAAATGCCCCATGCCGCGTTGCAAGCGTTCCAAAGCATGGTTCAGTGTGCCAGGTCCGATCGGCGTGTTGCCGTCGCTTCCACGGGCTGGGAACACGTATCCTAGGCGTCGTTCCGCTGGTTGCAAACTTTCGAGAATCGCCATCGCCTGTCGGGAGAGATAGACGATCTGCCCCGCCCCCGTCTTCGAGTGTTCGGGTGGTATCTCCCACTCGCCCCGTTCAAAGTTGATGTGCTCCCAGCGAACCAAGCGTACTTCCGACTTGCGCGTCAGAGTGAGCAGGATCACCAGGAGTGCCGATTTGATTTCGTTCCTGAGCGGCGCACCATCGAGCCGGTTCAGGAGTAACTGGATTTCCGCCTCGCTTAATACCCGGCTACGCGCCTTCGCGGTCGCAATGTACTTTACAGGTGTCGCGCGGACCGGATTCTCGGCAGTCACCCCACATGCCAGGGCATAATCCCAAACCCGCTTAAGCAGATTTCGAACGGCAACCGCCGCTTGTCCGTGCCCGCCGTCGCGGATATCAAACACGATGTCTCGTATGTGCTCGGCTTGGACCTTTGAAAGGCACATTGCCCCGATCGATGGGTACACGTCGCGCTCCAGATAGCGGCGAACTGGCCCAGGCTCCTTGCGCGCTCGCGCGACCACTTCGCACAGATATCGTTCCGCGAATTCTTGGACGGTGAGGCCGCGCAAGGCCTCGCGCTTTTGCTTGTGGCGCTCGTCGGCAGGTGAGCGGCCCGCGCGAATCCCCTGCAACAGCCGGTCCCGCTCCGCATGCGCAGCAGACAGGCTTACTTCAGGAAAGCGCCCCAGGTTGACGCGCTGGCGGCGATGGTTCTGCATGAAGCGCAACCGCCAGCTTTTCGCTCCGCTCGGCCAGACCTCCAGGTAGAGCCCGCTCCCGGCATGCACAGAGAAGCGGGCCTGTTTTGGCTTAAGCGCTGCGGCGTTTTTCTGGGTGAGGTTCACTACCTCCATTGGCCCCCAGAATGGCCCCCGAGCGCCAATTCCGGCGGGTTAAAAGGTGTGTTGTGTGTGCGTGGGCAGGTCTGGGATAAGAAAATCTCACGGCGACCTGTAGAAGGGGCAATTGCGAAGGTCGCCTTAGGATAGTTGTGGTCTTGACGGCGAGGAGTGTGCGGGCCATGAGGCAGCCTTTCCTGCGCGTACCGCTCGCAAATTGGACGGTCTGTAAGCGTTCACTCGACAAGGGAAGCAGACACACATCCGTGCTGTGAAGCCGTCCTTCCACCAGACTCGGAATGGCCTTCTCAACAATGTTGTAAGCAATATCTCTGATCGAATTATTTCTTAAAAAATAATGCATTTCGTGTTTAAATTGTGACATATGGTGAGATTTAACTTCAAAGGATGGGTTTGAATGATTAATCATGATAGTTATGTCCCAATTCTGAAATGGAAAATGGGGGAATACCAGGCGCTCAGTCGGCTTTCAGATTCGGTGAAAAACAAGATTACCCCCCTCATTGAGATTCCGCCTGTCGGATTTGACTTCGAACTTGCGCAGAATCGGGAGAGCTGGGCATCTCACCTCGGCGACTTCGGGAAGCGGCTCAAGTCGAAATGGCAGTCCCGTGCTTGCTTCGTCGATCTGAAATGGGTTCCCGGGGATGCCGACGTAGGCGACCAGCATCCCGTGGACTTTGTGTTAGGACAAGCCCGCGACGAGGGATGCACTGCAATTCCGGTGCTCAGTCTTGCTTGCGATAGACTGACCCGGCAAGCGATCCGGCGCGCGGCTCGCGAAGATGGGCGGGGCGTCGCTTTCCGAATCACTCGTCCAGATTTTGACAGAGATTCTGTATCGGATGACATCGAACGGTGCCTTGCTGGGGTGGATATGTCGATAAATGAGGCTGATCTTGTCATCGATATGGGCATGCCGAACTATGTTCCATTAAAGATTTTTGTGAAGAGCCTCAATACGGCGCTCTATGAACTCCTGCCATCTCCGAACCGATGGAGGTCATTGGTCATTGTTGGTTCCTCGTACCCAGCAAGCGTAGTAGGACTGGCGTCAAACTTCGTTACGAGATATGAGTGGCTCGCGTATAAGGCCTTCATTCAATCGCTTTCGCGCGGTTCCCGAATTCCGACGTTTGGGGATTACTGCGCCGCGACGACTGATCTTGTAGAGCTTGATATGCGGTTGATTAAACCGCTGGCGAAGTTGCGGTACACCACAGACGACAAGTGGTATATCGCGGTCGGTAAGAATGTCCGTGCCCACGGATTCGACCAGTACCGCGCAATGTGCATCGAACTCAAACGGCAACCATTCTTTAGCGGTAGAGATTTTTCAGAGGCAGATCGGTACATCGAAGACTGTGCGAAGGGCGTGGAAAAGACGGGGAATCTCAGCACGTGGGTATGGGTCGCAACCAACCGCCATTTAACGAAGGTAGCGTTCGATCTCGCCAAGCTATACGCATCTTGAGCCTCGACCTTACCGCCTCGCGAAGCTCGTCGAGGGGAAATCTCAAAACAAGTTCTCGGTAGAGGACCGCACGTGGCATCCGCAACATCTTTGACGGCAACCCCTGGCCCGCGAGCAACTCTATGGCCTCTGATCGCCATAAGAGTTCTGCGAGGGCTATCGGGTTAATCTTCGGATTGAGCCTCGGCTGTCGATGAACGTGAAGAGAGACTTCGCCGGTCGCGTTGAGCGAGGCCACCTCAACCCCCCACCACTTTGGGAGCTGTTTACGAGCGTGCACTGCATGCCGTTCCCCGACCACCAAGGTGGCGAAGTCCAGAACAGCCGCGTAAGTCTCCACCTGTCCCGGGAGCCGATCCAGCGTATCCGAATCGCTCTTTATCTCGTAGCCATGCAACGAACCGTTCACGACGGCAACATCCACCCGACAAGTTCCGTGACGTAGGCCCAGTTCATGAAGGATGCGAGTATCCGAGTCCCCTCGGTGAGCCGCGTCAAGTTTGCGGTGAAGCACTAGCCGAACATCCCTGTCGCGCATCATTGATCGATTCAATCCACCTAGCCCCACCTACATCGTGCGCGAATGGCGAAACCCGCTTTGCGTTTCGGTCCCGCTCACCAAGTCTCTGCTATCGGGGTAAAGGGTGCGAACCCTTGGCTGTACTATAACCGGATAGTCGGCACCTCGCGCAATTCCCTTATCGGATACCCAGCCGTCAGACTCAGCCCGATTTGGTGTCTTTGTAGCTGGGGAACCGCCTAAGCAATTCATCTTCAGTATTCCCTGTGATCTCCATCCACTCCGGTGCCCAGCGCCAGAATTCCTCAATATCAGTGGCTCGGCGGCGCGCTTGACGTTCCCTGTCCTGTACGGCTCGGCGCGCATCCATGCCCGCCTCAATCTCAGCTGCCACTTCATCAGGCCGGGGAAAGAAACCCTGCCCGGGCTTGATCCTCAAAGCGGCGAGCGCGTCCCGGAATCGCGGGATGGAGTATTTCAGGGCCACTTGCTCGAAGTCCTGTAGGTAACCCTCTATCGATTCCGTTAAATCCTGATTCGGATAGCGCGCCGCCGTCTGGTCTACCAGCGTTGTCAACTCCATCCAATCCGCGTCGCTTAACAGCTTCCTTGAGGGCTGCTCGATTCGCGTCAACGCGCTGCTTAGCGGAACTATGCTTACATGATTCATTGGCCGCCTCGTTGGGGCGTACGCCCCCTTTGTTCTCATCTCTGAGTGGGAACACATCCTGCCATGCGTTCGTGATGCTCTGGTTCAGAACATCCTCAACGCGCTGGCCCTCCGTCTCCAGCCGAACCAATTTCGCCACGATGTTCTGCCGGGCGCGGTCTGTGAGCGGTGCCCGCTTCTTGCGGCGCATCTCTTCAAAGTCTTTCCAGACCTCTTCGGGAATCCACTCCGGCAATACAAACAGTGAAGGCTTGCCCTTCGCTGTGGCTTTTGCTTTTGCTCTTGCCTCAGGTACTGGTACTGGAACTGACTCCGGTGCTGGAACTGGTACAGGTAGTGCCTCCGGTGTGCGCTCAGCGTTATCGGGAGATGAAATCTGTGCGCACGGTTTTTGAACGGTGTGCGCACAGAATGAGAGGCGATTCCGCCCGAGTCCCATCTTTGTGGCATGGTCCGCGTGTTGTTCCCAGTCATGCACGAGCAGTCGGTGAGTTGGATCGGCGTCCAACCAACCCGCATGAATGAGAGCGGCGATCAAATCGCCCGGCTTGCCGCTCCACTCGACCCACGCCTCGATGGTTTCATCAGGGTATTTACCGATGTTGCCTTGAGGTGTGAAGCGACCCGTGAAATGCCAAATGGCCTCTAGCCAGCCAAGCACAGGGCCTTTGGGCTGCCCGAGAATGGCTTTTAGGTTTGCGAATTTTGGATGGTCCGGAACTGCTCTGAGCGCCATCAGGCCGTACCCTTCCCTTTCTTTCTCACACTCTGCTCTCTTTCACTTTCGTTCCCCCTCACAGACATGCGGCCATGACCATTCGGCCATGATGCATGCTGTGCCAATCTCCCGCCCACGGATGCGCCTCCGGGGTGGGCCGTAGAGCGGGCCGCCGCAGGTCGCTGCCTGCGGTGGCCCGCACGTCACGCTACTGTTTTGATGGCTCGGGACACCTCCCCTGCCGAAGAAACGCCTCTAGATCGGCCTTGGCAATCAAGGTGCGGCCTCCCGCCTTCACCCGGCGGAGCTTGCCTTGCGAGAGCCACGCTGAAACCGTCCAGGGCGAAACTCTCACCAGTTCCGCCGCTTCTTTCGTTGTCACCAGATCGCCTATCAACATTTCCTTGTCTCTCCTATCAAAAGACCGCTTGCACAAGTTGTCCACGATCTCTACAATAACCAATAGCAATGTCCATGAAAATGGCACAAATTATGGCACAGACAAAGAATCTCTCAATCCGCGCGAAGAAGGACCGGAATCTATCGGTCGTTGCAGACTCCGGACCAGAGCGAAGGCTTCCCGCAATGCCGCTCGAAATCGAGTATTCTCCGGTGTGCAAGATCGAAATGGGCTTTGAACGCTTGAAAGATGATGTTGTGTTTCGGTTTCGCGTCAGCGGTACCCACGGTGTTGAAGCGCCCGACATTGATGCCCACATAACCCGAGAAACGTTCCTGGACGTGAAGACACCCGGCGAAGCACTCGACTTCTTAAGCGCAACTGGGCACTTTCGCACTCAAGATGAGGCCTTTCCTGCCCGTCACGAGACCTTACTTTGGAGCGACTTTCAGCGTTGGCAAGAACTGATTGGGATTCTCATGTACAAGGGACAACTTCCTGAAAGGGGAGTCTTCAAGGACGGAAAGCAGATAGGGATAGAATTCGCGGTGCCAGAGAGAATTCGGCCAATCATGGGTGAGCTGTCTTTCGCGGAGGAGAGACTGCTAAAGAACTCTCCCGAAGGAATCGCAATCACTCCGGAACCCGAGTCCCGAAAGCCGGGTGCTCGCATAAAGCTTGTTGCTCGAATGACTGTCAATTCCACACTCGAAGCGATGCTTGCAACTGTGTATCTAGACAGTCTGAGTGGCGTCAACTACGGCCTGTGTGCGTTGCCAGATTGCAATTGCCTGTTTGTAATCAATTCGAATCATGCTCGGGAGTATTGCTCTAACGCGTGCGCGCACAAAGCATCTGTGCGGCGAAGGCGCGCGGCGGCGAAGGTCAAGGTAAAGTCGCCGACAACAAAAAGCAGCACCAGAAAGGGAAGGAAGTAAGCCCATGTCCATTTTCAAGCGGGGTGGCGTGTATTGGTTCGAGTTCTGGCACGACGGGCGTCGGTATCGAAAGAGCACAAACGTCGGAAATCAGCGGGCCGCCGGAGATATAGAAAGGGCGTTTCGGACGGCTCTCGCCAAGGGCGAGGTTGGCATAACAGAGCGCAAGGCGATTCCGGGATTCCGCACGGCAATGAGCGGTTTTCTGAAATGGTCCGAAGAAGAACATGCTGCGCACCCCCGCACTCATCGGCGGTATGCCGTAAGCGGCTTGGCACTACTGAGATTCTTTGGCGATACTCCGCTGGATAAGATCACCCCGGAAGAGGTTGAGCGGTTTAAGACTACCCGCGCTGGTGAGTTCAAAACAGCGAGATGCAAGACAGGCCGGGTGCAGACAAAGAAGAGAATCCGCCCGGCAACGGTGAATCGTGAATTAGCCTGCCTGAAAGCACTGTTCAGTTTCTTCATCAAGGCCGATGCGGTGGCAAAGAATCCAGTTAGCCGAGTGAAGTTTCTGGCCGAGGACAATCAACAGACACGGGTTTTGTCACACACGGAAGAGCGGGATTACTTTGCGAAAGCTTCGCCCGTACTCCGCGACGTGGCGCGACTCATCCTTGAAACTGGCATGCGCCCGGAAGAGGTCTACACGATTCGGCCTGAGAACGTGGACTTAGAGCGGAAAATGATTCAGGTTCCCCATGGGAAGACGAAGGCGGCGCGTCGGCTCTTGTCTCTCACTTCTGCGGCGTTGGAAGTCCTCAAGCGGAGACTGGCCGGATTAGAAGGTCCATATGTGTTCCCTTGCGAAAACGATTCAGAGCGGCCCATTCCCAAAGTGAATAACGCGCACGACCGCGCGGTAAAGGACAGCAAGATCGCTCCGCTCCGTCTCTATGATCTTCGCCATACTTGGGCAACACGCGCGGCCATGTCGGGAATTGACCTTGTGACGTTGGCGGCCATGCTCGGGCATTCAAGGATCCAAATGGTTCTTCGCTACGCACACCCCACCCAGGCGCATCAGGCGAAGGCAATGGAACGCCTCGAACAATTCAATGCAGTTCAACAAATCACGGCATTCGATGCGATTTCAGCTGTGGCGCAATAGTTCCCTTCGATAAACACGAGATTGAATGTGGCTAACGTGCTATTCACGAACTCACTTATCGGAACTGTTCGAGAGCAGGCCAGTCGAATATAGCTAGTCGAGATGGTACTCTGACTTCGTCTTTCGAAGGTGCAATCTTAGTGACCGTCTTAGTCAGTTGGGTTCGTCGAATTCGTGAAGCAGAGGAACTTGTCTTCGCATCCGATAGCCGCCTCTCCGGTGACGGCAGGAATTTCGATGCATGCGCCAAAATTTTGACGCTACCAAGATCCGATTGCGCGATTGCATTTGCCGGGTACACAGGACATGCGTTTCCGATGATGCTCCAACTCGATTTGGCAATTGCTGCATATGAGCCAGCACGGCGAGGTGGGTTGGACATCAGTACTCTTCGAAAACACGCCCTTAAACTATTTGATCGGATGACCGAAGAGATCAGACCTTCTCCCGGGCTATCGGTCAAGCAGAGCGTAGCACCTGAGGCGAACTTCCTGTTCGGCGGCTACTCGTGGGTTAAGAAGAAGTTTGAACTGTGGTCTATCTTGTATGAACCTGCAGATGGTGGGTTCGTGGCTAGACCCGCTGGATGGGTCCGATTTCATCCAGACGCGAAGAAATGGGTCTACACGCGCGTCAAGACTCCGAGGTCAACGGACGTGCGCGCCAAAGTCGAGTTTGGAGGTGACCAAGCTCCAGAAGCGCGCAGGCGGCTGTTAGCATTATTGACCAGCCGGTATCCTAATCTAGAAAAGTTCCATGGTCTCAATTGGGAGCCATTCGAAGTCATTCGAGATATGCTGCGTGCCCCAAATCATTCTGAGACCATTGGAGGCGCTCCCCAAGTTGTGAAGGTGTACCAGTACCTTCAAACTTCCCCGTTGGCTGTTTACTGGCCGAATAGAGAATCCGGAGAGGTGGTCTTGCAGGGGCGTCCCTGTCTTGGGTACGAGCGAATCGACAGGTGGATTCTCGATCCGGACACCTTGACTTCAGAGAACCCCGCATTCACGCACGAATGTCAGGGAGAGCCTGGGGTTCCGCAAGAAATCTAAACACTCTTTGTAAACGGTCGCGCTAGGCAGCTAATCCTTCGAAAATGCAAGTAGTCCCCACAAAAGTCCCCACAGTGGCCAAATCTGCTCTGTTAGTGACTCAAGATAAATTATTGAAAGGTTTGGAGGCGCGGGTCGGGATCGAACCGACGCATAAAGGTTTTGCAGACCTCTCCCTTACCACTTGGGTACCGCGCCTCGGCAGGGCTGTCTTCCCTTGGTTCGCTCCAAATCGCCGTAGCCTACCCGGCTGGCGCCGGAGGGCGATCTGGAGCGGGAGACGAGACTTGAACTCGCGACCCTCGCCTTGGCAAGGCGATGCTCTACCACTGAGCTACTCCCGCTTAACGCAGATTCGAGTATACCGGGCCGTCTGAAAGCAGGTCAAACCGCCGTGGAGGCCCCGCGTACGCCGTTACTGATGGCCGAGCCGGCTCCCGCTCCGGCCTCGATCCGCACAATTTCGCCATCGCGCATGTGCAGGATTCGTCCGGCGATGGCCGCAGCCTCCGGATTGTGCGTAATCATCAGCGTCGTCTGCCCCAATTCGCGGTTTGAGCGCTGCAACATTGCCAGCACGGCCTCAGAGTTTTTAGTGTCCAGGTTGCCGGTCGGTTCGTCGGCGAGCACGATCGCAGGCCGCGTAATCAGGGCGCGTGCAATCGCTACGCGTTGCTGTTCGCCCCCGCTCAGCTCCGAAGGCCGGTGCTGCAGCCGTCCCTGAATCGAAAGCAGGTCGCTCAGGTGATCGAGATAGGTCCGATCCATGGGCTCTTTGCGTCCACTGATTTCATAGGCAATCTCGATATTGCCCATTGCCGAGAGGGTTGGTAGCAGATTGAATTTCTGAAAGACAAAGCCAATGCGGCGCTTGCGGAGGCGCGTGCGTTCGGCGTCATTGAGGCTGCCAAAGTCGATGCCGTCAATGATGACGCGCCCTTCCGTCGCTCGCGTCAGACCGCCCAGGAGATAGAAAAGCGTCGATTTGCCGGAGCCCGATGGCCCGACGACGGCGACAAACTCGCCCGCCGCAACCTCAAATGACACGCCTCGTAAGGCGGAAACCTGGATGCGCCCTGCGGAATAGACCTTGGTCAGTTTGTCGGCGACGATAATCGGCGAAGACGCTGCGGACGGCACAAGCAGTATTGTAACTGCCGGGCCGTTCGCTCTCGTAGAATGGAGGTTGCAACCATCTCAGCGCAGGATTCCCCACGCATGACTGTTCAATCGAAAACCTCTCTCGTCGCTTCCCTCGAAAAGGCCGCCGCATTGGCCGGTCTGACCTTGCTGTCGACCTCGTCGGGCAGCGACTTCAACGGCGAACCGACGGTAATTTTTCAACTCGGCATTCCCGGTGTCGAGGATCGATCGCTCCAGCTTGAATTAAGCCAGGCGTTCGAGTTCGACAAGCCGAATCTGCTGCCCGAGATGACAGCGCATCTGTCCGCGGAAGCCAAGCGCCTGCGCAATCCGCGGCCCGAGTGCTACGTCACGCTGGCTGGGCTGCCCATCGCATTTGGCAAATTCCGGTGGCCCTTCCATCGGTCGACTTCCGGCGCGGACACTTACATCGTGCATGGGGAAATGCATCTGGCCGACGGCGGCGCGCATAACCTGCACGCCAAAGTCGCGGCCTCTGTTACGGTGACGTTCGCTGAGATTGTTCCCGCCATGGAGCAGCCCTACGCC
>Ga0181520_10002224_pt1 | contig 36785 bp, 24 predicted proteins | sample PEATcosm2014_Bin_29_FD_132451 | JGI IMG/M metagenome (GOLD analysis project Ga0181520, IMG submission 132451) | Peatland microbial communities from MTU Mesocosm Facility, Houghton, MI, USA - PEATcosm2014_Bin02_30_metaG | ecosystem: Environmental > Terrestrial > Soil > Wetlands > Peat | place... | reverse complement strand
CCGGCGGCAACGGCGGCTCCGGCATCGTCATCGTCCGGTATCCCTACGTCCCAGGCACGCCTTCGGTTGCCGTAACCAGCCCGGCCAACGGCTCGGCATTTGTCGGGGGTTCTTTGATCTCCGCCACCGCCACCGCCTTGGGTGGCTCGTCGCCGTATTCGGTCACTTACCATTACAAACTGACGACAGCCGGCAGCTACACGGCGACCGCTGCAGTTGGGCCGTTCGGTGCCACGAACACCTTCACGCAGACGTTGGGCACATTGGCAAATGGTGACTATCAAATCTACGCGAGCGTGACCGACAGCGCAGCCACCACGGTCGTCTCCGTAACCAACACTTTTATAGTCTATGCGGCCGGCAACACGGGATCGGGCGGAACAGTCGTCTATACCGATTCAAACGGGCTCAACCCCGCTAATGTACCCTATGTCGGCGGCTATGTGGTTCAAACATTTACGGCCAATGGCACGTTAACTCTCGCGTCCTCTCTCAACGCCGATGTGTTGGTAGTGGCCGGCGGCGGCGGCGGTGGCACACCTTTTGGCGACGGCGGCGGGGCGGGCGGGTTGGTCTATTCAAATCTCCCGTTGAGTGCCGGATCTATCAGTGTCACCGTCGGTGCCGGCGGCGGCAGCGGGGCAAACGGGAATAATTCCGTTTTCAGCACCTTGACCGCCCTTGGCGGCGGCGCGGGCGGCAGTGGTTACAACCCAATCTCAGCCGGACAAAATGGAGGTTCTGGCGGTGGTGCCGGCGGCAACCCCGCAAGTCCACAGCCCAACGCTGGTACAGCCACCCAGCCTGGCAGCGCCAGTGGCGGCTATGGTAACGACGGATATGATGGCGGTGCGAGCACTTATGGCGGCGGCGGCGGGGCTGGAGTTGCGCCGACATCCGAGAGCGGCGGTGATGGCCTGCAATATGCCATCAGCGGCGTGAACACCTATTATGCCGGTGGTGGCGCAGGTATCGCCGCGTCACCCATCGCAACAGGGGGCCAGGGCGGCGGCGGAGCCCCAGCAAATGGAGGTGGCCCAGGTGGCAACGGTGTGGCCAGCACCGGTGGTGGTGGTGGCGGTGGTTGGAACGACGTCGGCGGCTCCGGCGGCTCCGGCATTGTCATCGTCAGGTATCCCTATACCGCCAACCCGCCGGTATCGGTTGCGGTGATCAGCCCGATCAACAATCAAACTTATGTCGGGGGTTCTTCGATCTCCGCCACCGCCTTCGTCGCGGGTGGCACAACGCCGTATTCGGTGACTTACCATTATAAGCTGACGAATAACTCCACTTACACGGCTACTGCTGCGGTTGGGCCGTTCGGTGCTACCAATACTTTTGCCCAGACGCTGGGCACACTGGCGAATGGCGTCTATCAGTTTTACGCGACCGTGGTTGACAGCATATCCAGCACCACCACCTCCGTGACCAACACTTTTACGGTTTACGCGTTCGGCAATACTGCACAGGGTGGAACGATCACCTATACGGATCCCAATGGTCTCAATCCCGTTTCTGCCCCACCTTATGTCGGCGGCTATGTGGTGCAAACATTCACGACCAATGACACGTTGATCCTCCCGTCCTCTGTCAGCGCCAATGTGCTGGTGGTGGCTGGCGGCGGCGGCGGTGAAGGCGCTTATGGCTGTGGCGGTGGCGCGGGCGGGTTGATCTACACGAATCTCTCGCTGAGTGGCGGAGTATATCCTGTCACCGTTGGTGCCGGCGGTATCGGAACCGCCGTTAACAATAACGGGCTAAACGGGAATAATTCAGTTTTCGACAACCTGATCGCACTTGGCGGCGGCGGCGGCGGCGACGGATATGATCCCGCCGTAAATAGCGCCCCCGGTGTAGTCGGGCAAGCTGGAGGTTCTGGCGGCGGCGGCGGCGGCGGTAACGCGCCCTTCGACGGTGGCGCAGCCACCCAGCCTTCCAGCGCCAGTGGCGGTTATGGCAACCCCGGAGCCACCGGCGATGGGAGCACTTACGGCGGCGGCGGCGGCGCCGGAGCTCCGGGCTCAGCGAATAATGGTGGAGTTGGCTTGCCGTATGCCATCAGTGGCGCAACCAACTATTATGCCGGTGGCGGCGCGGGCCTCGACGGGGTAGGATCCACAATTTCAGCCATGGGTGGCGGTGGAGAGGGAGGCAACAACGGTCCGGGTGGCAATGGTGTAGCCAACACCGGTGGTGGTGGTGGTGGTGGTTATGGCGCCACCGGCGGCAACGGCGGCTCGGGTATCGTCATCGTCCAGTATCCCTACGTCGCCAACCCGCCTGTGGGGGTTGCGGTGACCGGCCCGACCAACAGTCAGTCATTCCTCAGTGGTTCTGTGATCTCCGCTACAGCCGTGGCTGCGGGCGGCGTGGCGCCGTATTCAGTGACTTACCACTACAAACTGACGACGGCCGCCAGCTACACGGCGACCGCCGCGGTTGGGCCGTTCGGCAGCACGAGCACCTTTACGCAGACTCTGGGCACACTGCCGGTGGGTGCCTATCAAACCTATGCGACTGTGACCGACAGCGCCGCCGGCACGGCCACCTCCGCGACCAACACCTTTGTGGTTTCCTTGACAACCGGCATCACGGTGCAAGACGCAAATTTTGAAACACCGGGCGCTATAACCGCTGCCCCGTTTTGGGCGCAAATTGATCCCGTCTGGAATCCGGACACAAGTAATCCCGCTTCGGATCCATACCAACAGAATGCTGTGCTTCAGGCGCCGATAGATATTGGTAATGAACATTTTACCAACACGTGTCCCGGCGGGGTTGACTGGATTGTATTACTCAATGCCAATACTGTTTCGATCAGCCAGGACTTGCTTGCCAGCGTGAATGCCGGAGACACTATTTCGCTGACGTTCTATGGCGGGCGGGCCCTGGCCACTGCGTCAACGGCTGACGGCGGTGTTTTCACTGCCGAATTCCTGGTCGGCTCGACTGTTTATAGCACAAATATAGACACCACCGTTTTGCCTAACAATACCTGGCAGAGTTACACGCTCACCCAGGTTGTTACCAATTCGGGCGATCTCAGTCTTGAATTCCTCGCGGTGAGCGGAGATCCATGGTTGGACAACATCAGCGTCACCCGGACGCTCCCATCGCTTGCGCCTGTGCCGCCGGTTCTGGGAGCCAAGGTTTCAGGCGGCAACCTGATCGTGACGGGCACTGGCGGCACGCCGGATGCCGGTTACACCTTGCTGAGCACGACCAACGTGGCCATTTCGGTGGCCAACTGGACCACGAACAGCACCGGCACGTTGGATGGCGCGGGCGCCTTTTCGCACCCCATCCCAATAAGCGCCTTGCAACAGGGCAGTTTTTTCCGGCTGCGGCTGCCGTAAAGTCGAGGTGGGTCAAATGATGTCAGACTGCCCGGGGACGCAGGTCCCCGGGCGTTTGATTGGTTATGAAATGTTATCCGGCGTGGCGCTCAACCAATAAGCTGGCCGGCAATTTAAATTTACGAATATGCAAAAATTAGATGAATCAGTGGCGGTGGTAAGTCGCCGGCCGCAAAAGGCCTTTACTTTGATTGAACTGCTGGTGGTGATTGCCATCATTGCCATTTTGGCGGCCATGCTGCTGCCCGCACTCACCAAGGCCAAGGCCAAGGCGAAAGGCATTCAATGCGTCAACTGCATGAAAGAGGTTGGCCTGGCCACGATGATGTATAAGGACGATAACTCGGGCGTTATGGTGCCCCTTTGGAATAATGTAGCCACTTGGAATTACACCCCAGCCACATTTGTTGTCCAAACGCCAACTGTGCTTTGGTGGCAGGACATATTGCGGCTCGGAGGTTATGCGCCCAGTCGAAACGTTTTTGACTGCCCTTCGGTCACCTGGTTCGCGGGCGATGCGGGTGGTCAATCAACCAGCACCAATAATTATCTGGGCATTGGCCTGAGCCATGTGGAATTCGCCAATATTCGATGGAGCGGCGATAATAATACGCGCATTTGGATCAAAGAAACCATGGTGTCCAACCCCAGTCAGGGTGCGTATGGGGGAGACTCGGCTGGAATCCTTAACCCCGCTCAGAAGAATCCCGACTTCTGGCTTGAAAACAAGGGGGTTTCCGATTGGACCGGAACGGGGTGTGGTTTTTTTCGTCCGCCCAGCAATTGGCAGCCGCCAAACGTACCGCAGTCAGACGGGGTGACGGTGCCCCGCCATAACGGGCGGGTGAACATCCTGTTTTTTGATGGCCACGCGCAGACTATGAGAAATAGCGCCCTGGGCTACTTCCTGCCACGAACTGATGGCGGCGCCTTGTGGGCACGGGACCATAACACAGCCACTTGTCCGACCTATTGAACCATGACCTATATCTCACATCCGGCCCATAGTGGGCTTAAGGCAACGGGCGTTTTGTTGCTTGGAGTTGTCCTGATGTCAATACTTGCGGGTTGTGCCAGGCACGAAACTGCGACGAAACAACCTGAATTGACCATGGATGAATTGAATTCCGCCGTTACCACATGGTGGATGGTGAAGGGAAAACTACCGCAAAATGTGAACGAACTCACCAATTTGCCGTCCTTGCAGACCAGACGCCTGCCCACACCGCCACCAGGCAAGAAGCTGGCCATCGACCAAGCCACGCATCAGGTGGTTTTTATTGATGAATGAGCCACGGGAATGAGCACCTGCAAAAACCAAAAAATGGGGCGATTGATGGCAGCGGTCTGGGATCGGCCCATGGTGACCAAGCAGCTCATCAAACCATGACCTGGACTTTTAATTTGCTTGAAATTGGTTAGACTGACAACGCTTGCACCACTTAATTTTTTATATTCGGTTGTTCGGGTCGCATCTGTGGCGTCGCCCAATTGACGTGAACAGGCTGCTTCTATTGGTCTGGTTTTTAGCCCCGGCCACGCTGGTGGCCGCCGGGGACACCCAGAAAATACCGACCGAATTGGCTGAGCTGACCAACCGGCTGGGTTCCTGGATCTGGGAGGAAAAAACTCTGGATAACCAGACCTGTCAGCTTTGGAGAACATTTGAAATTCCAGCGGCAGCCCGGGTCACCAAGGCGCAGGTATTGATGACGGTGGACAACGAGTTTACACTTTATCTCGATGGCCGGGAATTGGGCCGGGGAACCGAGTGGCGCGAGTTGTATGTCTTCGATCTGAGCCAATTGTTGACGCCGGGTCTGCATGTGCTGGCCGTCAACTGTTTCAACAGCGCTGATGATGCGGGCATGGTCTTCGGTTTGCGGATTGAACTGGCGGATGGACGAATCATTGAAGTCAAATCGGACCAGAGCTGGAGGATAGTTCCGCTAGGAACGCGCCGGTGGGAAAAACGAACTGAAGCCCAACCTGGCTGGCCGGCAGCGACCATTATCGCTCCGCTGGGCGGATTGGCTCCCATGAACCAGGTTCCGTGGATGCCAATCGCCGGAAAGGCGATCGCGATACCGCCTTTGCAGCCAATCCAGGTCTTCTTTTGGCAAACGGCCTGGTTTCAAATCACGGTGCTATTGGCGGGTGGCCTGATCATCCTGATTGTTTTGCGCCTGATGGCCCAACTGGCGCTCCATCAAAATGAACAACGGCTGCTGCAGAAAGAACGCGCCCGCATTGCCCGGGAAATTCATGATGACATTGGCTCCAGGATGACCCAGTTGGTGCTGGACGGGGAAGAGGCGCAAAGCGGGCTGTCAGATTCCACGCACACACGGCAGCAACTGACTCATATTTGTGAGGAAGCCCGCGGGTTGCTGGCCACCATGGATGAAATCCTCTGGGCCGTGAACCCCCGGAAAGACACGTTGCGGGACTTTACCGCTTATGTTTGCAAATATGCCCAAAAGTTCTTGAAGCCAACACAAATTCAATGCCTGCTTGAGGTGGAGCCAACCATATCGTCAGCGGCCTTCAGCCTGCCGCTCCGGCGCAGCCTGTTCATGGCCATCAAAGAATCGCTTAACAATGCCGTTAAATACTCCGAAGCCACGGAATTGCTTCTGAAGATCCAGTGGCTAAACCAGCGGCTGGTGGTGGTGGTGATGGACAATGGCAGGGGTTTTGACCCGGCGAAGGTAACCCCAGACCGCAATGGTTTGACCAACATGGCTCAGCGAATGAGCGAAGTCGGCGGCCGCTGCCTCGTCACCAGCCAGCCCGGCGAGGGCTGTCGGGTCGAATTTAGCATTCCATTGAAGCACCGGCATCCTTGGGCGTGGATCTGGAATGCGAACCAGTTTTCAGAGCATATGAGCCATGCCAGAAACGACCGGACAAATGAACTCTCCCCCAATCATGATCCCACCAAGTTCTAAAACCATGAAGTCCGCCGATGGGAACCGCCCACTCGAATCATCCGGCAAGGCGCCCATCAAGGCGGCTTTGGTGGAAGACCAGCCAAAGGTTCGCGCGAGCTGGACCAGGTTCATCAACTCTTTTCCAGACTTCATCTGCATTTGCGCTTGCGCCAGCGGCGAAGAGGCTTTGCGGATCATTCCGGCCATGCGGCCGGACGTGGTCCTCATGGACCTTTTTCTGCCGCGCATGTCCGGCATAGAATGCACCGTGCGGCTCAAAGAGCTGCTGCCGCAAACCCAGATCGTCGTGCTCACGGCCATGGACGATGAGGAACTGGTTTTTCTGGCCCTGCAAGCGGGGGCCGACGGCTATCTGCTTAAACGAACCAAGCCGGCGGATCTACGAACCGCCTTGCTGGACGTGCTGGGCGGCGGCGCGCCCATGACGAGCGAAATTGCCCGGCGCGTCATCGAGTCATTCCGGCAGAAAACCCAGATCCGGGATGAATCCACACGCCTCTCGTTGCGGGAGGAGCAAATTTTGGTGCTGCTGTCGCAAGGCTATTCCAACAAAACGATTGCCGACAAGCTGGATTTGAGCATTGACACGGTATGCGGTCATTTGAAGCGTGCTTTTAAAAAGTTGCATGTAAGTTCGCGCACCGAGGCGGTTATTCGTTATGTGGCCTCCAAAACTCCCCCGCCAAAGCCATTGGCCTGACTCACGCCACAACCAGGAAAATAAACTAATCACAATTACTCAAAGCCGCATTTATGACCGAATACCCATGCCGCAATGCCAGACCTGGCCGGAACCTAATTTTACACCTGTTGGCGGCGCTGCTGATTGTCGGTACGACCGCGCCCGTGTTCGCCGAAACAACCGGGGTGAAAGATGTTTTCACGCCCGCCATTCCCGAATCGGTGCGGATCACCGGGCGGCTGGGCGACAAACTCGACCTCTGCGTCACCAATCGCCTTTTGGTGCAAGACATCGAGGCGGTAGTGGCCCCCTATCGCGACAAAACGGAAGTCGGCGGCGCGGACTGGCGTTGCGAATATTGGGGCAAGTGGTTTACGTCTCTCACGCTGGCCGACGCCTATCAGTCCACGCCGGCCACCCGCGAGAAACGCGACGCGGCGGTAAAGGCGTTGATCGCGACGGCGGCGCCCGATGGGTATCTCGGCACACGCGTGCCGGCCCACCGGCTGGAAGGCTGGGATGTTTGGGGCTGCAAATATGCCTTGCTCGGATTGATCGCGGATTATGACCGGACCCACGATCCGGAGGTGCTAAATGCGGCCCGCCGGCAAACGGATGTCTTGATCGCCGAACTGGGCCCGGGCAAGACCAACATTGCCGACGTCGGGGAATGGAACGGGTTGCCGGCCTCGTCGGTGCTGGAGCCGGTGGTTTTGCTTTACGAACGGACGGGCGAGCAAAAGTATCTGGATTTTGCCGAACATATTGTCGCCTGTTGGAGTGTGCCTTCAAAGCGGTTGCCGGCCGGCATGAGGCTGGTGGAGGATGCGCTCGCCGGAAAACACCCGGACCAGATGTGCGCTCCGAAAGCTTATGAGATGATGTCGTGTTTCGAGGGTTTGTGCGAACTCTACCGGGCCACCGGCAAACACCAGTACCTCGAAGCTTCGATCAAACTCGCCGACGGTGTCTTCCACGAAGAAGCGACCCTGGTGGGCTGCGGCACCAGCGGTGAAGTCTGGTTCAGCGGCGCAAACCAACAGACCGGTGTCGTTAACAAGCCGATGGAAACCTGCGTGACGGCGACGTGGATGAAATTCTGCGACCAGCTCCTGCGCCTGACCGGCGACGCGCGCTATGCCGACGAGCTGGAGAAGAATCTCTATAACGGCCTGCTCGGAGCGATGATGCCGGACGGCCAATGGTGGGCTTATTTTGAAGGCTTGATGGGGGTGCGCGTACCGAGTTATGTGCAACACGCCGATGTCGGGCTGAGCTGCTGCGTGCTCAATGGCCCGCGCGGGCTGATGCTGACGCCCTTCTGGGCCTTCATGCAAAGCGCCAACGGCCCCGTCGTGAATCTTTACGCTCCCGGCACGGCTCAGGTCGGCAACGTGAAATTGGAAATCACCGGTGACTATCCGGTGAGCGACCAGGTTGAAATCCGGGTGACGCCGGCCAGCACCGGGGAGTTCACGCTGTCCCTGCGCATCCCGGCCTGGAGCAAACAGACGGAATTAAAAGTGAACGGCGAGCCACAGCCGGTTACGCCTGGCTATGCGAAGATCCGCCGGACCTGGCAGGAGGGCGACCGGGTGGCAATCACCTTCGACCTGCGCCCCCGGACGGTTGAGTTGAATGGCCAGGTCGCACTGCAACGCGGTCCGGTGGTCTTGTCGCTGGACAACCGGCTCACGCCCGCCGCCAGCGGCCAGATCACGCTCGACCAAAATCCTGAATTGAAACCCAATCCCGCCGCTGCGAAAAAGATCGGCGCCTGGATGGCGTTTGATCTGGACGGACTGACCTTTTGCGATTATGCCTCGGCCGGCAACGCTTTTAGCCAGCAAAATATTTTTCGCACCTGGTTGCCGCAGCCGCTGGATTTGTCAACTGTTTATCAGACCGGACAAACGTGGCAGACGCTCTCACACGCCCAGCACTGGACCAATCCGCCCAAGTCCCGCCCACAGGTGGAAAACCGGACGAACGATCTGGCGCTGGCCGCAAATGGTGCTTCTGCCACTTCCGACAGCGAGTATGCCCGCGAACTGGGCTGCACAGCCAAGGTGATTGACGGAGTGATTGCCACGCCGGAAGACTTCTCGAACCGCTGGCATTCGTCGCTCGACCGGCCACATTCGCATTGGGTTGAAGTGCATCTGGCCAGGCCTTCGCAAATAAGCACGGTGGTGGTTCACTTTGCAGATCCGGAAGATTATCCGGTCAGTTTCGAGGGCTCGGTGCGGGCCAACGGCCAGGAACATCAGGTCATCAACGTGACCGACAACCAGGATTCGGACTTTTACCGGGCGAAAATCGAGCCCGTAACGACCGACTCCTTTCGGTTTACAATTCGCGCCTCCGCCAACCCTGCCCTTCCGAACGCGGCACAAATCAGTGAAATCGAGCTTTATCCATAAACGAATCCTATTGCCGATGAAACCGACAGGCACAGACAGAATTCAGAGGTTCCGCATCACGCACCACCATGGCCAACTGCCGAAACTGGTTCGCGCTGGTCAAAGTCTGCTGATCATTCGAAAAGCCATGGCGAGAATGCGGACCGAAAAGAACGGTGGCCTTGATGTGCAGACGCTCGCTCGCGAATTGAACATAAACTACAGCACGTTCCGCCATGCCTTTCAGCAATATACCGGATCGAGTCCCCAACGCTATCTGCTGGATTTGCGCCTGGCGCGCGCCCGCAAGCTTCTAACCCGGACGCCGCACACCACGAAAGAAATTGCCCGGCGCACCGGTTTTAAGGACGAATTTTATTTCTACCGCTATTTCAAGAAAAAGGTGGGCATGACCCCAAGCGAATGGCGGTTTCATTCACTGCACAAACTCAATGCCTAGATTTTCCAGATTCATCGAACAGTTTCATTTTAACAAAATTGTCCGGCGGGACAGTCTGGTGTTTTGACACAACCAATAATCGAATCCAGACCGCTCACCTCAAATGAAACCAAAACCTCAGGGGAATCATTAAAATGAAAAATAAACCCGCCCGCTTGGTGGCTTTGATTGCGGTGGTCATTTTGACCAGCCTTTCAGGTGACGGGTGGGCTGCGGATGAACTGGCCAATGGCTTCATTCATCCGCCGGCCTCAGCCAGGCCATGGGTTTACTGGTATTTCATGGACGGCAACTTAACGCGTGATGGCATGACAGCGGATCTGGAGGCAATGAAAAAAGCCAGCATCGGCGGCGGGATTTTTCTGGAAGTGAACGTCGGCATCCCGCGCGGACCGGTGGATTTCATGAGCCCGCAATGGCAGGATCTGATGGCCCAGGCACTCCACGAGGCTGACCGGCTGGGCATACAAATCGCGCTGGGCTCCGGCCCTGGCTGGTGCGGAACGGGCGGGCCATGGATCAACCCGGAACTGGCGATGCAGCATCTCGTCGCCAGCGAAACCAACGTGACCGGCCCGATGCAATTTTCTGCGCCACTGGCGCAACCCCGCCCACGAATACCGTATTTCGGCGAAGACACATTGACGCCGGAATTAAAAAAACAGTGGCAGGATTTTTATCGGGATGTGGCGGTGCTGGCATTTCCGACTCCGGACGGCACAAACCGGATTGCTGATGTAGAGGAAAAGGCGCTTTACCATCGCGATCCATATTCATCGGCGCCGGGAGTGAAGCCGTTTCTGCCCGCGCCGCCGGAGTTTCCCACCCTCCCAACCAACGACTGCATCAACCCGGAAAACATGGTTGACCTGGCGGCCAAAATGTCGGCAGATGGACGGCTTGTCTGGGATGTGCCACCGGGGCGTTGGACCATCATGCGCCTGGGGCGCACGCTTACCGGCCAAACAACGCGGCCGGCACCGCAGCCGGGTCTCGGCTTTGAAACGGACAAGTTTGACCGCGCCGCGCTCGACGCCCATTTTGCTGCGTTTATTAAAAAGATTTTGGTGCAAACCAAACCACACACAAATGCGGGCGGCGGCTTGACGATGTTGCATTTTGACAGTTGGGAAATGGGCTCGCAAAACTGGTCGCCGAAGTTTCGCGGGGAATTTCAAAAACGCCGCGGTTATGATCCGTTGAAGTTTTTGCCCGCGTTCACTGGCCAAATCGTGACCAGTCCGGAAATCTCCGAGCGGTTCCTGTGGGATGTGCGGCGGACAGCCCAGGAACTGTTGGTCGAAAATCACGTCGGCTATCTCGCGGAACTCGCGCACCAAAATAATCTCACACTTTCCATCGAGCCATACGATTTGAATCCCGCCGGTGACCTCACCATGGGCCGCGTCGCCGACGTGCCGCAATGCGAATTTTGGTATCTTGGCTTCAACACACTTTTCAGCGTCATTGAAGCGGCATCCATTGCCCACACTTGCGGCCGACCGCTCGTCGCGGCGGAAGCCTTCACCTCGCTGCCGGGCGAAGATTGGAAGGCCGATCCGGCGGCTTTGAAACCGCTTGGCGACTGGGCGTTTTGCTCGGGCGTAAACCGTTTCGATTTCCACCGTTTTCAGGCCCAGCCGTGGAATGACCGCTGGCCCGGCATGACAATGGGACCTTTCGGCGTCCACTGGGATCGCACTGAAACCTGGTGGAACATGGTGCCCGCCTATCATGAATATCTCGCGCGCTGCCAGTTCCTGCTGCAGCGTGGCGTGACGGTGGCTGACGTCTGTTTCCTCGCCATGGAAGGCGCCCCACAGGTTTTTCGTCCGCCAAGCTCGGCCACGACCGGCTCGCCGCCGGATCATTCCGGTTACAACTTTGATGGTTGCGCCCCGGAGACGCTGATCGAACGCGCCGGGGTGCAGGACGGCAATCTGGTGTTTCCCGGCGGCACGACGTACCGGATGCTGGTATTGCCCGAGCAGCAAACCATGACGCCCCAACTCCTTCACAAAATCGAATCGCTAGTGCGCGCCGGCGCCACAGTGTTCGGCCCGCCGCCGGTGAAATCGCCAAGCCTCGACAATTTTCCCAAATGCGATGCCGAGGTGAAAGAACTGGCGCAAGAAATCTGGGGCGACTGCGATGGACAAAAAGTTTTCGCCCGCTCATTTGGCAAGGGTCGCGTGTTATGGCGCAAAACTGAAGTGAAGCCGGGCGAGCAATACGGCGATTACGCTGCCGTGACGAACGTGCTGGCCGGGATGAACCTGCCGCCGGATTTCGCAGCGGATGCGCCACTCCGCTTCACGCATCGGCGCGATGGCGATGCGGAAATTTATTTCGTCGCGAACGCATCAAAAAAGCCGGTGGTTGCCGATGCTCATTTCCGGGTGCATGGCCTGGTTCCGCAAATTTGGAATCCGCTGACCTGCGAAATGACGACACCCGCACAGTTCACCTCATCGGCGGATGGCGAAACCGTTCCGCTGGCTTTCGGTCCGGGCGAAGCGGCGTTTGTGATCTTTCGCCCGCCGGCGGGTTTGATTGATCCCGTCGCCAGTTTGACCCGCAATGGCAAACCGCTTGCAATCATTCAGCATTCACCGGCAATCATCATTCAGAAGGCGACTTATGCAGTCCCCGGTGATGCCATCCGAACCCGCGACGTGAGAGAAAAACTACAGGCGCAGGTTGATCGCGGAGAACTTGATATTCAAGTCATTGATTTGGCGAAAGAAAACGATCCGGCCTTTGGCGTGGTGAAGACCCTGCGGGTTGAATACACCGTGGACGGCAAACCGGCCATTGCGACCGGTCGGGATCAGGAAACAGTCACGCTGACGGCTCCGCCGGCCAGTTGCGAACCGGAAGCAACCATTGAGCGTGACGTCGAAGGCCGATTCCTTCTCACCGCCAGGACTCCGGGCCGGTATGAGATCCAAACCGCGCACGGGAAAAAATCGGCTGTCGCTATTGCCGCCATCCAGGCCCCGGTTGAAATCAGCGGCCCATGGGAAGTGAGTTTTGATCCCAAATGGGGTGGCCCGGATAAAATTATTTTTGACTCGCTGGACGACTGGAGCCAGCGGTCGGAAACTGGCATCAAATATTATTCCGGCACGGCAGTTTATCGAACGTCATTCGCCCTGCCAAATCCGGCGCCAGGTCAAAAATCTTTTCTGGATCTGGGCATCGTCAAGAATCTGGCGCGTGTCCGGTTGAACGGACATGACTGTGGCGTGGCCTGGTGCCCGCCTTGGAGCGTGGAGATTACCGATGCCATCACCAATGGAACGAATGAACTGGAAATCGAAGTCGTTAATCTTTGGCCAAACCGGCTTATCGGCGACCAGTCGTTGCCAGAGTCAGAGCGCCGAACCTGGACCACCCACAATCCTTATACTAAAGATTCGCCGCTGCTGCCTTCCGGCCTGCTCGGCCCGGTCACTCTCCGCTCGGAAGTGCAATCAAAGTTGGAAATGAGATGACAAAAAATGGCAAACGCGGGGACAACGAATTACCCATTACAGACTTTGAAAAAAATATTTTATGACTTGCGACAAAATTCAACGAAAATTCGGTCTCGTCGTGCTGGCGGCAATCTATTTCAACACCAACGGGATTGCGCAGGCTTTACTCCCCGCGAGCAGCCCGCCGCCGACACCGTTGCTGCGCGACATCCAAACCGGCTGCCTGTTGAACTGCACTTTTCGGGCGATTACACCTTATAGCTGGGCGCAGACTTCGCTTCTGTCCGGATGGGAAACCGACGCGAGCGGTGGAGGTTGGCAGGAGATACCCTCCGGGTTCTTTCCAAACACCTTCGCGTTCAATGTCGTATCGTTCCAGTTGCAGGACACCAACCATCAGCAAGCCGTCACCATTAAGCACCAGATTGCCCGGCAAACCGCAGGCAAGGTCACCTGGGAATTTCGTTTCATGCTGCCGGCGGCGATGGACGGCGCGGCCTGGCAGCTTCGCGATCTCAGCAATCCAGCCGTCAGCATCATCACGCAAAACGGCCAACTGTGCTACGAAACGGCCAGCCAGCCGGTGGTGCTGGCGACGGTGGCTTATGGCCACGAATATGGCATCAAGGTCGTGGCGGACGTGTCGGCGCGGCTCGCTGACATCTATGTGGACGGCCAACTGATGGCGCAGGCAACTCCCTTCGTCAATCCAGTGTCGAGTCTCGACTATGTCCTGATCAAGACCAGCGACGCGGCGACCGGCAGCATGTATCTGCCGCTGGTACGCGTCTATCGGGGCTACTCCATTTGCGAGACGTTTGCCACCTGCGCCACCAATCGCGTGCCGGACGACTGGCCGGCGACCGGCTCCGCCACGGTGCAGTCTTTCCCCTGCGCCGCCAAGCCGGACGCTTTCAGTTTAAATCTGACCAACAGTGCCAGTGTTACCAAGAGCTTTGAAGCTGATGCGGGCACAAACTTGGTGTGGGAATTCAAGTTCTTGCTGCCACAAAAAACTGACGGCGCGGCGGCGGAACTCCTCGTGAGCAACCGCCCCATTTTTAACATTGTTACAGCGGGAGGAAATCTTGCCTATACCAACACCAGCGGCCGGCTCGTCCCGCTCGTGACCAACTATCTTGCCAACCTGTGGTACGCCGTCAAAGCGGTGGTCAATTCCCAGGCCGGCATCGCGCAGATTTTTGTGAACGACAAACCCACGCCGGTCGCCGTCAACTTCACGCCACCGGGAAAGAACTTTAATGGCGTCGGTTTCCTCGCCGGACCAGGAATGATGTGGGTGGACGATGTGCGCGTATATCCCTGGCAGGACTATCCCACCAACTACGTTCCCCAACCCCAGCCCATCGCGATCCAGGGCAATTATTGGTTAGGGGTGCAAAGTTGTTCTCTGTGGGAGGAGGGTGACGCTTACGCTGGTTGGGGCTATATCGAACCCTACGCCAAGCGGCGGACGCCCTATCTCGGCTGGTATGATGACGGCAATCCTGAAGCTGCAGACTGGGAGATCAAGTGGCAGGTGGAACATGGCATCGGCTTTGAACTTTATTGCTGGTATCGGCCCAACGATGCCATCAATTATCCCATCAAGGACGGCGTCTTGGAGCAGGGCCTTCGCGATGGGTTCTTCAATGCCCGCTACAGCCAGCTCAAGAAATTTGCCATCATGTTTACCGATCAGGGTGCGGGCCAGACCAACCCGAACGACTGGACAAATAACATCATCCCCTACTGGATTGAATACTTTTTTAAAGACCCACGTTATCTAAAGATCAACGGCAAACCGGTCGTTTCAATTTATTCCTACGGCGACTTCGAGAACGACTTCGGCGGCGTGGCTGGCGGCAAGCAGGCTACGGATGCTTTGCGGGCCGCCTGTGCTCAGGCGGGTTTTCCCGGAGTGATCCTGCTGATGGAAGAACGTGAAGGTAATGTCAGCGCCATGCAGCAAATGCAAGCGATGGGGGTTGACTACTGTTACGCCTACACTTGGGGCACCGGCGATGTACCCGCCCAGGAGCAGGCTAATCTGAACCAGCGCAACGCCGCGGCGTCCATCGGCTTCCAGAATATTCCCAGCGTCTCCGTCGGCTGGGAGTCCGCGCCTTGGACAGGCCGCGCGGAAACCTATGGCTGGGCGACGGTGCCCGCTTACAAGTCCCTCGCCCAATGGGCAAAAAACACCTTCATGCCCACGCTGCCCACGAATTCGCTGGGCAGCAGCATGATCCTGTTGCCCAACTGGAACGAGTTCGGCGAAGGGGCATTCATCATGCCATCAACCCAGGCGGGTTTCGGTTACCTGGATGCCCTGCGCGAGGTCTTCACCGGCTGCGGCCCCGGCCCAAGCTTGGTTCCAACTGATGCGCAAAAGCTCCGCTTCACGGTGCTCTATCCCAACAAAGACCTTACACTGGGCGCCACGAACGCCGCTCGCAACTTCCGTCTCCAGTCACCGTAGCACGTACCCTCGGTCATGTTGAAAATAAGCGCCATGTGAAACCCATTAAACCCTTAGGCACCCATTTTTTTCTGACCCTGATGTTGCTGGCGGTCGCGCCGGCCACCAGCAGCCGCACATGCCATTGTGGCGCTACTGGGACGAGTCTGATCCGGCATGGCCTATCTCGACGCCATCAAGGCAGTTTTTACCAATGCAAAGTGAAAATGGAGCAGGTGCGGCTGGTCATCATCCGTTTTATACCGGCACCAATTCAATCTTCACCTTGCGGCCCAGGGCGCGGGCAGCTTTGCCCAGTGTGTTAAGCGTGACCGAGGAATTGGACGCATCCAGCAACCGGTCCACAGCCGCCCGGCTGGTTTTCATCCGCGTTGCCATTTGCGTCTTGGTCAATTCCTTTTCTTTCAGGAGACGATCTAATTGCAGGCTCAATGCCTGTTTCAGTGCGCGGGCCTCGACTTCGCCCAAGACCCCCTGTTCATCCAGGAAATCCCGGAAATCTCCGCCACGATGAATTTTTTTGCTCATAACAGATATTGTTTTCTGCGTTTCTTCGCCAGTTCCAGTTCGTCCGCTGGCGTCTTTTGCTGTTTCTTGATGAAACCGTGCAGCAGCACAATTTCCTGATCCACCATTGCGAACAGCGTCCGCGCGATGCGGTTGTTCAGCCGTGAACGGACTTCCCAAATCCCATCACCCAAGCTGTCCACCAACGGCTTGCCCACCGGCCACGCATATTGCACGGTTAGAATGTCCGCCCCAATGACCTTGCAATCCTCTTTGGTCAATGCTTTCAACCAATCCCGCACCGGCTCATTGCCCGTGTCGGTTTTGAAAAAAACGACTTTGAGCGGACGTTCAGCTTTCATCTGTCTAAGTGTATCAATTTTGATACGTCCGTCAAGATGTGAAAAATGAATGCGGTCGTGTCAGTCCTCGATATTTATATACTTTTCAGGAAACACCGTATCCAAAATGGAAAGCTTTCGGAAAAACGCCTGCCTGCATCCAATGCGCCAAATGCTAAAATCGGCAAAACGGCAATCGCCCATCACAATTCACTTCATTTACCCTGTTTCAATCCGCGCGAACGCCAGATGTAATAAATCGCCGGATACACCGCCAGTTCCATGATGGTCGAGGTGATGACGCCGCCGACCATCGGCGTGGCGATGCGTTTCATCACGTCCGCCCCCGCCCCGTGGCTCCACAAGATCGGCGCGAGGCCCGCGATGATGACGCACGCGGTCATGGCTTTGGGCCGCACCCGCTTGACCGCGCCATGATAAATCGCGGCGTGCAAATCCGCCCGCGATTTGAGCGCGCCCCGCTTTTGCCAGGCCTCAAAGGCCAGTTCGAGATAGAGCAGCATCACCACGCCGGTCTCCGCGTCGAGGCCGGCCAGCGCAATGATGCCCACCCACACCGCCACGCTCAGATTATAGCCGCACAGATAAATCGCCCAAAACGCGCCCACCAGCGAGAACGGCACGGCCAGCATCACGATGGCGGTCTTCAGCGCGGATTTCGTATTCAGGTAAATGATCAGCGTGATCAGCAGCAGCGTCAGCGGCACGACGATCATCAGGCGCTCCTTGGCCCGCAGCATGTATTCATATTGGCCGCTCCAGAAAAGATTGTAGCCGCCGGGCAGGACGATGTCGCCGCGCGCCACGGCCTCATTCACGGCGCGCATGGCCATTTGCACGTAGGTTCCCACGTCCACGCCTCGAATGTCCACATACACCCAGGCGTTCGGCACGGCCCCCTCGCTCTTGATGCCCATCGGTCCGTCCACCACGTTAATCGTGGCCAGTTGACCCAGCGGAATTTGCGCGCCGCCGGGCGTGGGCACCACGATATCCTCGCGCAATGCCCGCAGGTCGGAACGAAAATCGCGGTCGTAGCGCAAATTCACGGTGTAGCGTTGCAAGCCCTCAACCGTCGTGGTCAACGGCATGCCGCCCAGCGCCACGGACAACACGTCCTGCACGTCGCCAATGGTCAGGCCGTAGCGCGCAATGGCATCGCGGTCGAGATTAAATTCGATGAAGCGCCCACCCATCACCCGCTCGGCGAACACGCTGGTGGTACCGGGAACCTTGCGGATCACGGCCTCGACCTGGGTGCCAATGCGTTCGAGCGTGGCCAGGTCCGGTCCCGCGATCTTGATGCCCACGGGCGTTTTAATGCCGGTGGAAAGCATGTCAATGCGCGTGCGGATGGGCATCGTCCACGCGTTGTTAAGGCCGGGAATTTGCACGGCATCGTTGAGCGCATCCGTGAGTTCATCCGGCGTGCGCGGGCGGTGCGCGATGACTTTTCCATCGTCATCTTTGATGTCCACGGCGGGCCATTCCGCTTCCGGCTTGAGCCGGATCGTGGTTTCAATCATGTCCATCGGCGCGGGATCGGTGGCGGTTTCGGCGCGGCCGGCCTTGCCAAAAACTTCCGCAACTTCGGGAAACGATTTGATCAGCCCGTCAGTGACTTGCAGGATTTCACGCGCCTTTGCTGGCGAGATGCCGGGAAAGGTCGTGGGCATGTACAGCAAATCGCCCTCGTACAACGGCGGCATGAATTCGGAACCGATGTTTTGAAAAGGAAACAGCCTGCCGATTTTTGCGGCGAGGTTCTGCCAACGTAGGGCAGGCGTCCCGCCTGCCCCGTCTCCCCCCGCTGGATTGCTCGCGCTGAGGCCCTCGTTCGGTACGCGACCCGCCTGCCCTGCTTTGGACACCATCCAGTTCCACGGCAGAAACACCCACACCACCACCAGCAACGCGGCGACGATGACCCCTTTGCGCCGGCGGATCACAAAATTCAACGCCGGGTTGTAAACCCAAATAAGCAGGCGGTTGAGCGGATTTCTTTCCTCCGACGGAATTTTACCCCGGATGAACCAGCCCATCAGCACCGGCGCAAGCGTGATGGACAACAGCGCGGCGGCGGCCATCGAATACGTTTTGGTGAATGCCAGCGGCTTGAACAACCGGCCTTCCTGTTCCTGCAATGTAAACACTGGCAGAAATGAAACTGTGATGACGAGCAGCGAATAAAACAGCGTCGGCCCCACCTCCACCGCCGCGTCGCGGATGATCTCCCAATGCGGCTTTTGGCCCTGGTCACGTTCGAGATGCTTGTGCGCGTTCTCGATCATGATGATGACCGCATCCACCATCGCCCCGACGGCGATGGCGATGCCGCCGAGCGACATGATGTTTGAACTGATGCCCTGGCCAAACATCACCAGCAGCGCCATCAGCACCGCCACCGGCAGGATGATGATCGCCACCAGCGCGCTCCGCAGGTGCAGCAGGAACAGGAAGCAAACGACGGCCACGACCACGCTTTCCTCGATCAGCTTGTCTTCAAGCGTCTTGACCGCCCGGTCAATCAATTCCGAGCGGTCGTAGTTCACCGTCAGTTTCACATCGTCCGGCAGCGTCTTCATCGCCTGTGCCAGCCGGGCCTTCGCATCCTGAATCACCTGGTAGGCATTCGCACCGGAGCGCACAATCACAATGCCGCCGACCGTTTCGCCCTCGCCATTGGCCTCGGCGATGCCGCGCCGCATGTCGGGGCCAAATTGAATCGTCGCCACGTCGCGCAGCAAAACCGGCACGCCGCGGTCGCCCATGCCAACGGCGATTTTCTTCAAATCGTCGAGGCTGGTGATGTAGCCTTTCACACGCAGGATGAATTCGCGTTCCGCCAGTTCCAGCGAACGCCCGCCCACCTCGCCGTTGCTCCGCTCAATGGCCCGGCTGACATCGTTCAGCGACAGGTTGTACGCGCGCAGCTTCGTCGGATCCACCGTGACCTGGTATTGCTTCACGAAACCGCCGACGGACGCAACTTCCGACACGCCCGGCACGGAGGTAAGCTGGTATTTCAAATACCAGTCCTGGATGGAACGCAATTCGGCAAGGTCGCGGTTGGTGGAATTCAGCGAATACATGAACGCCCAGCCCACGCCCGTCGCGTCCGGGCCGAGCGCGGGCGTGACCCCTTTGGGCAGTTGTGCGCCGATGCTGCTCAAATACTCCAGCACCCGGCTCCGCGCCCAATACGGGTCCGTGCCGTCCTCGAAAATCACATACACGAACGAGAACCCGTAAAACGAATAACCGCGCACAACTTTCGCCCTGGGCACGGAAAGCATTTTCGTTGTGATGGGATAAGTGACCTGGTCCTCGACGATGTTGGGCGCCTGGCCGTTCCATTCGGTGTAAATAATGACCTGCGTGTCTGAAAGATCAGGAATGGCATCCAGCGGAATATGCCGCGCCGCATACACCCCGCCCAGCACCAGCAGCACCGTGCCGAGCAGCACGAGAAACTTGTTCCGCAGCGAAAAATCAATGACGCGTTGAAGCATTGGGGCAATTAGTCATTCCGCCAAAGGCACCAAATCCATGCCGCACTTCGGACACTTCCCCGGCTGGTCAGAAACCACATCCGGATGCATCGGACAGGTGTATTTTTGCGCCTTCTTCCCGGTGGCTGCCGCCGGTGCCGTTTCCGGTTTCGACATCACGGGAATCAGCGTCATGCCGCACAACGGACATTTGCCCGGCTTGTCCTCGTGAACATTCGCGTGTTCCGGCATCGGGCATGTGTAGTAAAGCACCTTGCCGCCCGGCTGGATTTTTTTCAGCGCCGAAGGCGTGACCGGCACCAGCGCCATGCCGCAAATCGGACAACTGCCCGGGTGGTCATACACAATCGAAACATGCTCTGGCATCGGACAAACATAAACCGTGGCTTCCGGTTCAGACCGTGCCGGAGGGGTCGCCGCCATGTCCGGCATGGCCATTCCGTTCGTGGAATTCCCGCCGGCCAGGGCCGCTGTTTCCGCTGGCGTCGGACCGCGCATTTTATCAATCGCCTCGCGCAACTGGCTTTCGGAATCCAGCAAAAATTGCCCCGACGTTACAATCCGTTCGCCCGCGGTCAGGCCGCTGAGGATTTGGACCTGATCATCCCCGCCCTCGACGCCCAACGCCACATCGCGCGCCTCGAATTTGCCGCCGGCCAGCGCCACGAACACCGTGTTTTTCGCACCGCTGCGCAATACCGCCGAGTCCGGCGCCAGCACCGCCGAATCCGCCAGTTCCGCCTGAATTTGCGCCGAAACAAACATCCCCGGCTTCAGAAAATATCCGGGATTTTCAAATTCCAGCCGCACGCGGGCCGTCCGTGTCTTTTCGTCCACCGTGGGATAGACATAGGTCACCCGCCCGCGGAATTCGCGATCCGGAAACGCCGCCACTTTCACCACCGCCTCCTGACCGAGTTGCACAAATGGCAAATCCTGTTCGTAAATCTCCGCCATGACCCACACGATGCCGAGGTCGGCAATGCGATATAGCCGTACGCCCGCGTCCACCATCTGGCCCGCCACGGCATCTTTCTCAATGACAAAACCGGACATCGGCGCAGCCACCGGCAGGGTCTTGAGCGCCACCCCGGTCTTTTCCAGTTTCGCGATCTGCGCGTCCGGCACATCGAAAAATTTTAGTTTGTTGGCCGCGGTCTCCCGCAACTCCGCCGCGCCGGGGTCATTGGTGTATCCGCCTTTGCTGGCGAGCAAAAATTCCGCTTCCGCGCTGTATAGTTCTGGCGAATAAATCTCGAACATCGGCTCGCCTCGATGCACCAACTGGCCGGTGGCGTCCACATCCAGCTTTTCAATCCAGCCTTTGAACTTCGTCGTCACCTCAGCCAGTGCCGTCTCGTTGTAATCAATCGTCCCCACGGTGCGGATAATCTTGCGCAGCGGGCCGGACCGTACCGTGGCCGTGCGTAAATTCATGCTCTGCCGCGTGGCGGCATCCACGACGATGGCCGAATCATTGCCGGGCGCCTCGTCGTACACCGGCACCATATCCATACCCATGCTGTCCTTGCCGGGCACAGAACTGGTCTCGCCCGGATTCATGGTGGATTTGTAAAACTTTACTTTCCGTTCGCCAGCCTGGGAATCGCTGGCCTGCCTGCGGATGGGCGTGAGTTTCATGCCGCAAATCGGACAGTTCCCGGGATGATCTTGAATGATTTGCGGGTGCATGCCGCAGGTGTAAAGCGTTTTGCCCTGTGTAACGGTTGCATCGGCGGCGGCGGTGTGACGGACGAATGCGCCAATGGCGGCCAGGGTAATGGCAGCGATCGTGACAATAATTCTGGCTTTCATGGTTGGTGCAGGTGTTCAGAGGACGAATCGGGCGACCCCGTCAGTACGGGCGCACCCGGCGGCGGCACGCCGGCAATGGTCAGGGATAAATCGGCCAGGGTGATTTCGCGGCGGGTGCGCTCCCGGACGTCGTCCAGTTGAAAATTCAGCCAGGCGCGTTCGGCATCCATCAGGTTAAAAAAATCAACCTGCCCGGACAAATAACCGGCGCGGGCGATCTCCAATGACTGCCGGGCCTTGGGAATCAGTTGGTTTTCCAGCACCGCCAGATTTCGGGTGATTTCACGGTAATCATAAATTCGCAGGGCGAAGTCCACCGTAAGATTGATTTCCGCCGCTGTGCGGCGCGCCTGGGCCGCGAATTTGCCGGCCTGCGCCGCCGCAATTTCCGCTGCGATTTTGTCGCGCCAGACGGGCAGGCTCATGCTCGCCTGCGGCCAGTAAAACGGCGGAGTATAAACCTCAGCCTGGAGACCGGCGGAAAAATCGGGCACATTGGATTTGCGGGCCTGGGCAACCCCCGCTTCAGCCAGCCGTACTTCCGCCTCCATGGCCTTCAGTTGAGGATTTCGCGCAAAGGCCGTGGCCAGCAGGTTGTCCGCGTTTAAATCAGGCGTGCTTTCAAATTTGGCTGGCATGGGCGGGTCCGGCTGGTCGTCCGTCAATCCCAGCGCCGCCTTAAACTGGACGAACAGGGGATGGCGCGAGTCCTCAAGGTTGGCAATGTCCGTGCTGAGTTGATCCCGTTCGATTTGTGCTCGATAGACATCCTGTAACGTCACCTTGCCCACTTCGTTCTGCGCCCGGGCGGCGGATTCAAGGTCCGCCAGCAGTGCGAGCGTCTGCCGGTTGATGCGAAGGCGCTCGTCCAGGAAATGCAGGTTGTAGTAGGCGCTTTTGACATCAAATGCGGTCTGCAATACGGCGGCATCAAAGCCAAAATATTTGGCCTGGCTCTCGGCTGAGGCCGCGCGCGCGGCCACCTTGAGTTTTCCAGGTCCGGGCAGGTCCTGCATCAAACCAGGCATCAGGGAAGTGAGTGCGTCTTGAATGTATGCTTGAAACGTCAGCTTGGGGTCTGGCAGCGAGCGTTCCACGGTGATGCGCTCAACCGAGGCCGCCCAATCCTCATAGGCGGCCTCGACGTTCGGCGAATTGAGCAGCGCATAAGCCATGAAATCGCCAAGCCCGGTGTCGGCCGTCAGCACCGGCAACGCCGGCTGACGCTGGCCGGGACGATATTTGCCCTCGACCGCAGCCAGATCGCGCCGGGCCGACTTCTCGCCCGCAGCGGGAATGCCGCGACATCCCATGGCAAGCAGCACCACGGCGAGGCCGGGCAGAAAAAACTGGCAGATGTGTCTCACGGACTGAAATGAAAACGGCGCGCGAACAAGGCCATCCGCGCGCCGCAGCAAGGAAATCGCGCCAAGGCAGTTATTTCTTGTCTGCCGCACGGATCAACCCGATGTATTTGTCAGGATTTTTGTCAAAATCCTTTTTGCAACCCCTGCAACAAAGTTTTACTTCCTGGCCCTTGTAAACAAAAACATACGGCGCGCCCATGTCCGCGCCCAGCTTGTCGCCGGACACGGGACAGGTCTTGAGCTGGTCAGGAATGGCATTGGTGGTCGTGTCGGCCACGGCCGTTAAAGCCGAGCCCATGCCGCTGCAACACGACGGCATCGTGCTGTCAGAGGCCATAAGTTTGGTGGAAGCCGCCATCACGCCGAGAGCGCAAGCAGCCAGGAGGAGATATTGATTCGTTTTTTTCATATTTAGACAAATGTTTTTATGTTCGTTTGAACAACAGGCTTACCCCGGCACTTTGGAAACCCCGCAACTTTTATTCAATTATTTCCAGTGCTGATGTTTGAAGCTACCAAATCAGCCAAAATACACAAGCCGGCGCTACCTGAAACACGCACGAAAGACACATCTAAACCCTGTCGCCCCATGCCTGCGCAGAGAAAGCCCCGTGAGGCTGAGCTTCTCCCGGAACTGATTCATTGCAGAAGCGCAAATTCCAAACACCGTAGGTGTGACATCTGTGTAGAATCCAGCATTCAAACCATCTCCAGCCTCGGTGGTTTCGACAGCGGCTAAGGACATCCTAAAGTTCATTTATCATCCGTCTTGATCGCTATGCGCAAAGCCGGGTCAGTTTCACATGAGCCGACAATATCGTTGTATCGGTCGAGCAGTTTCGAAAAAGTTACTTTGCAGGCAGCAGCCTTGAAAAGGCTGCGTTCATAAACGTTTGCAGTTAGAAATTGGCCAAGATCAAGCACGTCCACCCGATCCGCAAGATTCACGTTTTTCAACAAAAATGCCGCTCCTTCCACCCCGTCGCCAAGAGTAATAATAAGCGGCTTGAGGCCAACCCGAAGATTTTCGGCACATTTTCTAACCAATGCTTCGCTTGGATGTGTGGTTACATGAATAGCAACCATCTCGATCTGGAAATCGCTTTGGCGCGCCGTCGATTGGTCAGCTACGGAGAAACCGTGATGTTGTATTTTCCCTTCACCCAGTACGACGTCAAGTTTGGCCCCAACCAGATGCTGTAGCATCGCGCCCACATAATTGGCGCCGCCGGAATTTTTTTGCAACTCGTCGGCCTGTTCTAGCAAATCGTGGATGTTCGCATGGAGCGACTTGCCTGGATCAAAATGAAATTTTGGGCCAACAGACGAAAAATGAACACGGACTTTTTCGATCCACCATGCTTGGGCTTCTTTTAAGTCGACGGCCTTCTTTTCTGCCAATTCGTTCAGCGCTTCAACGTATACCTTCATCAATCCTAAACTGCCCCGATTCGTGCGACCACCCTCCTCGGACAAAACTTTTGAAATTCCGTGCGCCTCCAGGATTTTCTGAATGGCCGCCCTGCCCAATCCTGCAACCTGACCACCTTCGTCAGTCCGCAATGATTCAGGGGCAAGCGGCAACCCCTTCTCCTTTGCTGTTTGAGTGGTGATCAGTGCGACCGATAGGCCGCCCTTCTTCAAAAATTTTGGATGCTTTTTACATAATGCATCGAGGCGTTCGGTTGTCGCGCTCATGGTCTCCTTATGATTTTTTAGCCGTCTTTCGATAGCTCACCGGTTTAGCTATTCGTTGGCCTGACACTGCGGGCGCAAATTCTTCGTCCCACAAAGGATTCAGATAATTGCGCGCTATCCACTCAATTACCGGAACACACACGGCATCACCGAATCCGAAAAGCGCCTGATTGATGGAAGACTTAATAACGAATTCATCCGCGCCCATAAGCCGAGCACATTCACGGGGCGTCACCAATCTGACCGCAAAACGGCCCTTTCCGCAGGCAATGAGAATCTGGCGTCCACTGCCTCCGCGAGGGGTTCGTAAGCAACCCGCAATGCCATCCGTTCGAAGTTCCGCCATTGATCTTCCATTGCGGACTCGTCTAAAAACAGTCCCGTAACTGATGCGGTTGCCATGAATCATCGCGTCTGCCACAGCGCGATGTTTTGGACTCATTTGGTTAAGCAAATACTCACAACGCTCACGGTTCCACCACATTTGAGAATTCGGCGACAAATCTTCGATGACATCTTCCAGCTTGCCAGTCGCGACAGGCAGAGGTGGCAGTGGACGAATTTTCCAAGTAACGTCGCCATGCCAGTAAATAAAATCAGCAAGTGTTGCCGGTCTGCATTCACTCTCGAAAAACTTGGGAGCTCTGTCATTCAGTGCTGGAACGATCTGGTTTTTAACACCAACTACGAAGAGACGCTGGCGGCTTTGCGGTACGAAACGAACGGCATCAATGATGAACGCGTCAACAGCATAGCCTAGGCGGTTCAAGGCAAGAAGGGCGTCTTCAAAATCTCCGCCGTCATTTGAGGTGAGAAAACCGGTCACATTTTCCAAAAGCACCATTGGGGGTCGCCGCCGCCCCATTTTTGTGAGAACGTCAACGAATCCCCAAAACGCAGAAGACTGCGCCCCGGCAAGTCCTTGCCGCGCTCCGGCAAGCGAGAGGTCGTTGCATGGGAAAGAAGCGGTTGCGAGCGCCACTTGGGGAATGGTATCCACGTTAAGACAATGAATGTCGCCGAGGACAAACTCACCGGTGTCGCCAAAGTGGTCCTGGTACATCTGCCATTTGTCTTCGTCAATGTCATTGGCAAACGTAATGCGCCAACCGGCCTGCTCAAGTCCAATACGCATCAAGCCAATGCCAGCGAAAAACTCTGCAAATGTCTTGTCTGTTTTGTCACTCATAATTCTGCGCTGCAATTTTGCGTCATTGGTCTCCAATCCTCAATTCGGATTTCGTCTTGCGTACGACAAAATCTGAATTCTTTAATGAATGTTGCCAGAGTCGGAGCACCCGCCAACCGGCTTTGCGCAACAGGAGTATTGTCGAGCGATCCCGTGCCGCGTTTCGTGAAATCTTGTTTTGCCAATATTGCCGATTTGTCTGGGGCATCCGGCAGTGCCACCGGCAGCCATGCCAAAAACAACCGTCTACGAATACGGCAAGGCGTTGCTTGGGGAAAATGAAATCTGGCTTTCCTAGCAAAGGACAATGCCTGCGCCAACCAGTGATCCCATTGGCACGGAAGATTGAGGCTAATTTCAATTCGGTTTCTTTGTTGCCTTTCGACCGAACCGCAGCCATGACTTGCGACCGTTTCCGTTTTGAAAAGACATCGGCCATTGATTCTTAATCGCATTTTAAAATAGTCCGTCCAATTTGAAAAGTTTGCCCGCAAACTTTCTCCATTTCACTGTCGAGACCGCATGGTCCTGAATTTCTGCCCAAACCGTTGGACTTCTTGAAAAGCTTCGTCAAAAGTGGTTGGCATTTGCGCGAGTTTGCGCTCGAAATTAGGTGGCGTCAACATCCGCTTAACACGTAACCCAGGGCCAGGGCGGAAAGCGGTGTGGAACGTCGTGCCACCGTTCAGGTGCTTCGCGGCGTCCGTGCGCCGTCTTTCCCCACTACCCCGCCCTCGGCGCAATCCTTGAAGCCCCCGTTTTGGCCGATGGCGCCGGCATCCCGGCTCCAAAATCAGCCGGCAAATCTTCCGGCAACAACGTCGTCAGCGCGTCGCGGTCGCATTGGCCGCTGCTCACCAGCCGCGTGCTCTGATTGCGCACCGCCGACTCGAACAAGTTCCGCATCTCGCGCGCGTTGCCGAACTGTTCGTTGCGGGCGGCATACAGCTTGTTGCAGAGCACCAGCACCGCCGCCGTCGTTTCGGGCGGGCACACCAGCCCGCTTTGCGCCGCCATGCGATGGAAAATGTCCACCAGTTCCTCCGCCGAATAATCGGGAAATTTCAGATAGTTCGTGAAGCGCGATTCCAGGCCCGGATTCGACGCGATGAACTGCTCCATCGGCCCGGTGTAGCCGGCCACAATCACGATCAGCCGGTCGCGGTCGTCTTCCATGCGCTTGAGCAGCGTCTCGATGGCTTCGCTGCCGAAATCCTCCGCGCCGCGTCCCGCCAGCGAGTAGGCCTCATCAATAAATAAAATGCCGTCGAGCGCCGAGTCAATCATCGCGTGCGTGCGCACCGCCGTCTGTCCGACGTATTCGGCCACGAGCCGGCCCCGGTCGCATTCCACCACGTGCCCGCGCCGGAGCAGTCCCAGCGATTTGTAAATCCGGCCCATCAGCCGCGCCACCGTGGTCTTGCCGGTGCCGGGATTGCCAAAGAAAACGGCGTGCAAACTCGCCTGCACCACGGGCAGCCCCTGCTGCCGGCGCAGCACCTGCATCCGCGCAAAATTCGTGGCGCGATGCACCTCGTTCTTCACCGGCTCCAGCCCCACCAGCGCGTCCAGTTCCTTGAAAATGGCCGAGAGGTCTTCCTCGCTGACGCCGGGGTCGGCATCGCGCGCGGTGTAATCCACGGCGTATTGACGGGACACTTCCGTCAATTGCGCGGAAATCACCGCGGAACGGCGGCGGCCCGCGTCGGACATTTCGTGGTCCATGTTCGCCAGCGTCATCGCCAGCGTCTGCAACGTCTGCCGGATAAATTCAATCGTCACCGGCTGCAGCCCCAGGTCCAGCGTATGGCTCGTCAGCAGTTTAAAAATCTCGTCCAGCCCGTATTTGTCCACCGGCTGCAACATGGTCTCCACGCGTTCCATCGCCCGGCGCCCGCCTTTCTCAAACCATTTCGTGAACGCCTCGGGGTTGCCGTTGCTCGCGGCAAAGCCGGATTCAATCAACGCCTGCGCGTCATCCGGTTTGGCAGCCAGGCCCGCGATGCACGCCGACAGCGCGCCGTATGCCTGCAATTGCGTGCCGTCCGTCGCCAGCCGCTGCCACAACGCCAGCGCAATCAGGCGCACCAGGCTGTGCAGATCGTCAATCAAATCAAATTCCTCGTCGTCAATGCGCTTGATGGTCATCAGCGGCGGCGTGAGGATTTGCACGCACTCAATCAGCAGACGCAACTGCAGCAGGCTGTGCAAGATGGCCCCCTCCTTGGCCATGTCGCAGTTGAACACCCCCGCGCGCCAGTCCGCGTGACGCATCAATTGCAACACCTGCCGCGAGCGCGCCTCAATGCTGTTGCGCAGGCGCGCCGCGTCGTCCTCGGTAAACAGCGAATGCCCCAGGTAGTAATTCACCAGGTAATCGGACGACATGCTGTCCAGCTCGGTCAGTTCCTCACCCTTGAACGAAACGGTGCGGCCCGTCTTGGGATTGCGGAACAGCGTCGTCAGAATCGAGCCGGGCAAAAAGGATTCATGCAGCGGCAGGGGTGGACGCGACGGCTCCTTGACCCGCGGCAGGTTGGCGGGCGCCTGCGTGACCGTCTCCAGTTCGTGGGCGCGCTGCAAAAACTCCGTCAGCCGCTCGCGCAGCTTCTCGTCTTCCGATTCCGGTTGCCGGTTTGTTTCCATTGGCCAATTTTCGAGTCGTGGACACTATTTTCTCCCGCAATAATTGGATGGCAAGCTTATAGCGCGGTTACGCCCCATAAAAATGCAGTCGTTCTCGTCCTCGTCCTCGTTCTCGTCCTCGAAAAAAATTCCACTTGAACAAACCTGCTTTGTGATGCAAAGTAAGCGTCATGAATCCAAATCTGGCCGAGGAGAATTTGCAAACCATCCGCCTGCTGATGGAACGATCCGCGCTCTACCGCCGGGCGCTCGCCCCCATCATGTTGCTGGCGGGCATATTGGGCCTGCTGGCGGCGGTCATCGGGCTTTATTTCCAGGTTGAATCTTCACGGGCATTCGCCGGCCTGTGGCTCGGCACCGCCTGCGTGGCCGTGACGTCAGCCTTTTTGCTGGCCCGCCGCCAGGCCCTCAAGGACTCCGAACCGTTCTGGTCGCCGCCCACCTGTCGCGTGGGACAGGCGCTGTTGCCGCCCCTGCTGTCCGGCCTGTTCCTCGGCGGGCTGCCGGCCATGCTGACCAATAATTGGGCCGCAGATTTTATAATGGCGCTAGTGTGGCTGTTATTTTACGGGTGCGCCCTGCATTCCGCCGGCTTTTTTATGGCCCGCGGCATCAAATGGTTCGGCTGGGGCTTCATCGCCGGGGCAATTGTTTTACTGCTTTCCGTGCAGGTGACCGGCTACCAGGGTAGTCCCCTGTCCGCCAACTGGGTGATGGGCTTTTTCTTCGGCGGACTGCACTTCGCCTACGGCATTTACCTTTACTTCACCGAACCTAAAAATCCTGCCGCGTGAATCCCGAACCGTTCCTGCAACTTGACCGGCTGATCCACGAGAAAGGCCGCCTCGGCATCATGTCCATGCTTGCCGCCTCGCCGGAACTGTCGTTCACCGAACTGCGCACGGCCCTCGGCATGACCGACGGCAACCTCACCACGCACATCCGCACGCTCCAGCAGGAAGGCTATGTTTCCGTGGCCAAGTCCTACCAAAACAACCGCCCGCTCACGACCTGTTCGCTCACGCCGGCTGGCCGCAAGGCCTTTGCCGGGTACATCAACCTGCTGGAGCAGATCGTCAAGCAGAACAAACCCAAATAAAAAATGTTTGAACAAAAAATACCCTCTTGTGGTCTGTTACTTTGTGGCGCAAAGTATATACATGCTAAAATCGGGGCGCGGGCAAACCACCCGCGTTTTCCAAATTTCATTAACCCAATCCGCGGGCGAACCACCCGCGTTCCCATACTGCTATGAAAATCATCCGTGCTGAACATTTGGGCATGTGCTTCGGGGTGAAAGACGCCATCGCGCTGGCGCTGGAAACCGCGCGACACGAGCCCCTCACGATCCTGGGCGACCTCGTTCACAACGAAACCGTCCTCGCCGAACTGCGCGCCAGCGGCATCCGCATCAAACAATCGCCCGCGGAAGTCACCACCCAAACCGTCATGGTCACCGCGCATGGCGCTTCCGAACGTAAAATTGGCGAGACCCGCCAGCGGGGGTTAAACGTGCTGGAAGCCACCTGCCCCCTCGTCCAGCTCGCGCATCACAGTCTGGCCAAGCTGGTGTCCGGTGGATTTCATCCGGTCATCATCGGCAAACGCGACCACGTGGAAGTGCGCGGCCTGACCGAAGATTTGGAAAAGTTCGATGTCGTACTGTGCGAAGCCGACGTGGCCAGCCTCCCGGAACAGTCAAAATTCGGCGTTATGGCCCAAACCACGCAACCCATCGAAAAAGTCCGCCAGCTTGCTCAACTCATTCGCGACCGCTTTCCAAATTCCGAAGTGCGCTTCGTGGACACCGTCTGCCAGCCCACGAAACAGCGGCAGAGCGCGGCCATTGAACTGGCGCAAAAATGCGGCGTCGTGGTCGTCATCGGCGGCATACACAGCAACAACACGCGCGAACTGGTTCAAACGTGCCTGCGTTTTTGCAGCCGGGTTCACCATGTCCAGACGGCGGCAGATTTGCAGGACGATTGGTTCCGCGGCGAAGACATCGTCGGCCTCACGGCGGGCACCTCGACGCCGGATGCTTTGATAAATGCGGTGGAACGCGAAATCCGGGCGCTGGCGGCAACTGTTTATTCGGACAACTCGCGAGTTCTCGCATGAATAATAACACCTCCATTCCGGCGGCTTTGGTTCCGGCGGCCGGCCTCGCGGCGAAAGCGCGGAAGCGCATTTTGCTGATTACCCCGGAGAATCCGGAGATCAAAGGGGTTCGGCGGAGGCAGTTCAACAATTTTACGCAGCTCACCATGCCCTATCTCGCGGGATTTATTGACGAAGCCCGTTACCAGATTGAACTGGTGGACGAATACAATCAGCGCCTTCCTTACGAGCGCACGGTGGACCTCGTGGCCATCACCGTCAACACGCCCAATGCCGCGCACTGTTATCGCCTGGCGGTGCGCTTCCGGGCCGGCGGCGCCAGAGTCGTCATGGGCGGACCGCACGCCACCTTGCGGCCGGATGAGGTGGCGCAACACTGCGACCATTTGATCATCGGCGAAGCGGAGGAAACCTGGCCGCAGTTTCTCGACGACTTTCATCGCGGCTGCCCCCGTCCGCGCTACGTCTGCGAACACACGCCTTCATTGCATGGCCTCCCCATTCCCCGCCGCGATTTGATCCGACACCGGCGATTCACCAAGGGCGCCGTGTTCGCCACGCGCGGCTGTCCCTATGCCTGCAGCTACTGCAATCTCAAACAAATTTATTGCCCGGGATTCCGCACCCGTCCGGTGCGCGAAGTGATCGCGGACATTCAAAGCATGGCCAACCGGTATTTTGTTTTCTGGGACGACAATTTTTTTGGCGACCGGGACTACGCGATCAGCCTGTTGACCGAACTCAAACCTTTGCGCCGGCGGTGGGCGGCACAGGTCAGCATTGACCGCTGCGCCGATGACCGGCTGTTGCAAATCGCCCGCGAGTCCGGCTGTGTCTATCTGTTCATCGGCCTGGAGTCCTTTTCCGAGGCCGGCCTGGCCAGCGTCAACAAAGGATTCAATCGCACGGCCCGCTATGCCGAAACCATCCGGCGCATCCATCAACACGGCATTTGCGTACAGGCTGGTGTGATTTTTGGGTTCGACACCGACACCAGCGAGGTTTTTGGCAACGCGCTTAAAGCGTGCGAGTCGCTGGGCATTGACGGTGTCACGGCCAGCGTGCTCACCCCGCTGCCCGGCACCCGGCTCTATGAGGAGATCAAACAAGCCGGCCGGCTGACCACGGATGATTGGACTTCTTTCAACGGCAAGACGAAGGTGGCGTTCCAGCCCAAGCAGATGTCCGCTGAAGAATTGTTTGCCGGATACATGTGGTTTCGCCGGCATTTCTACTCTTACGGTTCCATGCTCTGGCGGATGGCGGTCTCACGGACCAATCTGATTCACAACCTGCTTGTGAATCTGGGTTACAGATGGTCGCTCAAGCCCGCTCCCACCTGCCGGCAGCGGCCAAATTCAGCCTGGGAAAGTTTTCAACGTGGCTTTTCCGCAGCCATTGCTTGGCGCGGCGTGCTGTTTCCGGCCGGGAAGCATTGCCGGCAAAAACAAATGATAAATATGAAAAATGACTGGTTTAAGCGCGTCGGCTGGATTCATATCCCGGTTTCTTTGCCCGGCACTATCATCACCCTGGCTGCGTTCGCGTTTTGCGGGCAGGTATTTTTGGCGGTGGACCGCCATTCCCATTCCGTAAGCGACACCCTTTACGGTGTCTTCCCGTTCTTCGCCTGCGTGTTTCTTTTATTCGATTGGATTGCCGGCAAAACCAGCAACCGGGCATGAACACATGAAAACTCTCCATCTCAAATCAAACTGGCATCGCTGGGCAATGGTGGTCATCTACGCCGCCGCCATGGCCTGGGTGGAATCCGCCGTCGTGTTCTACCTGCGCACCATGATTAATCGCATCGAACCGCATCAGCCAGACCCCTTTCCCCTCCTCCACGGCTTTGGCTGGGTGGAACTGGTGCGCGAAGCCGCCACGATTGTGATGCTGCTCTCGGTGAGCGTTCTCGCCGGACGCAACTGGCGGACGCGCGCAGGCTATTTCGTCATCGCGTTCGGCGTCTGGGATATTTTCTATTACGTGTTCCTGAAAATGATGTGCGGCTGGCCGCATTCATTGCTGGACTGGGACATTTTATTTCTGCTCCCCATACCCTGGTGGGGACCGGTGTTGGCGCCGGTTCTCATTTCCCTGCTGATGATTTTCTGGGGCACCCTCGCCAGCCAGTTTGAACGTATAGATACCCTTATGCTGTCAAATTGGCGCGTGTGGATTCTGAATTTTGCCGGCGTTGCCCTCGCACTATATGTTTTTATGGCGGACACCCTTGCCGCCGCGCCTCACGGTCTGGCAGCCATCTGCAATGTGGTGCCAGAAAATTTTAAATGGTCTTTGTTCAGTCTGGCGCTTTTGTTGATGGGTGCGCCATTGCTGCAACTGCTGTGGCGGCAATATTTCCAATCGGACAACGTGATTGCATCAGATACTAATTTTCAGGAATACTAAATGTCTCCAGCCAAACCAAAACTTGTGGACGTCATGACCGGTTTCTGCCGTTTTTTCAATGCCGGCGTCATGATTTTGATCGCGCTTTTCTTTTTGCTCCTGCCCGGAGCCATTGTTATCCACGAATTGTCGGATCCGAATACCCGTTCAGCGGGGATCCCCCGCTCGGCTTGGGAACTGCACAAGACGCTGTCGCCCCAATATGAAAGATGGGCCTCGGAGCGGCTCGCTTCCAAACGCGCCGGGCAACTTTCCACCGGCGACATTTCGGGCACCGAATGGCCGCTGTTCGGATCCGTCTTTTACCTGTGGGCCACGGAATCACTCCAGCAAGCCTGGGAAAAAGACCATTCCTTGAGCCCCGTTGCACCGAATGTTTATGCCCGGGGTGCCATTGAGGCGGCGACCAGCCTGGTCATTGATCCGGCCCAGGCGAACTGGGTGAAAATCCACTGGGGCCGGAATTACCTCAAAACCGAAAACGTGTTTTATCGGATGCTGGTCATTTCCGCGCTGACCAGCCATTCACTGCTTACGGGAGACAAACAACATCTCGCTCTGTTGCAAGATCAGGCGGACAGCTTGTCCGCCGAACTCGATGCGAGCCGGCATGGCTTGCTTGATGATTATCCCGGCCAATGCTATCCCGGCGACGTGCTCACTGCGGTGGCCATGATTCACAAGGCAGACAAGGTGCTGGGCACCGACCATTCAGCTTTCGTCAGCCGCGCCATCCGCGGATTTCAAAACCAGGCCCTGGATGCCCGTGGCCTGGTTCCTTACTTTGCCAATGCCCGTTCCGGAACCCCGGCTGACACCACTCGCGGCTGCGACAACTCCTATGTCTCGCTGTTCGCACCGGACATTTGGCCCGACCAGGCCCGGAAATGGTATGACCTGTACACGCAATATTTCTGGCAGGAGCGCGGCACTTGCGCTGGATTCCGGGAGTTCCCCAATGATCTGGCCGGCAACGACTGGTATCTGGACGTGGATTCCGGTCCGGTTTGGGGCGGCTTTGGGTGCGCCGCCTGTGCTTTTGGCGCAGGCGCGGCAAGAGCCAACGGACATTTCGAACAAGCCTGGCCGCTCACTGCTGAAATGTTGGTCACCTCGTGGCCGCTCCCCAATGGCACCCGGCTCTTCCCAAGACTGCTTTCCAATGCCGTAGATGCCCCTTATATCGGTGAGGCGGCCATCCTTTTTAACCTGACACGATTGCCGGCGGATGGAATTCCCATCAAGACCGGCGGAACGCTTCCGAAATTCGTCCTCATTTTTTTGACGGCGCAAATTGCCCTGGGCCTGATTCTGCTGGTGGGCGCCATCTGGTCACTGCGCCGCTGGCAAAAACGGCGCTCCTCAATGTTCGTTTCCGAAGCCGTCTTGCAGATTGACATCTGGAGCGGACTGATGATCGGTTGTCTGGTTTGTTTCCTTTTCGGCAAACCGCTCCCAGCGATCTTGTTTCTGCTGTGCGCCCAATTTTTCCCAAGGTGGAAACGCAGCGGGAAAAAATCATGAAATTGGAACCTGCTTCCCCCCGCGACCTCGCCACGCTGTTGCGCGGCGACCATTTCAACTAAACCTCCAACACAACTGACCTATGAATGAGCAAAATCCCGTGCCGCCAGAATTCACCCAGCCAATGCCGCCGCCGCCCCTGTCAGGTCCGCGCCCCTTGGGCGATGACCCAGCCGACCGCCTCGCCATTCCCCACATCATGGCGGCCATTGACGCCATCCTGCGGCATCCGCGCCGCGTCATGTTTCAGTTGCGCCAGCCGGGCACAGGCCGGCTGATCGTCTCCATGATATTGACCTCGGTGGTTTGCAGTCTGATTTACGGAATCGTGGTCGGGACGTTTTCCGGTCACTCACAATTGTGGATCGCGCCCGTCAAAATTGCGGCCGGCCTGATGATCTCGGCCATGATTTGTTTGCCCAGCCTTTACATCTTCACCTGTTTAAGCGGTTCCCAGGCGCGGCTCGCCGAAATCTGCGGGCTGCTCGCGGGGCTGTTGATGCTGATGACTATTTTGCTCATCGGCTTCGCGCCCGTCGCCTGGATATTCTCGCAATCCACCCAGTCGCCCGTGTGGATGGGAGCACTGCATCTGGCTTTTTGGTTCATCGCCACGATTTTTGGGCTGCGCTTCCTGGAAACCGGATTTTCCCATTCTGCTGCCAAATCTCACGCAGGTTTTTACACCTGGGTTGTCATCTTTCTGCTGGTGGCCGTGCAAATGACCACCGCGCTGCGTCCCATCATCGGAGCATCTGAAACCGAGGGCTTTCTGCCCAAGGAGAAAAAATTCTTCCTCGTCTACTGGGGCGATTGCCTCAAACCCGCCGCTGGCGAGGGTGGCTTATATTCACGCTAGTCAGAAATGCAAAATTGCTCCAGCATTCGGAAAATTATTTCTTATGACGTCCGCCTCCGTGCTCCCGAAATCCATTGATGCTTTCCTGCGGGCCGGGCCGGAAAATTTTCACGAATGGGTGATGCGCCGGCAGTTGGCCCTGCCCGCTTTTTGCGTCGCCGCCATTGTGGTGGGCGCGGGCAGCTACGGCGCGGCCATGGGCTGCTGGCGCGATTCATGGCAGGCGCTTTACACCGGCATCAAGCTTCCGCTGGTGATCCTGCTCACCACGGCGGGCAATGGCTTGTTGAACGGCATGCTGGCGCCCCTGCTCGGAATGAACATCACGTTCCGGCAATCATTCACCGCCGTCTTGGTGAGTTTTGCCATGGCTTCGCTGGTTTTGGGCGCGTTGAGTCCGGTCGCCCTGTTCATCGTTTGGAACACCCCGCCGTTGACCGCGGGAACCACCCTGACTTCGCCGGAATATGGTTTCCTGCAACTGATGCTGGCGGTGTTTGTGGCGCTGGCCGGCGTGACCGGGAACATCCGCTTAATGCCCTTGTTGCGGCAATGGGCCGGAAACACCGCCATCGCGCGCCATGTCCTGCTCGCCTGGCTGGCCGGAAATCTTTTTCTCGGCAGCCAGATTTGCTGGGTGCTGCGCCCCTTTATCTGGGATTCCAAACGGCCCGTTGAATTCATCGGGCCGGAAGGATTTTCCGGCAGCTTTTTTCAAACCGTTGTTCACGCCGCCTGGAGATTGATGTTTTCATGAAATCAAAAATCAAACAAATCGCCGCCGGGCTGGCTGCTCTGGTAATTGCCACCGCCATCTGGCTGCCGTGCCTACATTTCTTTTTTGCCAGCCCGGCTTCCAGGTTTCGGCAGCCGCAGGGTCTTTCACCCAAAGCCCGCCAGTTGGCGGCCCGGCACCTGCAACTCTGGACGGACACGGCCTTGCGCGACGCGG
>Ga0181520_10002223_pt1 | contig 36785 bp, 25 predicted proteins | sample PEATcosm2014_Bin_29_FD_132451 | JGI IMG/M metagenome (GOLD analysis project Ga0181520, IMG submission 132451) | Peatland microbial communities from MTU Mesocosm Facility, Houghton, MI, USA - PEATcosm2014_Bin02_30_metaG | ecosystem: Environmental > Terrestrial > Soil > Wetlands > Peat | place... | reverse complement strand
TATTGGACCTTCGACATCGGCGCCTATTCGCTCGGCTGCCAGGGCGGCGTCTTCATGAACGGCGGCAAGGACCCCGCCTATCAGGAGTTCTATACCCGCATGTTCCAGTTTGGCGCTTTCAGCCCCATCTTCCGCTCGCACGGCTCTGAAACTCCGCGCGAGATATGGGAGTTCGGCGAATACACGCCCGTGCTGGAGAAATTCGACAACCTGCGCTACCGCCTCATGCCCTACATCTATTCGCTGGGCTGGCAGGTTACCCGCAACGGCTACTCCATCATGCGCGGCCTGCCGATGGATTTCACCGCCGACCGCAAGACCTATTCGATCGACGATCAATATATGTTCGGCCCGGCGATCATGGTCGCTCCGGTCACCAAGTATATGGATCACCGCCCGCCCGAGGACGGCATTCTCGTTACCCCTGGGCACTTCAAGACGAACGACGGCAAGCCCGGACTGCGCGCCACCTATTTTTGCGACGATCAATTCAAAACTCCCTGCAGGGAAGTTACGGAGCCGGATATCAATCTGGACTGGTATACGGGCTGGCCGGATTGGGTCAAGGACCCGAAGCTCTCCATTCGCTGGGAAGGCAAGCTGATTCCCGACGCAACAGGGACCTATCGCTTCGACTTGAAGAGTTTTGGGAAGAGGCGAGTTTACCTGGACGGAAAGGAACTGGCGCATAACTACGAATCGATGGAGTCCTGGACGGTGCCCGTGGAATTGGTCGCTGGCAAGGAATATGACTTCAAGTTCGAGACCGACAACGTGACCCTGGGCGCCTTCCGGGCGCAGCTCTACTGGAAGACTCCGGCCATTCATGCCAGCGAGACCGTCGTCGAGCCCAGGGAGAAGACAAGAAGCGTCTATCTGCCGGCCGGAACCCCGTGGATCGACTTCTGGACCGGAGAGACGCTGGAGGGCGGCAGAAGCATCTTGGCGGACGCGCCCATCCAGAAGATGCCGCTGCTGGTCAGGGCCGGCTCCATCGTGCCCATGGGACCGTTCGTCCAATACGCGGCGGAAAAGCCCGCCGACCCCATCGAACTGCGCATCTATCCCGGCGCCGACGGCAGCTTCACTCTCTACGAGGACGAAAACGACACCTACAACTACGAAAAAGGCGTCTATGCGACCATCGTGTTTCACTGGAACGACCGGAAACGCCAGCTCGCAATCGACGCCCGGAACGGCGAATTCCCCGGCATGTTGAAGACCCGCGCCTTCCAGCTCGTGCTCGTCGCAAAGAACCATGGCACGGGCGTTGAAGTGACCGCCAATCCGGACCGGGTCGTTCAATACAACGGCGAACCGCAAACCGTTCAGTTGCCCGCCGGCCGCTGAATCGTTCCGTTCACCGCGGCAGTGTCCTGACATGGACGCCCCTGCGCATCAAAGGCCTCGCTCCCTGAGTTCAAGCAAGCGAGGCCTTTGGTGACGATAAAGTGTTTCATCGTCCTACGGATAAATGCTGCGCAGTTGCACTGCCTCCGCCACGCGCCCTATCCCCAGCATATTCGCGGCAATCCGCATCGGGACCTTCCGGTCCAGGTGCAGATTCAGCACGTCCTTGAAGCTCGTCTTCATCACCCGCTCCAGGCGATTGTAGACATCCTGCGCCTCCCAGAATAAGTGCTGCTCGTCCTGGACCCACTCAAAGTACGAGACGGTCACGCCGCCGGCATTGCACAGGATATCCGGGATGATGAACACCCCCTTGCTTTCCAGAATTCTGTCCGCGGCCGGCGTCAAAGGCCCGTTCGCCGCTTCGGCCACGATCCTCGCTTGCACGGCCGCTGCGTTCTCCGCCTGGACCGCGCTCTCCAGCGCCGCCGGAACCAGAATGTCGCACTCCATCGCCAGCAACTCGGCCGGGCTGATCGCCTCGCTCTCCGGAAATCCCTCCACGTGCCCGCAAAGCGCCTTCATGCGAATCAGTTCGGGAATGTTCAATCCGTTCTTGTTGTACACGCAGCCCGTCGAGTCGCTCACCGCCACGACCTTCGCTCCCGCGTCATGCAGCAGTTGCGCCGCAATCGATCCCGCGTTGCCAAACCCCTGCACCGCGACAGTGGCGCCCTTTAACGGCGTCCGCAGATGCTCGCACGCGCTCTGGATGGTGTAGAAAACGCCGCGCCCCGTTGCTTCGTTGCGTCCCAGCGACCCTCCCAGGCTGATCGGCTTGCCCGTCACCACGCCCGGAATCGGATATCCCTTGGTCATGCTGTAGGTGTCCATGATCCACGCCATGGTCTGCGAATTGGTATACACATCCGGCGCGGGAATGTCCTGTTCCGGTCCAATCAGGGGCAGGATCGCGCTGGTGTAGCGCCGCGTCATCCGCTCCAGTTCGCCCCGCGACATGCTCTTCGGATGGCACGTGATCCCGCCTTTGGCGCCGCCAAACGGAATGTTCACCACCGCGCACTTCCACGTCATCCACATCGCCAGAGCCTTCACCTCGTCCAGCGTCACCTGCGGATGAAAGCGGATGCCGCCCTTCGCCGGCCCGCGCACCGTGCTGTGTTGCACGCGGTAGCCCTCAAAGCGGTGAATGCGCCCATCGTCCATGCGCACCGGCACAGTCACGGTCAAAACCCGTTCCGGATAACGGATCATCTCCCGCGTGTCGTTGTCCAGGTCCAATGCGTTCGCTGCTGCTTCAAAGTTCTCCAGCGCAACGTCGTAGGCGTTCGCTGCCTTTGCTGTCGTGAGCATTCTTCTGCCCTCCTTTTCCACGCCAGCCTGCCGCGCCCTGCCCCTCGGCAGCCGCTCAACCCATGCGCGCCTTCGCGCCGGGCGTCGCGTTCTGCCTTCGTGGTCTCCGCGGCCCGCGGACCGGCGTCAACCTCTTTTCCTCGCGCGCGGGCCACCCCGCGTCGCATCGAAAACCCTTGCATCGCGCCTAAAGCGCCACCTCATTAATCGACTCCCGGCAGAGCTCCCGCCCCCGCGCCAGCGCCCGCTCGTCCAGCGCCACCCATTTCGGATTCTTCACCAGCCGCCGCAGCGCGGCCTCGATGCTCGCCTCCGGCAACACCGCCGTGATCTCCAGCAGCGCGCCCAGCATCATCATGTTGCCCGCGCGCACATCGCCCAGTTCATCGGCCACCTGCATAAAGCTGCGCGCCAGCACGTGCACATCCTCGCGCATGCAATCGTCCGGGAAGGTCTCGCCGTTGTAGAGAATCCATCCGCCCGGACGCACGCTTGCATAGAACTTCCTCAGCGACGGCTCATTCATCGCCACCAGCACATTGGGCTCGGTCACCAGCGGCGAATCGATCGTCCGCCTCGACAGGCGCACATGACAGTTCGACGTGCCCGAACGAATCTCCGGCCCATACGACGGCAGCCACGACACCTCGAGCCCCGCATCCAGTCCAGCCTCCGCCAGCACTTCGCCCAGCAGCAGCACGCCCTGCCCGCCAAATCCCGCCACGCGCACGCGAAGATCCAGTTCCTCAGCCGCGGCTCCCATTGCGTGCGCGTTGCCTTCCGGCAAACTCTCTTCGTCCACGCCCAGAATCCGTGGAATCTCTTCGAGCACTGGCGCCGCTTCAGCCAAGGTCCGCGGCTCTGCCTCCTTGCTGCGATCGCGGAACACACCCAACGAAAATGTCTTCTCCATCACATCGCGCACCCAGCGCTGCGCTTCCACCGGCTGCATCTTCCAGATCGTCGGGCACGGCGACAGCACCTCCACCAGCGAAAAGCCCAGCCCGCGCACCTGGTTCTCCACGGCCCGCTTGATGGCCCGCTGAGCCTGCGCAATCTGCTTGTTGTCTCCCAGCCCTACGCGCTCGATTGAAACCGGAGCCTCCAGCGTCGCCAGCAATTCGCTCATGTGCAGCGGATAACCCTCCGTCGCCGCGCTGCGTCCGTTCGGAGTCGTCGTGCTCTTCTGTCCCAGCAGAGTCGTCGGCGCCACCTGTCCGCCAGTCATGCTGTAGATCGCATTGTTCACAAAGATGACGGTAATGTTCTCGCCGCGATTGGCCGCATGAAGAATCTCCGCCGATCCGATCGCCGACAGATCGCCATCGCCCTGGTAGCCGATCACGATGCTCTCCGGCCGGCTCCGCTTGGCCGCCGTGGCCACGGCCGGCGCGCGCCCGTGCGCGGCCGATATGTTGCCCACGTCGAAGTAGTTGTACGTGAACACTGAGCAGCCAACGGGCCCGACAAGAATCGTCCGGTCCTGAATGCCCAGTTCGTCGATGGCCCGCGCCAGCATCTTGTGCACCATGCCGTGTCCGCACCCAGGGCAGAAATGCGTCTGGTGCTGCATCTCTTCCTTGCGCTCATAGCGCGGGTAAAACGACTTCGCCTTCTCGTGCACCACTGTGTATTCGCAAACCGTCTCGCTAGACATTTGCCACCTGCCCTTCCTCCGGCTCCATGGCCGTGCGGTGCGCCAGTTTCCGCACAAACGCCAGCACCTCTTCGTGCGTCGGCACATTGCCGCCCACACGGTTCAAGAACTCCACCGGCCGCGCTCCGTTCAGCGCCAGCCGCACATCCTCGAGCATCTGGCCGTTGCTCATCTCCACCACCACAAAAACCCGCGCGGTCTTGGCCAGCCGTTGAAAGTGTAGTTTCGGAAACGGGAATAGCGTAATCGGCCGCAGCACGCCTACATTGAGCCCCTCGGCACGCGCCTCCGCCGCCACAGCCTTCAAGATCCGGCCCAGGATTCCATAGCCCACCAGCACGATCTCCGCCCCATCCGTCTGCCACTCCTCGGCGCGCACCTCGTACCGTTCCGCGTTCTGATACTTCTCCTCCAGATGGCGCACGTGCGCTTCCGATTCATCGATGTCCAGATGCAGCGATGTGATCAGGTTGGCGCGCGACGCGGCCGTTCCCGCCACCGCCCACCCCGGCAGTTGCGGTCCAACAGCCGTCTGCGGAAACTCCACCGGCTCCATCATCTGCCCGATGAATCCATCCGCCAGCACCACGACCGGGTTGCGATAACGGTCCGCCAGTTCGAAGGCCAGCGCCGTCAAATCCGCCATCTCCTGCACCGAATGCGGTGCCAGAACGATCGTCCGGTAATTCCCGTGGCCGCCGCCCTTCACCACCTGGTGATAATCGCCCTGTTCCGCCGCAATGTTGCCCAGGCCAGGCCCGCCGCGCGTGATGTCCGCAATGACGCAGGGCAGTTCCGCGCCGGCCATGTAGCTGATGCCTTCCTGCATCAGGCTGATTCCCGGCCCGCTCGAAGCCGTCATCGCCCGCACGCCCGCCGAAGCCGCGCCATACAGCATATTGATGGCCGCGACCTCGCTCTCCGCCTGCAGAAACACTCCGCCCGTCTTCGGCACAAACTCGGCCGCCGCCTCCGCAATCTCGCTGGCCGGCGTAATCGGATACCCATAGAACGCGCGGCATCCCGCCAGGATCGCGCTCTTCACAATCGCTTCATTGCCCTTCATCAGTTGCTTGCGCATAGGCCCGCTCCCTCAACGCTCGAATCTTGTCCGCCTGCCGCGCCGGTCTTGCCGTTCGCGGCGCGCAGCACCGTGATCGCTCCCGGCTCGGGGCAAACCATGAAGCAGATGCCGCATCCCGTGCAACCCGCGCCCACATACGCCGCCGTCCGATAGCCGGAGTGATTCAGCCGCTCGCTCAAACGGATCGCCTTCGGCGGACAGGCTTCCACGCACAGCCCGCATCCCTTGCACTCGTCCTCATCGACCCGCATCAAGCCTCGGTCTCGCTTCTTCGCATCGCCCATGCAACACTCCTCTCCGGCGCATCGGTCCTTTTCATGCGCACACCGCCGTCTTGCGCTCCAGATAATGCGAGCGCACGGCAAAATCCTCCAGCTCGGCCTGGAAGCGCGGATCGGCAATCGCGATCAGCGCCTCGGCCCGCTCGCGCAGCGTCTTTCCGTGCAGATACGCGATGCCGTGCTCGGTGACTACATAATGCACATCCGCGCGCGAGGTTACCACGCCCGCGCCCGGATCCAGCATCGGCACAATCCGCGACACCGCGCCGTGCAGCGCCGTCGACGGCAGCGCAATGATCGGCACTCCGCCCTTCGAGCGAGCCGCTCCGCGAATGAAATCCAGTTGCCCGCCGAATCCGCTATACGGCTTGGTTCCCAGCGAGTCCGCACAGACCTGTCCCGTCAGGTCCACCTGCAGCGCCGAGTTGATCGCCACCATCCGGTCGTTCTGCGCCACTACGAACGGATCGTTGGTGTAGGAAATCGATCGGAATTCAAAACTCTGATTCTCATGAATGAAATCGAAAAGCCGCCGCGTTCCCAACACAAACGACAGCACCACTTTGCCCCGGTGCAACGATTTCCGCTCGCCATTGATTACGCCCGATTCCATCAGGCCGATAACGCCATCCGGGCACATCTCGGTATGAATGCCCAGGTCCCGTTTGTCGCCCAGGCACTCCAGAACGGCCTGCGAGATTCCGCCAATTCCCGTCTGCAGCGTAGCGCCATCCGGAATGAGCGAGGCCACATTGCGCGCCACGCGCAAATGCAGCTCCGAGGACGCCTCCTTGCATATCTCAATCAGCGGCTGCGAGCTCTCGACGATCGCCGAGATGCGGCTTATGGGAATGCTCGTGTCGCCATGCGTGCGCGGCATCCGCTCGTTCACTTCGGCAATCAGCGTCCGGGCGTGGTGCGCGGCCGTCAGCGTGCAGTCCACCGCCGCTCCCAGGCTCACAAATCCGTGCTCATCCGGGGGCGAAACGTGCATCAGCACCACATCCAGCGGCATCGCGCCGTTTTCGAACAAGGGCTCAATCTCGCTGAGGAAGATTGGCGTGTAGTCGGCGCGCCCGGCGGCCACTGCTTCGCGCACATTCGCGCCCAGAAACAGTCCGCGATGGCGAAAGTGGCCTTCGTATTCCGGCAGGGTGTAGTCCGCGCTGCCCAGCGTCATCATGTGCACGATCTCCACGTCGCGCACCGCTGGAGCCCGCTCCACCAGCGCCTTCACCAGCAGCGAAGGCGTCCCGCATCCCGACTGAATCCATACACGATCGCCGGACTGCACCGCCTTCAGCGCCTGCATGGCATCCACGCACTTGCTCCGGTACTCTTCGCGCCAGTTCATATCCGATTGCCTCCGTCTCCGCGCACAGATCGGCCGCGCGTGACAACTTCTTTACTGCCGACCGCAATCGAACGTCCCGGCTTTGCCTTCGCCCTCACAAAGCCTGCTTTCCAGACCCTGCCCATATTCCCCAAAGCCCGAACTAATCTACTCAGCGCCAGAGGGCCTCGCTGTGATGCGTGTCACCCCGTCCAGCGGCGCCATGGACTGAGGTTTGTCCCGGCAAGCGCCCTCCATTGCCTCAATCTGAAGTGTCGGGGCTTGACTTTACGGCTTACAGATCGTCTCGAATCCGTGAGGGGTACGGGCTTTTTACTGCGAGCGGAAAAAACTCGTCCGGACGGTAGGCCGGGACTTTAGTCCCGGCGTAAGAACAATGGAATCAATGGGACTTCAGCCCCTGAGACATGATTTTCCGGAATCTTGGTCGAAGACAGACTCTTCCCGCAGCCTGTAGGGCCCGCACCCTTCATTCGCCGCTGGAATTGGGATGGATCGCGCTGCTCATCGCGCCCTTCCATTTGGTCCGGCGCTCCGCCAAGCTTTATACTCATCTCCCGTACACTGCCCGGTGAGCCGGCCGTCGAAAGCGCCGATCCTGGGGCAAGGAGCAAGACTCATGGCTGCGATCACACCCATTCAGGAAGCGGAGCTCGAATTCGATAACGGCAGCTTCGATTCAGCCGGCTTTGCCGCCCAGACGCTCTCCACTTGGCAGGCTCTGGCCGCGGTCATCGACCATACCCTGCTCAAGCCCGACGCCACCCGCGAACAGATCGAGAACCTCTGCGACCAGACCATCCGCTACCGCTTTGCCTGCGCCATGGTCAACCCGGTATGGGCCTCCACGGCCGTCGCCATGCTCAATGGCACCGGCATTCCCGTTGGCGTGGTCATCGGCTTTCCCCTGGGCGCTTCGCTGGTTTCCACGCTGCGCCAGGAAGCGGCCGCGCTCACCCGTCTCGGCGCGCGCGAGCTGGATATGGTTCTCCCCATCGGCCAGCTCAAGAGCGGCAACCACCACGCCGTCCATCACGCCATCCACGCCGCGGCCACCGTCGCCCATCATCACGGAGCCCTGCTCAAGGTCATCCTCGAAACCTGCCTGCTCACGGTGGAGGAAAAACTGCGCGCCGCCGAAATCGCCATCCAGGCCGGCGCGGATTTCCTCAAGACCTCCACTGGCTTTGCTGCCGGCGGGGCAACCCCGGTCGATGTAGCCCTGCTCCGCGGCGTGGCCGGCGCTCGCTGCGGCGTCAAGGCCGCTGGCGGCATCCGCACCCTCGCCGACGTGCGCACCCTCCTCGAAGCAGGCGCAAACCGCATCGGCGCCTCCGCCTCCGTCGCCATCGTCCGCGAACTCGGAGCGGACTAAAGCAGCAGACAGTTGTCAGTAGTCAGTTGTCAGTTGTCAGTTATTTGTTATCTGTTGCCGGCAGCCCGGGTATTTCGCTCCCTGAAGGAGCGAAACCATAGCGGAGGCTGGACTGTCGAGAGAAACCGGCAAGAACGGATTCCGGCGGCATTTTCAGCAATCCGCCCACAAGCAACGGAGAACCGACTACTGACGGCTGACCGCTGACGACGCAATCCGTTATCATTCCCTTCGACAGACCATGTCTTCCACTCCCCCATCCCCGCCCGAACCGCCCGAGCTCGAAGGCGACTATCGCCCCGCCGGCCCAACCAATCCGTGGGCGCATCTCGACCCCATCAACGCCCGCGTGGAGCCGGCCGATGTGGCCTATCTGATGCAGTTGGACGAGGCGCTCAACACCACGCTCGACCTGCAAACTCTGCTCAACCGCACCTCCGAGCTGGTCCGCGCCGTCATCCATTACCGCATCTTTGCCATTCTCCTGCTCAACGACCGCACCCACGAGTTGCGCATGAGGTTCCAGATCGGCCACACGCCGCAGATCGAGCGCACCCGCATCCCCGTGGGCAAGGGCGTCGTCGGCCAGGTCGCCCTCACCCGCCAGCCCGTTCTGCTCAACGACGTTTCCAGCGCCGAAAACTACATCCCGGCCAACGCCGAAGTACGCTCCGAACTGGCGGTGCCCTTAATCGCCAAGAACCGCCTCATCGGCGTCATGGATCTCGAAAGCGAAGAGGCCGGCTACTTCCGCCCCGAGCACCTCCACCTGCTCACCCTCACCGCCTCCCGCATCGCCCAGGCCATTGAGAATGCGCGCCTCTACGCCCGCGTCTCCCGCCAGGCGCAAACCCTCGAAGTGCTCAACGAGATCGCCGTCGAGCTGGCCTCCATCCTTGACCTCGACCGCCTCTTTGAACGCATGGGCCAACTCCTCCGCCGCCTCATCGACTACCAAATGTTCACCATCATGCTGCTCGACGAGAAGGGCGAGACGCTCATTACCCGTTATTCCTGGCGCTTCGGCTACGCCCACGCTCCCTTGCGCCGCATCTCCGTCACCAGCGGCCTGGTCGGGGCCGCGGTGCGCGAGTGGCGCCTGGTCAATGTCCCCGATGTCCGCAAGGACCAGCGCTACGTTCCGATGAACCCCGAGACCCGCTCCGAGCTGATTGTGCCCCTCTTCTACAAGGGCCGCATCATCGGCGTTCTCGACCTCGAACACACCCGCGCCGGCTTCTTCCACGAGGAGCACGAACGCATGTTGACCACTCTCGCTTCCCAGGTGGCCATCTCCATCGAAAATGCCCGTCTCTACCAGGCCGTCCGCCGCCAGGAGGCGCAACTGGAGCGCGATATCGCCATGGCCCGCGAGGTGCAACTGCGCCTGCTGCCGCCTGCCGCACCCGAACACGATCACGCCGAGATGGCCGTCCGCTTTCTTCCCGCCCGCGCCATCGGCGGCGACCTCTACGACTTTGTCGATTACGGTCCCGGCCGCACCGCCATCGTCCTCGGCGACGTTAGCGGCAAGGCCGCGCCCGCGGCGCTCTTCGCCGCCCTGGTCAGCGGCATCATGCGCTCCGCCGCCGTGCAGCAGCCCGAGCCTGCCCGGATGCTCGCCCTGCTCAACGACGCACTCCAGGAGCGCAAGCTCGAATCGCAGTACGTCACCATGCTCTTCGCCCTCTGGAACGATGAAAACAGCACCCTCCAGGTGGCCAACTCCGGCGCCGTCCAGCCCATCTTCTGCCGCGGGGGCCAGTCGGTCGCCATCCGCGCCGAGGGCTTTCCGCTCGGCCTCTTTCCCAACGCCTCCTACGAAGAGTTCAACGTCGCCACCCAGCCCGGCGACGCCATCGTCTTCGTCTCCGACGGCATCCTCGACGCGGAAAACGAAGAGGGCGAAATGTACGGCCAGGACCGCCTCTCCGGTCTCCTGTGCGCCCACCGGGACCAAGCCGCCCCCGACATAGCGGACGCCATCCTCGCCGACGTCGCCCGCTTCCAGGGCGCCCACGACCGCTTCGACGACGAAACCATCATCGTCCTCTGCGTCCGCTGAAGCGGCTGGTATCGGAAAACAAAAAGGCCGGCTGAAGGAGAACCTCCGGCCGGCCTCTGGTGAATCGGTGAGTTGAGGAGCCAATTAGGATTAGTTGCGCGGATGCGCTTTGACCGCGCTCTCATCTACAGCAGTATCGCCCGCGGTATCCAGCGTTGCTCCCGCCGGAATCAGAGTGGTGGAAACCGTCCTTCCATCCTGAGAACCGGTGTAGACGGCGATCCGGGAAGCATCGATGCCCTTCTCGCCAACTAGATATGCCTTTGTGTTGACCGCGCGCTCCGCGGCAATCCTGTTGCCGTTCTTTTCTCCACTCGCCGCATTCCCTACGATGGCCAGCTTCGCATCGGAGTCGCGTTGAAGATTCAGCGCAATCTCATCCAGGCAGGCCTTCGCCTCGTTATCCACCCGGGACGGGCGCCGAGGATCCCGATCGAACTGAATGGCGCACAGATCGCTGGTAACGGGCTTTGGCGCGGCCACTGGAACCGCAACCGTCACTGTGGTTGTGCCTGACGCAGTCTGGCCCATGTCATCCGCCACATTGCAGGTCACCGTGACAATTCCAACCGGTGCGCCGGCAGAAGACAGCGTGGCCGTCGGGCCCGTTCCGCTCACAGAACCTGAACTCGAGCTGTAGCTGTAAGTGAGAGGACGATTCTGTGGGCTGATGCCGGTGGCCGTAATCGTGGAAGGATCTCCGGAGATGACAGTCGATGGATTGGCTGAGCAACTCACAGTCGGCGGTTCATAAGCCTTCACCGCATACGGCGCGGTGCAATCCGCATTCTCGCCCTGCTTGTCGCCCTCAGAGACGTGGCCTTTGAGCGTGTACGCGCCAGGGGCGACATTCCCAGTCGCGATCGTCGCGGTGCCTGCGGCTCCTGAAACCGTTCCCCCATCGACAGACCACGTGTAGACCGCCGTCTTGGCCGGGTTCAGATTCACAGCCGTGCCCGACGCCGCGATCGCGTCTCCCTGGAAGACAGCCGATGGGTTGACCGAGCAGGAGTAAGTCAGGGGTCCGAGTGCCGGCAGGCGAGGATTTCCTCCGAATCGGAAGACAATTCCGGCAGAAAGACGCACGTCGTTCTGCGTCCCGGTCGTTCCGGCCGAGTAATCCTGGAACCTGGTCATCAGGTACTCCGCTTGAACGATGCGAATGGCAAGATGACGGTGCACCTTCACGTCCACGCCACCGCCGGCGGTCAGGGCAAACGCGTTCTCATCGGGGAGAAGCGTGCAGCTGAACGAACAGTTGGAGAGTGTCACCTCGCTGGCATGAACCCCTCCGAACAGAACCTGAACAAAGGGAGTGATTCTGTCATGCTTCCGATAAGACAAGCGAGGGCCGAAGAGATAGCTGACGACGCCCCCGTTCGCGTCGTGTGTGTCGACGGTTGCGTTATATGCCCCCGTGAATCGGACCTCCGAGTTGGTGTAGTCGCCAACGTCGGCAACGATCCCCAGATAGCGGTTGAAGTTATAGGCGATGGACGCGCTGCCGCCATTCAGCCACACCAGCCGGTTTCCGGCGGCCAGCGTCGGCACAGCGCGCAGATACGAGTAGCCAAGGAACAGCTCTACCTTCGGAACGCCACCGTTCATGCCTGCCGAATACGGCGATGCCGGCGACATCGAGGCCGCCGGCATCGCAGCAACTGGCAGTGGGGCAGCCGGATCCGCGACAGCCGCGACGCTGGAATCTACAGCCTTCTCGTCGGCGGCCGGCGTCTTTGCCGCTTCCTCCGCACGCAGGTTCAACGCAGACATCAGGAAAACAGCAAATGCCGCCGTGGCAATCATCCTTGCGCTCAATCTCATTGTCGCCTCCCGAACTGCTCGTCGCGATCACCGAAAATCTCTGCGCCGGGTTGACTCGGCGCGAATAGGAAACGCCAAACCTCGCATTCCCTGAAACCGGCTGAGACCGCCCTGACGGACGGTCTCAGCATCGCGTTACGGTATGTTGATCACGGTGTTCACTAATGTGGTCGACGCAGTCAACGCCAGCACTCTGCCGTTGATCGTCGTAACCGCGGCAACTCCGGGACTTGAAACCGTGATCCCCGGTTGAGAGATGATGGTTCCGACCATCGTTCCGCCTCCCCCGTAATTGATAATCGCGCCTGGGAGGCCCCCGACTGCCCAGAAGACGTTGCTGGCCTGGGCGCCGTTGATCAGGATCACGCTTTCCGGTGCTGTCGGAGTGCCTACGGTGAGAGACGATCCGATCTGGAAGACCCAGTACGCATTGGGATCCCCCTTGGCGTCGAGAGTAAGCGGCCCAAGGGTTATGCCCACCGAGCTTGCGTTTGTGTAGACACCGGGGTAAATGGTCGTATTGCCCACCTCCGCTGCCAGAACGCCGGTTGAGGGAAGGCCTTGAAGAGTGTTGTAAGCGGTTCGAGCTTCCAACGCGGCTTCGGTTGCGATGACCATCGTAGCCGCGGTTCCTTCATTGGGGCACGCTCCGCTCGGAGGCGGAGGAGCCGTATCGATCGTTCCATTCACCAGCCCCATATTGCTCGGCGTTACCGTATACGAGCATGGATATACGCCGGCAACGGCCGCTACGCTCTCATCGTAGAATCCGGTCATCGTGGTCGAAGCGCCCGTGGTCCCGATATCTCCATTGATCACCGTGAGGGTTCCCTGGTTGGTCATCCCGGAGCCGCCGCCAAAGCCGCCAAACAGCGATATGGTCGGTCCAAGCACGATTGGCGGTGGAACCACTGCCGCTCCGGTCGTAAAGGTCCATGGATTCGGCGCGCCCGTGGTCCCGAGCGGATTGCCCGCCAGGTCCGTTGCTCCATTGGTCACCGTGGCGGTATAAGTCGTGCTGGCGGTCAGCGCAGCCGTGGGCGTAAAGGTTGCAATGAAGTTGATCGCATCGTAAGAAACCGTTCCAGCTACCGGATTTCCGCCCTGTGTCAGTTGGAAGGTTCCTGTGGTTCCCGCGGTGATGGTCAGTGGATTCATCGCTTCGGTGAAGGTCGCGCTGACGGCCTGATTCAAGGGCACGCCCGTGGCCGCATTTACGGGAACCGTCGAAACGATCTCCGGCGGGGTGGTGGCCGCAGCCGTACCGGTGGTAAAGGTCCAGACGTAGTTGTTGGCCAGTGCCGTGCCGGCGAGGTTCTGAGCCCCGGTGGTGATCGTGGCCGTAAACGTGGTGCTGGGCGCCAGATTGGCTGTCGGCGTGAACGTCAGCGTGTTTCCAACCGTCGCGTAGGCGACTAGGCCGGACACAGGCGTGGCGCCCGGCCCTGTCAGCGTAAAGGTTCCCGAGTTGATCGTGGCAGGGTTCATTGCCGTGCTAAATGTGGCGCTGACGATCTGATTCAAGGGCACGCCCAGGGCCAGGTCGGCGGGGATGGTCGAGATCACCGTGGGCGGTATGACAATGGGGGCGGCCGCGGTGGTGAAGGTCCAGACATAGTTCTGGACCAGCGCGGTGCCGTCCAAATCCGTCGCTCCGGTGGTAATCGTGGCCGTGTATTGGATGCCCGGTGCCAGGTTGGCCGCCGGTGTGAATGTCGCCACCGAGCCGGCTGCGACATAGGTGACGGCTCCGGTTACGCTGGGCCCGCCCGTCTCTGTCAGCAAAAAGGTTGCCGAGTCGATCGAAGCCGCGTCCATTGCCACACTGAAGGTGGCAGTAAGAGCCTGGTTGATGGGCACGGCCGTGGCCCCATTCAACGGCACGGTAGAGATGACCGTTGGCGGAGTTGGAGCCGGAACCGTTCTGAAGGTCCACACGTAGTTGGCAGCCAGCGATGTACCCGCCAGATCCTGGGCGCCGGTGGTGATCGTCGCCGTGAAGACGGTGTTGAATGCAAGGTCTGCTGCCGGTGTAAACGTCGCCACGGCCCCCGAGCAACCGATGGTTCCGGGAACGGGAGTCGCGTTGGGGCCTGTCACGGTGAATGCTGCTGCGGGGAACGCCACGCAGTTCATCGGCTCATTGAAAGTCGCGCTGAGCACCTGGCCGACAGCAACGCCCGTGGCGGTATTCACTGGGACCGTGGACAGGACGGCGAGCGCCGGGGATACCGTGGTGAAAGTCCATACGTAGTTGGTAGCCAGCCCGGTGCCCGCAAGGTCCGCGGCCCCAGTGGTGATCGTGGCCACATAGGAACTGCTGTAGGCCAGATTGGCAGTCGGAGTAAACGTCGCAACCAGGCCGGAATACGAGACGGCTCCAGGTACGGCAACTCCGCCCGGCCCCGTAACCGTAAAGGTTGCCGCGTCGATCGTGCCTGGGTTCATCGCCTCGCTGAAGGCCGCTGTGAGCGCCTGAGCGATCGGCACACCCGTAGCTCCATTCGCAGGAACCACTGCTGTCACCGTCGGCGTAGGGGTAATTGTCGTAAAGCTCCACTGGTAGTTGCTGGCCAGCGGCTGGAACGCCAAGTCCTTTGCTCCCGTTGTGATCGTGGCCGTGTAGTTGGTGCTGTAGGCCAGAGGATTAGCCGGTGCAAACGTCGCTACTCCGCCGCTGTATGTGACTGTGCCAACTACGGCAGCACCACCCGTCACGGTCAGCGTGAAGGTTGTTGCGTTGATCGTGCCAGGGAGCATCGCCTCGCTGAAGGTTGCGCTGAGCGCCTGGCCGATAGGCACATTCAGGGCTCCATTCACAGGGAACACTGCCGTCACCGTAGGCGCCGGGGTAATCGTCGTAAAGCTCCAGACGTAGTTGGCAGCCAGCGGTGTGCCGGCCACGCTTGTTGCCCCGGTTGTAATCGTCGCCGTGTAGACGGTGCTGTAGGCCAGACTGGCAGTGGGCGTAAACGTCGCGACGACGCCGGAGTAGCTGACGGTTCCCGGCACGGCAACTCCGCCGGCTGTAACCGTGAAGGTTGCCGCGGTGATCGTTGTCGGGTTCATCGCCTCGCCGAAGGTCGCGCTCAACACCTGACCGATGGGCACATTTGTGGCTCCATTCGCAGGGATTGTCGACACGACTCCAGGGGCCGGGGTAATCGTCGTAAAGCTCCACACGTAGTTGCCTAGCAGTTCAGCGCCGCCGGGGGCCGCAGCCCCATTGGTGATCGTAGCGGTGTAGGTCGTTCCGTAGGCCAGAACGGCGACCGGCGTAAACGTCGCAGTCGTGCCGCTGTATGTCACGGCTCCGGCAACAGCCGTTCCCCCTGGGCCCGCCAATGTAAAGGTCGAGGTGGTAATCGTGCTTGGGTTCATCGCCACGCTGAATGTTGCGGTGACGGTCGTGTTGATGACGACACCGGTAGCGCCTTGAGCCGGAGTTACTGATACCACGCCTGGGATGCTTACCGTTTCTTGGCCGCAGCCGGCCGCAAGGGCGACCAGCAGAGTCGCCAGGAAGCACATGAATCCAATCCTGAAATTGCGCATTTGTACCCTCTCGTCAGCTGTGGTGGCAAGGTGTCCAACGCTCATCGTTTTGCCGGCCCAACGGGGAATGCCGACACGACGTGACTTTGCCAACGTAGCGCGAGAAAAATCGGGCAGTCTGTTCAAAAATGCTCATTTATAACTAACTTAGCCAACGAACACTTCGCGATTGCGACGAGAATTGGATGCCTATCTAAGAGCAAGAATGTCTTGCACATGGGCCGATGGTCCAGCTCTCAGCAGGCCGGCGCCCGTGGTCACGGGTATCGCTATTGAAACCTCGAATCTGCCGCTGGGCATTCCAGTTTCGGATTCTCGGACCCGGGATCTCCCGCCAACCACGCGCCTCTTTGATCTCTGACCTCTGACTCAAACGACCGGAATTCAAGCCGGAGCAGTCCGAATGCCAGCCAATATCCAACGCATATGCGCTGTTTGCGTGCAAAACCCGCTTCATGCACTTTGACTGTTACCCTCAAACCTGGACCTGAAGGTTTTTTGCCTCAAAGAGGGAGACCTGTAAACTGTCATTTCCAGGCTTTCAACTGTTCCCTGCTCGCTGCACTGTTTTTTGCGGATTCTCCAGGAACTCGAATTCCGGCCTCCCTTATCCACAAAAACCCCCTTTTCCGCCGTTGACCCTGCCCGTCTGGCTCCTTAGAGTCTGTAATCGGGGAGCAATATTCTCCCCTTCCCGCGCGGCGCGGGCAAGTTGCCGCCGCGACCCCATACGGAATCGCCCATAGCCCATCGACTCGGAGTGAGAATGCTGAAACTAAAGAAGATCCACATCCTCGGTTTTAAAAGCTTTTGCGACCGCACGGAATTGACCGTGGCGGGAACGGGCATTGCCGTGGTGGTGGGACCGAACGGGTGCGGCAAGTCGAACATCCTCGACGGGGTGAGCTGGGTGCTGGGCGAGCAGAGCGCTAAAACCTTGCGCGGCACGCACATGCAGGACGTCATCTTTGCCGGAACCCGCGACCGCAAGCCTCTCGGCATGGCCGAAGTGACGTTGACCATGGTCGATCCCGAAGCCTACGAAGGCCCGGTTCCCGTTGAGCCGGAGGTGGTGGTCGACCACGACGGTCCCACCGACTGGGACGAGGACGAAGTGCGCCGCCAGCGCGCCAATGAGGCCGAAGAAATCATCGCCAACGAGCAGCCCGGCCAAGCGCTCGATGAGGATGCCGAAGAAGCGTCCGCCCCGCCGCAGGGATCCGCGGGGGTGGGTCCGCAGGCCGTACTGCTCAAGATTCGCCGCCGCAAGTTCCAGCGCACGCCGCAGAAGGGTGAAATCGTCATTACCCGCCGCCTCTTCCGCACCGGCGAAAGCGAGTATCTGCTCAACGGCAAGCTCTGCCGCCTGCGCGACATCCAGGACATTTTCATGGGCACCGGCCTGGGGCCGGAGAGCTACGCCATCATCGGCCAGGAGCGCATCGGCCAGTTGCTCAGCTCCAAGCCGCATGACCGCCGCGCCATTATCGAAGAGGCCGCTGGAATTACACGCTTCAAAAACAAGAAGCGCCTCGCCGAGTTGCGTCTGGAAAGCGCCAAGCAGAATCTGGCCCGCGTGGACGACATCTTTGAGGAAGTCACGCGCCAGATGAACAGCCTCAAACGGCAGGCCTCTAAGGCGGAACGCTTTGCAGCGGTGCGCGACGAGTTGCGCGGCCGGCTGCGCGTCGTGCTGGCCAGCCGCATGGCCCTCATGGATGCGGAGCAGGCCCGTCTTGAGCAGGAGATTAAAGCCCTGTCAGAGCAGATCAACGGCTCGGCCGCGGAGATCGGCGCGATGGAAGCCAGCCAGCATGCGCTCACCGAGCGCGGCTACGAGCTGGACCGCGAGGGCAAAGAGGCGCAAAACCGCGCCAACGAAGCGGCCCTCGAGTTGGAGCGGGCCACGGCGCGGGAGCGCAGCAACACCGAGCGCGTAGGCGAACTGGAGGCGCGGATCGCCGCCTCCGGCGCGGAACTGGAGGCAACCCGCACGCAGTTGGGCGGCATCGCCGAGGAGCGGGCGCAGCAGCACTTGTTTCTTGAGACTGCGGCTGGCGAGGCCAAGGCGTTTCGCCAGAAGGTTGAGGCGCACCAGCAAGAAGCGCGCACGGCGGCCGAAGAGGTCTTCGCCGCGGAGCGGCAGTTGGAGAGCGGACGCCGCCATGCCATGCACCTGCTCACCCTGTCCTCCAATGCCCGCAACCACACAGCCCAGGGCGAAGAGAGCCTGGCGGCCCTGGAGCGCGAGGCCGAGCGGCTTGAAGCCGAGATGGACCAGGCGCGCAACGAGTTGGAAACCCTGGGCGTCGAAAGCGGTCAGGCCAGGCTGCGCTTCGAGTCCGCTTCCGGCGCGCTCAAGCGTCTGGAGGGCGAGATTGTGTCGCTGCGCGAGTCGCTGCAGGCGCGCCGGGCCGAGGAGAACGCGCAACGGACGCGCGCCAACCAGTTGCGCAGCGAACAGGCCACCATGGTAGGACGGCGCGACTCGCTGGAATCGCTGATTCGCGACCACAGCTATTCCTCCGACACGGTCCGCCGGCTGTTGAAGCCCGGCGCGCTCGGCGCAGGCAGGTCGCCCGTTGGCACGCTAGCCGACTTCATTGAGGTTACCGGCACTTACGAGGACGTGGTAGACGAGTTCCTGCGCGAGGAGCTGAATTATGTTGTGGTCGAAAGCTGGGGGGCTGCCGAGGAGGGCGTCCGTCTGCTCAAGTCCGGCGTAGATGGCCGGGCCACTTTCCTCATCCACCCGGCGGAGCAAGCCGCCCTTTTTGAGGAAGGCGAAGACCCGATCGACGGCGCCGGTGTGACCCCGCTCAAAGATTCGATCCGTGTCCTGAACGGCTTTGGGCGGTCGTTGGAGACGATTCTGCCCAAGCTCAAGCACGGCTACCTGGTCGAGGACTCCGGCGAAGCGCAGAGGCTGGCTGCCCTGCACACCTACGCTTATTTCCTCACCGCGGGAGGCGAGTGCTTCCACAACGCTACGGTGACCGGGGGCAAGCCTGCCAGCGCGGGTCCCCTGGCCCTCAAGCGCGAGTTGCGCGAGACGCTGAACCGCTTGGCAAAGCTGGAGACCGGCGTGGCGCAGGCTGAAGCTGAAGCAGCGGCGCTCACCCGGACCATCGAAGAGCTGGCGGCGCAACTGGAGGCGCGCAGCGAAGAGCGGCGCCTGGCCGAGCGCGACACCGCAGACCAGGGCGCGGCGCTCAAGCAGATGGAGGGCGAGACCCAGCGCGTCGAGCGCCGGCTGCAGGAGTGGACGTCCCAGGCCGCCCGCAACAAGGAAGCGCGCGAAGCCAAAGGAAGCCATATTGCCCAGAAGCGCGAGGAGACTGCGCGCCTGGAGACCGAACACGCGCAGGCCGAAGCCGGCCTCGATGAGTTGCAAGCCCAGTTGGCCATGCTGCGCCAGAAGCGCGAAGGCCTGCAGCAGGAAGCAGCCCAGGTCACCGCAGAGCTGGCCGGCCTGGAGGAGCGGCGGCGCGGCGCCGAAGCTGCCTTCCAGCGCATCGACCGGCTCCATGCCGATCTGGAGCGCCGCGTGCTCGTCATCGAGCAGCAGCGGGCCGCAGCGGCCGCGGAGCGCGAGCAGCGCATCAGCGAGAGCGCCAAGCTGGCCGCGCAGGAGGGTGAGTTGGCGGCCGTCCGCGCCGAGGCGCTGGCCCTGGCGCAGACCCTTGCCGGCCAGGCCCAGAGCCTGCGCCAGCAATTAGCGGAAATCGAAACGCAGTTGAAGACCGCCCGCGCTTCGCTGGACCAGTTGCGCGACGATCGCGCCAACCGCTCCAGCGAGGTGGCCAAACTGCGCTCCGACCTGGAGCACGTGGAAGGAAGCTGCCTGACCGAGGTGAACGCCGAGGCCGCCGTCCTGCGCGCCGACGCGGAGATTCTCCACCTGGGCGGCGACGAACTGGCCGCGGAAGAAGAGACCTGCCGCACCCTCCGCCAGCGCATCGAGCAGATGGGCCCGGTGAACATGATGGCCCTCGATGAGTACAAGGAAACGGCGGGCCGCCACGGCTTCCTTGATACGCAGCGCCGCGATCTGATGGAGTCGATCGAAAATACCCAGGAGACGATTAAGGAGATCGACCAGATTTCGCGTTCCAAATTCGACGAGGCCTTTGCCAAGATCAACGAGAACTTCGCCCAGGTCTTTACCCGGCTCTTCCACGGCGGCCAGGCCTTCCTGCGCCTCACCGACGTTGAAAACCAGGCCGAGAGCGGTTTGGAGATCGTGGCTTCGCCGCCGGGCAAAAAGCTGCAGAATGTGCTGCTGCTTTCAGGCGGCGAAAAAGCTCTGACCGCGCTCGCCCTGCTGGTCGGCATCTTCCAGTTCCAGCCCAGTCCCTTCTGCGTCCTCGACGAAGTGGACGCGGCGCTGGACGAAACCAACGTCAGCCGCCTCGCCGATCTGCTCCACTCCCTCAGCAAGGAGACGCAGTTCCTGCTCGTCACCCACTCCAAGCGCATGATGCACTCCGCCGACATCATCTACGGCGTCACCATGCAGGAGCCCGGCGTCTCCCGTGTTGTCAGCTTGCGCCTGGGCAGCCACGAGCAGCAGCGCGCCACGGCATAGGACCGGCGTGGCTGCTTTCCCATGTCCCAAGGCGGGACATGGGGACCTTGCGCCCAGCGACACACCGATGCGTATATTTACCCCTCCCCCACCCGGACTCTGTAAATAAATTCCCTATTTTCATGAGCTTACGAGGAGAGCGTCGCCGCAAAATCTTCATAACAAAGGAGTTATCCGCAGATTCTTCATTCCAAACAGGTTAGAGGACGATTCAGGGCTGCTTGCTAGCCGGCACGGACAACAGGCTCGAAAAGACCTAAACCCAGGACGTTCGCCACGGGTCTTCGGCCGGGTGGTTTGGCGCGATTTCTACAACCATTTTGCGCCATCGGATGGTAATGATCTGCAAGGGATTTACAAAATTCCCACGATTTTTTTGCGAGCGGAGAAGTTTCCTCCAAGGGGTTGCGGCGCATCGATGCGTTTGTGAAACATTCAAAAGGGGATAAAGGCGGGACCGGCAGCCTGCGCTGGCGGCCAACGGCGAGTGCGATCCCGAGACGATGCGCCCGACCGGCGACCATCCGCCCGCTACTCTGAAAAATGAGCAAAGCAAGGCTCGATGAGTACATCGGGCTGTTGGCGTCAGTTGAGCCAAGGGTCACTTATCCGGACAGGCGACTATTCGGCCAAGTGACGGGAAGGCCGATAAGCCGCCTCCCGCCACCCTTGGCCGTATCTCGCGCAGGACGATCTTCAAAACTTCAACTTCCTATTCCGCCTGCGCTAGCCCCGCAACAACCGCGGCAATTTTATCGAGTATCTGGTTCCAGCCCTCCAGTTGCCCGCTATTCTTTGCGCTCTCCATGGGTTCATTTCCAATGAAGGTGAGTTTCGTCTGGCCGTTCCCGAGATCCTCAAAGAGGGTCACGTCGTGCGCATCCTCTATGGCCTCATGTTCTATTCCATAGTGCGCAGGCTCAACCTTGTTTCCCTTCGAGTCGGAGAAGTACATGGAGGAAACGATCTTCTCGTGCAGAACAATCTCGTGGTATTCGCCAGCATTCCAGAACTCCTGCCCATCCGGCGTCTTCATGCAGCAGAGGAATTTGCCTCCCACGCGAAAATCGATCTCGCAAACCGGCGCAGTAAAGCCCTTCGGCCCCCACCACTGCATCACATATTTCGGGTCTGTCCACGCCTTCCAAACCAATTCGCGTGGGGCATCAAAAACTCTTGTGACGACCATCCGCTCTGTCTCGTTCACCGTGTTTTGTGTCATCTCTGACCTCCGTTTTTTTTCATTTGATTCACAACCACGTCCAGCTTGTCGAAACTCTCTTCCCAGAATCGACGATAGCTAATCGCCCAGTCACCGACGGTCTTTATCGCCTCCGGCCGAAGCGTGCACACACTCTCGCGTCCACGCTTCGACTTGATCACAATCCGCGCCCGAACCAGGCAGGCAATATGTTTTGAAATCATCTGCTGCGAGAGCGCAAACGGTTCCGTCAATCCATGCACAGAGGTGGGTCCATGGGAGAGTCGTTCGATCATCGCCCTACGAGTGGGATCAGACAGAGCCGCAAATGTTGTACCCAACTTATCCACAACCATATGGTAGTGGATTTTCTGCCGGTGTCAAGTATAAATTTTGCGATCCCTGATTGCTGCTCCCTGATCTCTGAACCCTGGCACGTGCGCTGATCTATATTTCCCCAGGAGCCGCGTATCGCAGCTGGGTGCATGATTTTAAAAAATAGGCTTCCTCAAGCAATGACTCATTAGCCTGGCGATTACGGCTCGCACCGCAACCTGCGCAGGAGCGCGAGCCGTCCCGGTTGAGGCGCTGGCATCAGGAGCCGGAGGAATGCGGATTGCCTGTTCTCGATGTACCACCGGCTTGTTGGGCAAGTGATGGTTGCCAGTTGACCCGCTACGACAATCGCGACGAGTGGTAAATCGCGAATGCACTCGTCGAGCAATCCCAACTTTGGGAATCCAAGATTTCCGGGTTGCGGACGGACGACCGTCCGGCCGGAGATTGCCCACGCTTCGGCATTGTTCATGGTGCTGCTTGGAGGCAAAAAATCGCCCCCGAAGGATATCTTCTCCTCGGAGGCGCTTGCTTATCACAAGTCTGAGACGGGGACCAGTAGCCGGCACTGGAGGTCGGTAGCACGCGGCTACTGGTGATCCCTGCACAAACGAAGCTAGCCGCGGCTTCCCCTTTCCACTGCTGCCTCGTGTCGCCCGGCTCTAAGAGAGTGTTCTTACGCGCTCTCCGAACCATGTTGACTTCTGGAGTGTCTCCCATGCCAGAAGAGCATTCCGTGACGGCCGTCACAGGGGTATGTAACATTCAAGAACCGGGCAGAGCCGGTCAATTCTGCCTCTCCGAGCCTTCGGCGCCGCCCTCGGCAGCCCATTTATACGCGTCCCGGCACATTGACAAACCCCGGCGCACGCACGAAAATCGGAGATTCAGTTCCCTCCGAGGTAATGCCTTCCAATGACAGCTCTCTTGACGACGAATCTGGGCGAAACGCCCCTGCTTGGCCGGGGCAAGGTGCGCGATCTTTATGCCGTAGACGACGCGCTTCTGCTGGTCGCCACGGACCGTATTTCGGCCTTCGATCACGTGCTCGCGACCGGCATTCCGGGCAAAGGCAAAATTCTCACCCAGATTTCGCTCTTCTGGTTCGAGCTGTTGTCCACTCTGGTGCCCAACCACCTGATTACGGCCGACGTCGCCGAGTTTCCCGCTTCCTTGCAGCCCTACGCGGACCAGTTGGAAGGCCGCTCCATGCTGGTCAAGCGGGCGAAGATGTTTCCTGTCGAGTGCGTGGCGCGCGGCTACCTCACCGGTTCGGGCTGGAAGGAGTACCGGGCCAGCAAGACCGTTTGCGGCATTCCGCTTCCCGGCGGTCTTCTCGACGGCTCGCGCCTGCCCGAGCCGCTCTACACTCCCTCCACCAAGGGCGAGGCCGGAACCCACGACGAGAACATCAGCTTTGCCGCCACTGAGGCGGCCATCGGCGCGGCCGATGCGGCCGAGTTGAAACGCCTCTCACTGGCCATCTACAAGAAGGCCGCGGACCATGCCGAGTCCCGCGGATTGATCCTCGCCGACACAAAATTCGAGTTTGGCAGAACCGCGGATGGGATTATCCTTGCCGATGAGGTCCTCACTCCGGACTCCTCGCGCTTTTGGGAAGGTTCGTTGTGGAAGCCCGGCGGTGCGCAGCCTTCGTTCGACAAACAGTTCGTGCGCGATTATCTTGAACAAATCCACTGGAACAAGCAGGCGCCCGCGCCCGGTCTTCCCGACGAGGTGGTCGAGCGCACCCAGGCCAAGTATCTTGAGGCTTTCCGCCGCTTGACCCAGCGGGATCTCAGTTTGTAGAACCCGGACTCTTCAGCCCGGCAGGAGCGCGGCATGACATGGATTGATTGGGCCATTGTGATCCTCCTGCTGCTGTCGGTATTCGGAGGTCTGTCGCAGGGGTTCTTCCGCTCCGTCTGCTCGCTCGGCGGCCTCTTTGTGGGTCTCGTGCTGGCGGCTTGGAACTACGATCGCGTGGCGGCGCTGTTCCTTCCTATGGTGCGCGTCGAGGCGGTGGCCGACGCCGTCGGATTTCTCCTGATCGCGCTGGCAGTCATGGGAGTCGCTAATTTGGTTGGCTCCATTCTGGCAAGAACCTTGCACCAGATGGGGCTGGGTTGCCTGGACAAGCTCGCCGGCGGGGCCTTTGGTTTTTTGCAGGGGACGTTACTGGTCACCCTGTGCATTTTGGTGGCTGTCGCCTTTTTTCCCCAGGCCCATTGGCTCACGGAGGCGAGGCTGCCGCGGTTGTTTTTCGGGGCCTGTCATCTCAGCACGCACATGAGCCCGCACGAACTGGCCGAGCGCGTGCGGGAGGGGCTCAGGATTCTGGAACAGGATTCTCCCAGATGGTTGCATCCCGGCCATGGTGGCGTGTGATTTTCCGCAGAGCGCTAACCGCATGATTATGGCAAGCTAATAAAGAGCAAGAGGTGGACGTGAGACGAGAACTGGACAGCCTGGTGACGCAAATGCACTCCAGCGGCATTGGCTACGATGACGCCGTGCGCGAATTCAAAAGGCAGTATCTGCGCGAAGTCTTGGTGGCGCATCGGGGCAACCAGTGTAAGGCGGCCGAAGAGTTGGGCATGCACCGCAACACGCTCAGCCGCGCCATGGCGGAACTGGGCCTGAATCTGGCCGAGGTGCGCGCCGGCCTCAAGCGTCCGGTTCGCAGCGTGCGTCCTGTCTTCAGCGCCGTGCGCCAGAACTACCGCCAGGGCTGACGGCGCCGCTCACCATCATGCAGACAACTTCACAAACCAACGAAGCCCGCATCCAGATCGCACCCGGCTTTGTCTGGGATGGGCAGGACGCCTATCTCTTCGATATCGACGGCACGCTCTTGCGCGACATTGGCCGCATCCACATGAACTCCTTCGTCCCCAGCATTCGCCGGGTTACGGGCTTCGAGGTCACGCTAGAGGGCGTCCCGGTCCAGGGCAGCACCGATACGGCCATTCTGCGCGAAGCCTGCCGTCAGGCGGGCATTCCGGCCGAGGTCTTTGAGCCGCAGCTTGAGGCCATTCTCGATGCCATACGCCAAACGGTCGCCGAGCAGCGAAAGGTGATGAAACTGCTGCTCATGCCCGGAGTGGAAGACACACTTGACCACCTGGCCAAGCGCGGCGCCCTGCTCGGAGTCGGCACCGGCAACCTGGAGATGATCGGCTGGATCAAGATCGAAGAGGCCGGGCTGCGCGAATGGTTCCGCTTCGGCGGCTTCAGCGACCGCTTTCCCGTCCGCTCGGAATTGATTGGCCACGCCGCGCGCAAGGCCCGCGAACTGGCCGGCGACAAGGCGCGCATCTGCGTCGTCGGCGACACGCCGCGCGACATCGAGGCGGCCCGCGCCAACTCACTTTCCGTCATCGCCGTCGCCACCGGCAACTCGAGCTTCGACGCTCTGCTTGAGTACCGGCCCGATGTCTGCGCCACATCCCTGGCCGATCTGCTCAGGCTCACACAGGCCGCGCAGTGAAACCGCAACGCCCCATGACGGCCTTCCGAGCGGCGCGGGCCTCGGTCGCATTGCTGCTGGCCATGGCCGTCAGCCTCGCGCAAGCCCAAACGCCGGCGCAGCCCGCGCCAGCCAGTCAGGCCGCGCCGCAGCCCGCTGCTCCAGCCAAAGACGCCAAACCGCCGCGCGGCAGCGATCGCCGGCGCGCCGCCAAGCTCTTTCTTGCCTCGAGCAAGCTCTTCGTGGCCGAGCGCTTTGAAGAGGCGATGCGGGGCTATGAGCAGGCGGCCGCACTCGATCCTTCCAATGCCGACTACCCTCTGGCCGCCGGCGTGGCCCGCAGCCACGCGGTCACGGCACTGATTCATGCCGCGGCCAAGAGCCGCTTGCGCGGCGACGCCTCTGCCGCGCGCGCCGCCCTTCAGCACGCTCTCGAACTCGATCCCAAGAACCTCCAGCTGACCGAGCATTTGTATGAGTTGGGCGGCGATGCCCTGCTGGGACAGACCGCTCCCCTCTACGAGCAGGCCGCGAGCACGGCCGGCGAAGCGCCCCAGCTACTCCACACTGCCGGGGTAAACAGCTTTCACCTGCGCACCGGCCAGCGCCAGGCAATCCAGCAGTTCTTCAAGGCCTACGGGCTGGACGCGACCATAGACGACAGCGTCCGCAACACGCAGCTCCGGCTGGACATGGACAACGCCAGCTTTGAAGAGGCCATGCAGGCCCTCAGTCTGGTCACCGGCTCCTTCTACGTGCCCCTGGACGCGCACCGCGTGCTGGTCGCGCGCGACACCCGCGAAAACCGCCAGCAGTTCATGCGTCAGGAATTGGAAACCGTCTATCTGCCCGGGCTCTCCTCGACCGAACTCACCGAATTGGTGAGTAGCCTGGCCAAAAACGTCTTCGACCTGCAGCAGGCAGTCGCCAACCCTTCGGCGGGCACCATCACCGTGCGCGCGCCAGAGAGCACGCTGAACGCCTTCAACGCCACCCTGCGCGAGTTGTTGGACGGGCACAGCCAGGTGATGCTTGAAGTCCGGCTGATCCAGCTCGCGCACACCAACGAACGCAACACCGGAGTCCAGCCGCCACAGCAGGTCACAGCCTTCAACGCCTACTCCGAGGAGCAGTCCATCCTGAACTCGAATCAGGCTCTGGTGCAACAGATCATCTCGTCGGGCCTCGCCGCTCCCGGCGACACCCTGGCGATTCTCGGCATTCTGCTCGCCTCCGGTCAGGTCTCCAGTTCCCTCTTCTCCAGTGGAGTCGCTCTCTTTGGCGGCGGGATCACGCTCTCCGGTCTCTCGCCCGGGCCGGCGACGGCAAAACTCAACCTGAACTCCTCCGACTCGCGTGAACTGGACCAGATTGAGTTGCACCTGGGCGATGGCGAGGCGGGCACGGTGCGCACCGGCACGCGCTATCCCATCCAGACCTCGTCCTTCTCCAGTCTCTCCGCCAGTGTTCCTAATATCCCAGGGCTCACCGGCGCGGGCGCCTCCAGTTCCCTCACCTCGCTGCTCTCCTCGCTGAGCGGCAGCGTGCCCAATGTTCCGCAGGTCGAGTACCAGGACCTCGGCATGACTCTCAAAGCCACTCCCAAGGTCTTGCGCAACGACGATGTCGCGCTCAACCTCGATCTGAAGATCGTTGCCCTTGCCGGATCCTCCATCAACGGCAATCCGGTCCTCGACAATCGCTCCTACTCCGGGGTGGTCACCCTGCGCCGGGGCGAAGGCGCGGTCGTCCTCAGCGATCTGGACAAGCAGCAGAGCCGCGCCATCAGCGGCGTGCCGGGAATCAGCGAAATCCCCGGCCTGAACAACCTCACCGGCAACGACACGCAGAAGAGTTATGCCACGCTGCTGATCGTGATCACGCCCCACGTAATTCGCGGCACGCAAGCGGCCGGCCACTCGCCGATGATGCGGGTAGAGAAAAGCATGCCGGCGCGATAACCCGCCGCCTCGCCGCTTGCTCCACAGCCCAAAAAGAATCCTCCTGTCCGGCACGAACCCTTCGCTCGGGTCCGCATCGGATAGAAGGTCTGTCCTGGGTGCCCCACCCTCGCCGCGCTCTTGTCTTTGCGGCGAGGGTGGGACAGCAGGATGCACGCACTGGAGGAACCGTCCGGCCGTCTTACTGGGCCGCGCCGTCCTGCTTGGTCTGGAACTCCACAATCTGCTTGATGGTCTCGTAGGGAGCGTTGGCCGGAACCTGGAGGCCGTTGATCACCAGCGTGGGAGTCTGGTTGATGACCAGATCCTGGGCCAGCTTCACCGAGGCATCCACCGCGGCCATGGTCTCGGGCGTTGCCGCGCAGGCTGCGATCTTCGCCGGATCGAGGCCGGCCTTGGTCACCGCGCTGTTCAGCGTCAGAGTGGCGCCGTCGGCGCTCGCCAATCCGTCCTGTCCGTCAAACACGGCAGCGGCGAAGGTGAAGAACACGTCGCTGCCACCCAACTTGGCTACGCAAACGCCATAGGCAGCCGCGCCGGCAGCCGCCGGATGCTGAGGCAGAGGATAGTTCTCGAAGACGATGTGAGCCTTGGGGAAATCCACCGCCAGCTTGTCCATGTTGGCCTGCGCTTCCTTGCAATGAGGGCACTGGAAGTCGGCAAATTCGGCAATCTCCAGGTCCTTTGCGGCCGCACCCCGATAGGGACCTGTGGCGCGCTCCTTCACCTGGGCCCGTGCCTCGGCAAACGGATGTTCGCCAAAGGGAATAATGTCGTCGCCGGCAAGGATGTGCTTTCCATCGGGCAGAGCAAAGAACTTCGCCACGGCGGGCTTCTGCTTGCCGCTCTTGTCGCCCACCAGAATGGTCACCTTGCTGAAGCCCTCGACCGGAGTCTTCTGGATGGCCCACACTTCCCACATGCGGCTGTCGTCGTAGCCCCAGGTAGCCTGTAGAAAGGCGTTGACGGACTCCTTGGTGGGCGTCGCGGCGGTGAAGTTTGCCGGGTCGGGCTTGGGAAACACGGGCGCCACGGCTGCCGGCGCCGAAGGCTCTTGCGCCGGGGCCGCGGGCACCTGCTGCTGGGCAGCGGCCTGCATCGCAGGCAACGAAAACGCAACCAGCGCAGCAACGCTGGCAAGACGGACGGACAGACGCATCAAGCTATTTCTCCTTATTTCGCGGGAAGGCTCCCGCAGTCTAGCTTATACCTGAACCTTGACGGCGATGGGAAATCTGCGCCCCATGCCGAACGACTTGGAGGTCACCTTCAGGACCGGCGCGGCCTGCTGGCGCTTGTACTCGGAACGCTCCACCAGGCGCACCACCTGTTGGACGAGCTCCAGCGAAAATCCGTGTTCCGCGGCGATGTGCTCGGGCGTTTCATAGCGCTCCACATAGGCTTCCAGAATCGGGTCCAGAATCTCGTAGGGCGGCAGCGAGTCGGTGTCCTTCTGATCCGGCCGAAGTTCGGCCGAAGGCGGCTTTTCGAGGATCGACACGGGAATTACTTCGCCATCGCGGTTCAGCCAGCGGCAGACCGCATAGACCCGGGTCTTCACCAGGTCGCCGATCACTGCCAAGGCTCCCACCATGTCGCCGTAGAGCGTGCAGTAGCCCACCGCCATCTCCGACTTGTTTCCGGTCGTCAGCACCAGCGCGGAAAACTTGTTGGAGAGCGCCATCAGCAGGTCCCCGCGAATGCGCGACTGGATGTTCTCCTCGGTGGTGTCGGGCTTCATCCCGGCAAAGAGCGGCTCCAGCGCGCGCGTGAACTCGCCAAAGAGTCCGCTGATGCCGATCACCTCGAAACGAATGCCCAGGTTCGCCGCCAGATGCCTGCTATCGTCGATCGAGCCCGCCGAAGAGTAGGGACTGGGCATCCCGATGCCCAGCACGTTCTCGGCGCCCAGCGCGTCCTTCGCAATCGCCGCCACCAGCGCGGAATCGATGCCGCCGCTGAGGCCCACCAGAGCCTTGCGAAAGCCGCATTTGCGCACGTAATCGCGCGTGCCCAGCACCAGCGCGCGATAGGCCGCCGCCGTGTCGCCATCTTCTGCGGATGGCTCCTGCGCTTCCAGGACCGGCGCGGCGAAAGGATCCACCAAAACCAGATCCTCCTCGAACGAAGCCGCCTGGGCGATAGGCTCTCCGCGCACATCCAGCGCCAGCGAGGAGCCGTCGAAGATCAGGCTGTCGTTGCCGCCCACATGGTTGCACATCAGCACCGGAATGCCATCGCGCCGCGCGATGGCGGCCAGCATCTCCCGGCGGATTGCGCGCTTCGAGTGCCAGAAAGGAGAGGAGGAGAGGTTGATGTGCACGTCCGGCCGCTGCCGCATCAGCTCTTCCATCGGATCGATCGTGTACAGGCGCCGGGGCCAAAAGTTCTTGTCGTTCCAGGCGTCCTCGCAGATGCTGATGGCCAGCCGCACGCCGTCCAATTCCACCACCTGCTGCGGCTTGGAGGGGGCAAAGTAGCGTTGCTCGTCGAAGACATCGTAAAACGGCAGCAGGCGCTTCTGCTGTTCCAGCAGCACCCGGCCGCCATCCAGCAGAACGGCGGCATTCACGGCCGGCTTTCCCGACCCAGCCTCCGCCGGCAGGGCTACGCCCGCCAGAACCGCCGTGGGCAGCGCGCGCGTTGCCGCGGCCAGTTCCTCCACGGCGCTACGGCAGCGGGCGAGAAAACTTGGCTTCTCCAGGAAGTCGGCCGGAGGATAGCCGCAGATCGCCAGTTCTGAAAACACAGTCAGCCGCGCGCCCAGCGCGGCCGCGCGGCCGCTAGCCGCAACGATTCTTTCCAGGTTCCCGGTGAAATCCCCGACGGTAGGATTGATCTGGGCCAGTGCAATCTTCACACACCCAGTTTACCTCCACAAGCAGAACGGGCCGCCCCATTCCGGGGCAGCCCATCGAGCCGGTAAGGCCGGGACGCACGCTAGGTTTGTGACCGCATGATTTCGCACCTTTGAGGTTCCAACTTTCCCACCCTTTCGCCAGGAAAAAGGCGAAAGGATGGGGCACGGAACAGGTACAAAAACAAGCGGTCAGAGAACTAGGTGCCCGTGCCCGCGCAAACCACGCCAATGGTGCGCAAGATGATCTTCAGATCCAGCCAGATGCTCCACTTCTCGATGTAGGTTACGTCCAGCGAAATGTAGTTGTCGAACGAGGGGTCCTGGCGCGCCTGCACCTGCCACAGCCCGGTGATGCCGGGGGTCACGTCCAGGCGGCGCAAGTGGCTCAGCTTGTACTCCCGCACCTCGCTGGCCAGCGGCGGACGCGGACCGACCACGCTCATGTCGCCGCGCAGAACATTGAAGAACTGAGGCAGTTCGTCCAGCGAATACTTGCGCAGGAAGCTGCCCAGCTTGGTAATGCGGGGATCGTTTGAAATCTTGAACAGCACCCCATCGCGCTCGTTCAGGTGCATCACGTCGGCCCGCCGCTTGTCCGCGTCGCGAACCATGGTGCGAAACTTCGTGCAGCGGAAGACACGCCCCTTCTTGCCGATCCGTTCCGAGGAGTAGAAGACGGGACCGCGCGAATCCAGTTTGACGGCGATGGCGATGACCAGCATCAGCGGTGAAAGCAGGATCAGCACGAGAGTGGAGAACACCATGTCGAGCACTCGCTTCAGCAGCAGTCCGATCTCCGGAACCTGGCCACAGTGCAGCGGAATCGTCGGGAACTGGCCAATGTACTCGATCGGGCTGTTCCAGGCCAGGCCGTCATACATGTCGGGGATCACGCGCAGGTCCACGCCGTGGGCTCGGGCCTGTTCCAGCACACTCTGAACGATCCCGCGCTCGCACGGAGTGGTGAAGAAAATCTCATCCACAAATTGCTTGCGCGCGTGCTGGAAAAGTGTATCCAGCGTTCCTACAACGTCGCCGGAAGTCGAGGTCACGCGGGAGCTCGAACCCTCGAAGTCGATGAAGCCTTTGAAGGTGTAGCCCAGATGCCGGATGCTCTCCAGATGATGCCGCAGCGCGTGGGCCTCGGACCGGTGCCCACGATCAGCACGTTACGAGTACCGATTCCGTGCTCGAAGCGGCGGTAGATCACCATGCGATAGATCAGCCGGCGCAAGCTCAGACCCAGCGTCACCAGAACCAGCGTAATCAGGACGATGCCGCGGGGAATATCCTCCGCGTGAACCATGTAGAGCGTCCCGGTCAGGAGCAGCCCGCAGGTCACGCAGGCCTGCATGCTCAGCCGCTGCTCATGTAGAAAGCTGCTCAGCCGCGTGGGCGTATACAAATTCAATCGCCGGCTGGTAATCATCAGCGCAATCGTGAATCCGAACAGAAGGGCCAGCAGGATGCCCATCGAACGGCCATGAATGAGCGTCCCATGCCAGAAGCCCTTTGCGCCGGCAACCGGTCCCGTATGAAACTCGTACAGCGTGGCGAGCACTGCGGCTCCCAGGATCGTGATCCCGTCCAGAACCATCCAGAGCTTGGTTGTGCCTTGGGAATTCCGTGCGGGATTTTCTTCCGTTCCTCCCGCCCACTCACGGGAGGAAGACACCGATGCAGATACTCTTTGCCAGAAGTCCGATGTTGCCATACGCGTCCCGCAGACCTCAAACGTCCGTAAAGCCAGGGAAAAGGTGGGATCGGAATCCCACGTAAAAGCAAACAAAGAAATAAGGAGGATCTGTCCGGGGTGAAAGCCGGCCTTATTTTGCTGGAAGCTCCTTTGTGACCCTCAGTTACCGATGGGACGTAACTCTCCCGTTAATCCGCAGTGAGCAATGCTAGCCTGGTTGTGCCAAGTCATGACTCCGATTGTGCGCTGTCTTTCGCCGGCGCCTGACTGCGACTGCCAAAGAGGCTTGCCGCCATTGGCCTGAAGCGAAGGTTTATTGACCGCAAGTGGATACGGTCATTCGATTGAAAGTAAACATCTTAACCCGCGTCTGAAACCTCCTCCAACCCAGATCAAAACCAATGGAGACAGATAAATCGCAACAAAGCGCACCCATTCGCGGTGCTCTAAGTCCGAAGTTGTCCTCCAGACATCTCCGCATCTCGGGGGAATCCGACAACAACAGCATGGCGCGATAGGCCAAACAATGGCAAGGGGAATCGTATTGTTTTTTCCATTACAATTCTATCAGTTACTAATTCGCGATTTTATGTGTTACTAATTTGCAGCATCATGATTCCGAAGGTAATATATACGCGTCCAGCGTAAGAAATTGCTGGATATGCGGATCAGGGGATGCCAGAAAATCATTCAGCGGACCAAAGAACTGGGCGCGCCCCTGATGCAGGAACAGCACTTGGTCGGCGAGCCGTTCGGCAAAGCGCATATCGTGCGTCACCACGATGCTGGTGAATCCAAGCTGCCGCTTGAGGCGTTGGATCAGGTCGCCGAGCCGGCGCGCGATGATGGGATCCACCATCGTGGTTGGCTCGTCGTAGAGCACCACCTCGGGCTGTGCGGCCAGCGCGCGGGCCATGGCCACGGCCCGTTTGCGCCCCGTCGAGAGGCTGGCAGGAAAACCGTCCGCCACATCCTCGGCGCCTACCAGGCCGATCAATCGTTCCACGATCTGGTGCACCTGGTCCTCGGCCAGGCCCCCGCGCTCCCGCAACGGAAAAGCCACGTTCTCCCGCACGCTCAGCGAATCGAAGAGTGCGCCATTCTGGAAGACCATCGTGACGCGCTTGCGGATGGCCCGCATGCCTTCTTCGTCGAGGCTGGTAATCTCCTGGCCTTCCACGCGAATTGAGCCCGAGTCCGGCTTGAGAAAGCCCATCAGCATCCGCAGGGCCACCGACTTGCCCACGCCGCTGCGGCCCAGGATGCAAAGGGTCTGGCCGCGATCCACCGAGAAGCTCACATCTTCCAGGACCACCCGGCCATCGAACGAGATGCCCACATGGCTGAAGGCGATCATCGGCTCCGGCGTCGCTGCGGCGGGCTGCTCGGCAAGTTCCCGCTCGCGGTCGGAGCTCCCGCCCGGCGTCTCTTGAAGCTCGGGGATCAGCGTCTCTGGAAGTTCAGGATTGGAAGAGGAGTCGAACATCTCTCAGATCAGCTTACGCGATGCAATGCTCCCAGGAGCGCTTCCGCGTAGCCAATATCCTCCGGCGTATTGACATTCAAGAACCAGCGGGACCCGGTCAACCCTTGGGGATGAACCACGTGGCCGGATTGAACCACCCATTCGACAGGCAGGACGGCCACCGTGTCGCCCAGCCGCCTGGCGGCAGCCTGAAACGCCGCAAAGCACCCTCCACGCCCGGCTTCGAGTTCGCTCGACAGCGCCGGCAGCGCTTCCCGGTCCACAACCGCCGGGAAGCACTGGGCAAAGCCGTTCACCGAGGGAACGGTCACGGCCCTGCCGGTCATCCTCGCGCAATCCAGCAGAAATGCCACCAGCGAGGCGGGCAGCAGGGGCAAATCGACCGGCAAAAAGACCGCCCGGCGCGCCTCAGTTGCAGCCAGAGCGGCGCAAATGCCGCCCAAAGGGCCCCGGTCTGGAGCGGAATCCTCAACGACCGGCGCAAATTGCGCCAGCGCCGAACGGGCGCCGGCAATCGACGCCGGCAGCCCGGCCTGGCGCAGAACGGCCAAAGCGTAAGCGATCAGCGGCCGCCCGGCCAGCTGAACCAGAGCCTTGTCCTGGCCCATGCGGCTCGACCGCCCTCCGGCCAGGACAAAGCCCGCTGCGTCCGGCTCGCTGCCGCCGCTCGGCCGGCTCAGCGGCCAGCCTCCTCCATGAAGCGGATCAGCGACTCGATGCCCAGTTCGTAGTTCTTCAGATGGAACTTCTCGTTGGGAGCGTGGATGTTGTCGTCCGGCAGCCCGAAGCCCATCATCACGCTGGGAATGCCCAGGTGGCGGTCGAAGTCGCCCACGATCGGAATGGAGCCACCGGAGCGGATAAAGACCGTGTTCTTGCCCCAGACCTCGTGCAGTGCCTTGGTGGCCGCCTGGATGTAGCGATTGTTGACGGGAATCAGGCAGGGATCGCCCGCGTGAACCAGCCGCACCTCCACATCCACGCCGGCCGGCGCAATCTTCTGCACATACGCCTTGTACTGCTCAAACGCCTTGGCCGGCGTCATGCCCGGAACCAGGCGCATCGATACCTTGGCCTGCGCCTTGGCGGGAATCACCGTCTTGGCGCCCGCGCCGGTAAAGCCCCCGGGAATGCCATGCACCTCCAGCGTCGGCCGCGCCCAGGTCCGCTCCAGCACGCTGAAGCCCGCCTCGCCCACCAGTTGCTTCGACCCCACTTCCGTCTTGCGGTAGTGCTCTTCGTCAAAGGGCAGGCTCTTCCATGCAGCCAGTTCCTCGGGGCTGGGAGGAATGATGTCGTCGTAGAAACCGGGAATGAGGATGTGGCCGTTCGCGTCCTTCAATCCGGTCAGGATCTCCGCCAGGGCAAAGAACGGATTGGGCGCCGCGCCGCCGTACATGCCCGAGTGCAGGTCGGTCTTCGCCCCGCGCACCTCAAGCTCGGTGTAGATCATCCCACGCAGGCCCACGCATAGCGTCGGCAGGCCGGGCGCAAACAGCTCGGTATCCGAGACCAGCGCGAAATCCGACTTCAGCTCCGGCGGCTTCGAGGCGACAAAGGCCGCGATTCCCTCACCGCCAACCTCCTCGTCGCCTTCCAGCAGGACGCGCACATTCAAGGGCAGCTTCCCGTTGGCGGCCAGCAAGGACTCCAGCGCCTTCACCTGCGCATGAACCTGCCCCTTGTCGTCGGCAGAACCGCGCGCGTAGAGATTGCCGTCGCGTTCCGTGGGCTCGAAGGGCGGCGTCAGCCACTCGTCGATCGGGTCCACCGGCTGCACGTCGTAGTGCCCATAGCAAAGCACGGTGGGCTTCCACCCCGCGGACGACGACCTGTCCGCGGGGACCCCGGGCTTGCCCGCCGCATGAAGCCAGTCGGCATAGACTAGCGGGTTGCCTACGGTATCGATGAGCCGCACATTCTCCATGCCGATGCGCTTCAGTTCGGCGGCCAGCGTCTCGGCGGCTTTGCGGCAATCGTCCTTGTTTTCGGGCAGCGTGGAGACCGAGGGAATGCGCAGCAGCGCCTTCAGTTCTTCAAGAAAACGGGGGTGGTTCTGGCGTGCATAGGCAACAGCGGAAGAAGTCATCTGATTGCTCCTCTAAATTTATTTCCAGAGTCAAAACAGGAGTATAGACGTTCAGGCGCAGTCAAGTCCGGTTCCAGGAAAGGGGACTTTTTGTCAAAGAACGAAGGTGCAAGCCTGCCGCGCGCCCTGCGCATCCTCTGCTTCCTATCTCTATTCAGCCTCCTGGCGGGAGCCTCATCCGCATCGGCCCAAACCAGCCCGCCAAGCCCGTTCTACGCCCGCGCCAACACCTTCGCAGTCTTCGGCGCCTACTCCGGCGACTCCAGCCACATCCTCATGGGAAATGCCGAAAACCGCAAGCTGCTGGACTTCGGCGTCTCTTTTAACCGCCGCCTCTTCCTTGATCGCATCGTCAACTGGCAGTACAGCGGGGAGCTGCTGCCGGTGGCTCTTGAGAGCGATCCTCTGGGGCACGTCGTCAACAACCAGACCAGTCCAACGGTGGCGACGTACTCAGAGAATCTTTTCTATGCCGAGCTCTCGTGCGCGCCGCTCACGACCAGCTACAACTTCACCCTCCCCAATCAGAATGGGGGCACAACCACATACACCGGAACAGAAACCATCTCCTGCTCCGGACGCCAATGGACCATCGGCGAAGCCATCTCGCCGGTCGGTTTTCAATGGAACTTTCTGCCCCGCCGCAAGACCCAGCCGTTTTTCAGCGGCCACGGCGGCTACATGTACTCCACGCGCGCCATCCCCCTGGACAGCGCCGGCTCCTTCAACTTCACCTTCGACCTTGGCGCGGGAGTTGAGCTCTACCGTTCCAAGACCCGATCGATCCGCGCCGAGTACCGCTATCACCACATCTCGAACCACGGCACGGCAACCGCGAATCCCGGCATCGACAACGGCCTCTTTCAACTCACCTACGCCTTCGGCCGCTAGAGCGAAACCAGGGCTGCTGTCTCCTGACACGATGCTTTCAAGTGGACGCGACCAACAGGGAGCGGCAACCTCGCAATCTCTCCGCTGAGAACCATCGACCCTGGTTTCTCTCTAGGGCCTGCTCACACTCCCCAAGTGGCGGCGACGGGAGCCAATCTTTCTCCTGTCGAGGAGAGAGGGGCGACGGATACCGGGAGTATCCGAGCGACGATGGACGAAGAGAGGGGGAAGATTGGCCCCGTCCCTTCGGGTTGCGGCGAAAAACGGGCCATCCTGCGTTGTCGGCCTC
>Ga0181520_10002221_pt1 | contig 36790 bp, 28 predicted proteins | sample PEATcosm2014_Bin_29_FD_132451 | JGI IMG/M metagenome (GOLD analysis project Ga0181520, IMG submission 132451) | Peatland microbial communities from MTU Mesocosm Facility, Houghton, MI, USA - PEATcosm2014_Bin02_30_metaG | ecosystem: Environmental > Terrestrial > Soil > Wetlands > Peat | place... | reverse complement strand
CCCACACTCGAAGGGATTCACAAGAAGGTGGACGAGCTCAACAATCACATCCTGCCCGAGGGTGTGAAGGTCATTCCCATGCTCGACCGCAGCGATCTGCTTCATTACACGCTGCACACGGTGCTGCACAACCTCGGCGAGGGAATGATACTGGTAACGATCATCCTCTTTCTGTTTCTCGGTAATGTTCGCGGCGCCTTCATCGTTGCGCTCACCATTCCATTTTCCTTGCTTTTCGCATCCATATTTCTCAACCTGAGCCATATCCCCGCAAACCTGATCTCTCTTGGCGCGCTCGACTTCGGAATGGTTGTGGATGGCGCCGTCGTCATGGTGGAAAACATCATGAGGCACTTGAGTCATGCCAGGAACGGCTCAGCGGAAGCGGGCCGCATCACGATGAGCCTGAAGACGCCGGTAGAGATGATCCGTGACGCCTCTCACGAGGTCCAGCGGCCGGTTTTCTACGCCATCCTCATCATCATCACCGCCTACATGCCTATCTTCACGCTGCAACGAGTCGAGGGGCGTTTGTTCCGGCCCATGGCCTTCACCGTTGCCTTCGCACTACTCGGCGCCATCGTATTCTCCGTCTTTATTGTGCCCGTGCTCGCTGCCCTGCTCTTTCCGCATGGGGTCAAGGAATGGCGCAACCCGGTGATGGAGTTCCTGAAGGATCGTTACCGGGGAGGAGTCAAGTGGGCCATTGAAAATCGATGGATCACCGTTGGCATTGGCCTGGCTTCGTTGGCCATCGCTCTTTTCCTGACGTTCAGCGGCGTCATTGGCTCGGAGTTTCTGCCCCATTTGGACGAGGGCGCCATCTGGGCACGTGGCGCAATGGCCAACAGCGTAGGCGAGACGGAAGGCACGCGCTTCGCCCAGCAATCCCGCTATATCCTCGCATCGTTCCCCGAGGTCACCAAGGTCGTCTCGCAAGCCGGAGCGCCCGACGATGGAACCGACACGGGAGGATTCGGCAACACGGAATATTTCGTCGACTTGAAGCCCAAGGACCAATGGCGGCCCGTCTTTCATCAGAATAAAGAGGAGCTGATCGCCGCCATGGATCGCGAACTGGAGAAGCACCCGGGGGCTTTTTGGAATTTCTCCCAGCCCATTGAGGACAACGTGGATGAAACGATGACCGGCACGAAAGGTGGACTGTGTGCGAAGTTATACGGGCCGGACTTGGACGTTCTCGAGGAAAAGGGCGAAGAAATCAAAGATGTGATGGCCAAAATTGACGGGGTCAAGGATTTGGGAATTCAGCGCGATACAGGCCAGCCGAATATCGATCTCACCGTTGACCGTCTGGCGGCTGCGCGCTACGGCATCAATGTGGCCGATATACAAGATGCCGTCCAGACCGCCATCGGCGGCAATCCCGTCAGCCAGGTCCTGCAGGGTGAGGCGGTCTACAACGTGGTCGTGCGCTATCAGAAACCGTATCGTGACTCCAAAGAGGCTATTCAGAATATCCGGCTGCTCGCTCCTTCGGGAGAGAGAGTTTCGCTGGCTCAGGTGACGAAAGTCCAGATTCGCGATGACGCCTACGACATTTACCGGGAAGACGGTTCCCGTTATGTGGCCATCCGCTTTGAGGTTCGCGAGCGCGACCTGGGCACTACGGTCAAGGAAGCCATCGACAAGATCGCCGAGAATGTGCAGTTGCCGCGTGGCTATCATCTCGAATGGTCGGGAGAATACGATAGCGAAAAGCGAGCCGAAGCAAGGCTGCTCCTCATCGTGCCCTTGACGGTCTTTTTGATTTTCATCATTCTCTACACCATGTTTCGTTCCTTCAAATGGGCGCTGCTGATTCTGCTCAACGTGGCCATGGCTCGCGTTGGCGGCTTGCTGGCGCTGCTTGTAACTGGCACGTTCTTCAGTGTGTCATCGGGAGTGGGATTCCTGGCGCTCTTTGGAGTTTCGGTTCAAACCGGCGTCATCATGCTCGAGTATATCAATCAGCTTCGAGCCCGAGGCTACACTCCGGAAGGAGCTGCGATCGAGGGCGCTGTCCTGCGGCTTCGCCCCATCATGATGACCATGCTGGTGGCCACCCTGGGACTGCTTCCCGCCGCGATGTCGCACGCTATCGGCTCCGACTCGCAGCGTCCGTTTGCCATCGTGATTGTGGGAGGATTGATGTCCGACCTCCTGTTGAGTATCTTCCTTCTGCCTACGCTCTATGTCTGGATCGCAAGAGAGGGTGACAAGCTCCCGAAACCGGAGGTGTCCCTTGAAGTCTAAGCTGGTATGTGTTTCTATGCGAGTCATCGGCATTTGTATCTTGGCCATTGCTCTGGAGCCGAGTTGTGCGAGCGCACAGCAGGCGCTTACGTGGGATCAGGTAAAGGCAAAGTTTGAAGCGGTGAACCCCGTACTGAAAACGGATGCTGCCAACGTTGAGGAGATGAAGGCCGAGGAGATCACAGCCTTTCTCCGCCCCAATCCTCAATTCACATTATCGGCGGATGGCACGCAGATTGCGCCGCACAATGGGGTCTGGACTCCCCTCAAGGGCACAACCGAACAGCCCAACTTCAGTTACCTGCACGAACGCGAACACAAGCGGGAACTGCGCTTGAAAAGCGCCCAGGAAGGCACGCAGATTACGGAATCTCAGCACGTTGATCTGGAACGCAACCTGATATTTGGACTGCGTTCGGCCTTTGTGCAGACTCTCCAGGCCAAGGCGGTCCTGACACTGGCCAAAGCCGATCTCGATTACTACGACAAAATTATCGACATAAGCCGAGCCCGCTTCAATGCCGGCGACCTGGCCAAGATCGATCTGGCCCGCATCGAGCTTCAGCGCGTGCAATACGAGTCTGAAATCGAAACAGCGATCGTCAACTTGCGCACCCAGAAGATCGCCCTCCTTCTGCTGCTCGACGATCGCACGCCGGTCGATCAATTCGATGTGAGCGGACCCTTCGATCTGGGTCCGGAACTCCAGCCTCTTGGCGATTATCACCAGATTGCGCTGGATAACAGGCCGGATCTGCGCGCCGCGATCCAGACGATCGAGCAATCGCAAACCAATCATAAGCTCGCTGTCTCCAATGGTTCGACCGATCCGACCTTCGGCGCGTGGTACACGTATAACGCCTCGACCAATAACCCGAACGGTAACCAGACACTGGGCCTCAGTGTCAGCATCCCACTGCGGATCTTCGACAAGAACCAGGGCGAGAAGAAGCGAACTCTGATCGATATCGACAGGAGCACGCAGGCGGCCGAGGCGGCCAAGGCACAGGTCTTCAGCGACGTGGACGATGCCTTCGAATTGGTGCGCAGCAATATCGCGTTGATTAAGCCGTACAAGGCGCAGTACCTGGATCAATCGGTTTATGTGCGCGACACAGTTACGTTTGCTTATGAGCACGGAGGCGCATCGCTGATGGACTTCCTCAATGCACAGAGCGACTACCGTGTCGTTCAACTCGCCTATCTGCAGTTGATCGGCGCGTACATGACGGCAGCCGGCCAAATGAATCTTGCCGTTGGGAAAGACGCGATTCAATGATCGACATGCCTGCTGCGATGAGCTTCAGGCGCGTCGAATATTCGGATAACGGTTGGGAGAGGTCGAATCCATGAAAAGACATGAAGCTCGAGCTCGCATCGAGGAATCTGGCATTCTTCCTTCCGTGCGAGTCACATCGCGAGACTTGGCGCGATTTGCGGCAGAGACAGTCTATTCGGCAGGAATTCCCGTTGTCGAGATCACCTTGACCACGCCAGGTGCAATCGATGTGATCGACGACTTGGCAAAACGATATCCGGATATGGCGGTTGGTGCGGGTACGGTTCTCGATGAGGAATCGGCGCGGCTATGCGTAGAAGCAGGCGCGAGGTTCTTGACCAGTCCTGGGTTTGTTTCAGAAGTCGCCGCCTATGCAAACAAGGTCAATGTCGTCGTGCTACCGGGAGCTTTGACGCCGACCGAAATAATCGCGGCCTGGAAGGCCGGTGCGGATCTGGTAAAGATCTTTCCAACGGGGCATATAGGGGGTATTCAATATGTGCGTGCGCTCAAGGTGCCGCTACCACAGATACCGCTGATCGCTACGGGCGGAGTAAATCAGTTGACGGCTTTCGACTTTATTCAAGCCGGGGCGTCTGCAATCGGTTTGGGTGGCGAATTGTTGCCCAAAGAGGCCCTGCACTTTCATCAAGCTGATCGCATTCACGAGTTGGCAAACAGATTCCTGAACTTAGTAAGAGATGCACGGGCGTTGCGCGACACTTACTACTAACCTGGCTTCTTTGAAACTTTTATCCTTTTTCGGTGATCCTCTTCATGCGGCCATCATGTTTTCGCTTCGATACTTAAACATGGGAGGATCTAAACTCATGAAACGGAGCCTACTCGCAGTAAGTCTTCTATCACTCGCGCTATCGGGTGTTGGAAACGCACAAGGTACAGCCACTTCCCCAGAATCTGGCGCCACCTACACTAAGGCGCAAGTGAAGCAACTGGCGCTCAATGCACATACGCCAACGCAATTCTCGGCTCTCGCAGGCTACTTCGGTGAACAACGCGACAAGTATCTGCAGAAGGCGGCGAAAGAAAAGAAGGAGTGGCTGGAACTGAGCTGGAACGCAGGGAACACCGCTGCCAAGTATCCGAAGCCTGCGGACTCGGCGCGGAATGCTTACGAGTATTACACGCAAAAGGCCTCCGAGGCCGGTGTCCTCGAGGCTAAGTTCAGTCACATGGCCTCGCCGGACACGTTGGTGAACGCGCAATAATGCCTCGTCAGTCTACAGGGAAGATCTCTAACAAGGTTCGAAGGGCAGTGAATCGGTCCGCAAGACTGGTTTCCTGCCCTTTGACAGTATATTATCTAGATGTATTCTTTATACCCTCTTGATATGGCTCCGGTTACACTCTAGCCAGCTTGGGTGAGCAAGGCACCTATCAGATGATAAAGTCAGCTATCTTGGGATCGGCGCAGACGCGGCAAAGACTCCGGTTTGTTGCTCAATGCGCCGCAGCGACCGTTGTTCTCGCCGTGCTGACTTGCTATGGATTTGTATCCCAATCCAACTTACTCACAATAGCGCTCCTCTATTTGTTGGTAGTGGTGGCTACCGCGTCGCTCTTCGGATTCAAGCAAGCGACTTATACGTCGATTGTGGCCGTACTTTTGCTCGACTATTACTTTGAACCGCCTCTCTTCAGTTTCGCGGTTGAAAGTCCCTCGATGTTTGTGGCGCTTGTAACGTTTGAGTTGACGGCGCTTGTTATCGGCAGGCTTCAAGGGCGAGAGATGCGGGTGGCGAGGGAGGCTGCCAGCCAGCGCGAGGGAATGGAGCAGTTGTATGAGCTGAGCCGCAGTTCGCTTCTTCTGGATCTGCGCCAGCCGCCGGGACCGCAACTTGCCGTGCTGATTCATAGGATCTTTGCCCTGCGTGCTGTGGCCTTGTTCGATACGAACCTCGGCCGCCAGGACAGAATGGGAGATTGGAATACCGACGAAGAGAATTTGGCCAAAGACTGTTTCCTGCGCGACGATTCACATGATGACTCGAGCACTCAGACGTGGCAACGCGTTTTGCGGGCTGGACCTGGACCCGTAGGCGCGCTGGTGCTTCGAGGCAAGCTAAGCCCTCTCGTTGTGGATGCGCTCGCATCGCTTGCCGCCATCGCCATTGATCGATACCAGTGGTTTGAGAAGGAAGAGAGGGCAGAGACCGCAAAGAAAAGTGAGCAGTTACGTGGGGCGGTGATGGATGCGCTCGCTCATGAGTTCAAGACCCCGCTTACGGCGGTTCAGACCGCAAGTTCGGGCTTGCTTGAGCTCGGCGGACTAACGGAGCCCCAATGCAATCTGGTAACTCTTATAGACGGAGAAGCAGTTCGACTGAATAAGCTATGCACGCGGCTCCTTAAGGCCGCTAAGCTCGAAGCGCAACAGGTGGGTCTTGATACAGCCGAAGTCAACGTGCTTGAGTTGGTTTCCGCGGTCTTGGCCGGCCATTCAGCGGAGCCGGAAAGGAACAAGGTTGAGGTCGCGGTCGAGGACCCTTCGTTGACCGTCCGCGCAGACCGCGGTTTGCTTGAGATGATTCTGACCCAGTACATCGACAATGCGAAAAAGTATTCGACGGCAGGGACGCCGATTGAGGTTGCGGCACGAGCTAGCCATAGTGAAGTTCTTATCTCCGTGCACAACTTCGGACCGACGATTCGGATCGAAGACAGGGATCGAATCTTTGAGCGTTTCTACCGGTCGCCAGTCTTAAAAGACTCCGTCCCGGGCACCGGCATTGGACTCTCTGTAGTAAGGAAGGCGGCTGAAGCTCATCGAGGGCATGTTTGGGTCATCAGCGACGATCAGAGTGGAACGACATTCTCTCTCTCCCTTCCCATGGACGCAAGGAGGACGCTGTGAATACGGAGCAGGCCAATACAAGCCAGGGCACGATTCTCGTAGTGGACGACGATAGCTCCACACGGAGGGCATTACGCGTGACATTGACTGGCATGGGCTTCACGGTTGTGGAAGCGGCTCGCGGCGAAGAAGCGCTGTCGTTGGCACGAGTGACCTGGTTTGATGCGGTCCTGATGGATGTGGATATGCCGGGAATGGGTGGGGTGGAAGCCTGCCGAAGTATCCGGCGCGCAGTGGCGCGCCTGCCCATCTTGATGCTGACGGTTATGGATAGCGAAGATGACAAGGTGCTGGCGCTCGATGCCGGCGCAGACGACTACATTACGAAGCCGTTTCAGGTTCGGGAGTTGACGGCGCGATTGCGCTCGGCCGTTCGCAGAAGAAACACACAGGATGCCTACCGAGACGCGCCGATTCGCCACGGCCAGCTTGAATTGGATCCTGTGAAATACCGGGTGATGAAGAGTGGACGCGCGATTCACCTGACACCCAAGGAATTCGAGATGCTTCACTATCTGATGATGCATGCTGGCGAGCCAATTCCGCACGCCCGCTTGCTGAAGTCCGTGTGGGGTCCTGAATATGGAAACGAGCTGGAATACCTCAGAACATTTGTTCGTCAACTGCGCAAGAAGATAGAAGACGACCCGCGCAACCCGCAATATCTCTTGACGGATGCTTACGTTGGCTATCGATTCAACGAGCAGACCTCAGAGACTTAGCATCCGTTACCAGTCGCCAGAGTCTCGGATGTTGAGGCGAATGAGGCTCCACCGGCTGTACGTGTAGCCAATGCTGGTCGTCGTGTACCAGGGCACCGTGACTACCTTGCTGTAGCTCTCCTGAATCCAGATGGACTTTCTACGGTGTCGCCGAGCGCTGAGTCGGCAACTGCCGCCGAGATCTGCTTGACCATGTGATCGTTGTGAATGAACGCCATTTGAAACGGCTGATGAGTGATTACGTCCGTTATTACCACCAAGGCTCGGTGGCCTGCACCATCGCCGCAATTCCGCTGCCTGAGTTGCCAGCACGAGCATTTTGCACATGGGTCGAAGAAACATCGCAGGAGAAGTGTACCCTTCGATATCTCGCCGCGACAACGAACCTAAAACATGAATCCCCATGGTTACTCTCTGGTTGAACTGCGTCTGGAATGAGTTATAAAACGATTCTCCCTCGCTACGCACTTCCACTACGGATGTCTGACGTATGAAATTCTTGTTGCGGTCCGTCAACTGCTGCAAAGCCGGCAAGTGGCGAGATTGAGATCCGACATAGGCAAGCGACAACTTTCTGTTGGTTCCAAGATGTTGCTCGATTCCCGTGCTGAATTGATAGACAACGGGAGTGGAATAGCTGCCGGCAAATGCATAAAACATCTGCCCCGAGTTCGGGGGAAGCAGACTCCTGATTCTTTCATTGAGCGATCCGCATATCTAGCGGCTGCCACTTGTTGACGGGAACGCCCAATGCGACGCCGTTCCCGAATTGCATCAGGGATCAGAAGAGATCGCTGACGGGTGGAAACGTCAGCAATAGACTAAGACCGAGCAGCACAAGCGCGATGAGGTTGACGCCCCGCAGAGAGACGTTTCGCATTCGCCAACGCCAATTCAAGATTGCCCACGCCGCGAGCCAGAGAAGAATGGCCACGGTGGTCTCGCCAGAGAGAGCCCCGGTTGGCTTGTAAAAGGCCAACAGGTCCTTTACGAACGCAGATTTGTCAGCCGCAATCGCAAAGAGTGCAACGGCAAACGATCCGATTCCAGCCGAAAGAATGGCGGCCGCGCCGGAGCCATTGGGAATTACTGTGGGATCGGAGATGACTGGGGAAACTTCCGTGGCAATGGGAGTTTGCACGCTCATGGCTTCTCTCCTTGAACCAACTGAATGGTTGGGCCGCCATCGACGGGCGCATTTTTGCTGAGCATCGCACCGAAGAATCCTGCGACGCCAGCCGCGAAGAGCGACGTGATAACGAATCCGTGAAGCGCATAACGCAATTGCGGATGATTCCTGAGATCACGTGCGTATTTGATGGCAATGAATGCAGCCATGGTGATTGCGATTGGCACAAGCCACGCGATGTGCTCTTTCCATTCCATTCCTATCAAGTGCCACTGTTTCGTGGCAGGATGGGAGAGCAGGAGGGCGCGAGGGAATCCGGCAAGATCGCTGGTTCCAGCAGGCGCTGTGGCTCGATACCATGGATAGATAATGTAGGTTCCGGTCAGCACGGCGAGCCATGCCAGCGCTGCCATAACGGTGAGATAGATGCCGAGGAAGCGATCCTTTGCTGGTGACGCCTTCGACTCTGCATCGGTCGAAAAGCGCAGATACAGCAGCACGATTGCTCCTGAGCAGGCCAGCAGATAGAGCGCGCCAAAGCCCATGCCGTGGACAAGCGTCCAGAGACTGCGGGTGGTGATTTCCATTGGCCGGGACCTCCGTCGGGGATGTGCGGGTAAAGAATGTCGGGGGGAGGGAACTTTTCATCGAGGAATGTTCGACGGCGCTCGATGATTTGAACGCCGCCGAACGCGTTAGAAGGTGATCTTTGCCGCGAGCTGAAGCTGACGCTCAAGGCGCTGGAAGACAGGCTCGGAACCCGCCGAAGTGATAATGCCGGCAGAGGCCGTACCGGCTGTGGAGGCCGGGTTATTGAACTGTGGCGTGTTGAAGAGATTGAATGTCTCCAGGCGAAGTTGCAGAATCTTCGATTCGGTCAGGTGAGTATTCTTGAAGACCGAGAAGTCGATGTTCTTCGTCCCCGGACCTTGCAGAATATTGCGCCCCGAGTTGCCCCAAGTTCCCTGGGGAGCGGACGTGAAGTCTGCGGTGTTGAACCATTCCGAGAGCTTGCGCTGGCCCTTTGGCAGCGATCCGTTGCCGCCGGTACCGATAAAAGTCGCGTGCTGTGTGAGACCATCGCCATTTCCGGCTGATGACGCGACAGTGAAGGGGAAGCCATCATAGTACTGAAGGATGGTATTGAGTTGCCATCCTTCGACAAAGCCTCCCAATGCGCCCTTAGCCTTGAAGGGAAGTCCATAGGTGGCGCTGGCGACAAATCGATTGGGAATATCTTCGTCGGAGTTGCCGTAGTCGTAGCGGAGGTTGAAAGGATCGGTAACGCCGCCGGCGCTGCCCGTGCTTTCGTCCAGAGCGTGGCTGTAGGTGTAGGAGGCAAGGAGGTTCAACCCACGCCCGCGGCGCTCAGCCGTAACCTGCAATGCGTCGTAGTTGGAGATCTGTCTGGTCTCCAGATCGTTGATTATCCCAAACTGCGGATAGGGGCGATTTTTTGCAACAGAGGTCGGTCCACCTGCTGCCGCGGCTGCAATTGGACCCGCATTGATGTCCCGCAGATTGTCCAGATGAACTCCCTTGGTTCCCACATAGGCAAACTTGAGGACGGTCGAGAAGGGAATCTGTTGCTCGATAGCCGCATGCCACTGAATGCTGTAAGGCGTCTTGGCATCCGGATCCTGGGCAAAGGCCGGAGTCCCCGGCCGCAATGCGCTGCCCGAGGTGACCTTGGTGTGTGCATATCCATCCTCCGCATAAACGAAGGGCAGACTGTTGGTGGCTGCTCCATAGGTGTTGGAGTTACTGAAGGCCCAGTAATCGTCGACTGGAACATTGGCTGAGAGGCCGCTCGAATTGGTCACATTCGGCGCGGAGTAATAGATGCCGTAGCCGCCATGGAAGATCGTTTTGTTGGTGACCTTGTAGGCCAGGCCAACGCGCGGAGCAAAATTCGAGTTGTTGCCACTCAGTCCGCTGCGCGGAATACCATTGGTTCCGACCTGCTCCAGAGCCGTTTGCGAGATGGAGGGAACGAAGTCGTACTCTTTGTTGTTGACTTCGGTCCAGGGCCAGCCGAGGATGTTTTCGTAGCGCAGGCCAAGGTTCAAGGTCAGCTTGCTGTTGACTCTGTAGTTGTCCTGCACATAGAAGGAGAGATCACTTTGCCGCAAGCCGACCTCAGTCGGAAAGGAGTAGCTTCCGGTCGCCGGCGCTCCGAAGAGCAAATCGCTCCAGGGCAGCAGTGAGTATTGCCCGGTGAAAGTCTCGGAGCCATGTTCCGCGCTGGTCTGGAACATGTTGTACTCGAGGCGCACAAGCTCGAAGCCAATGTCCAGCGAGTGCTTGCCGCGCACCAGGTTGACGTTGTCGTCCCACTGATAATTGTTGGTCCCGATCTGCGTGGGGCTGTTGCCCGCGTCGCCGATCGACGTAAAGCCCGTGAAGCCATACACCGGCAGTCCATCGGACTTGGGATTGCCGACAATCTCTACGCCTTGGATGCCGAGGGTCGTGGGCAAGTTCTGGCCTGCATCCCAGTTCTCGGCGTTGACAAAGAAGCGAGTCCAGCCGTAGCGCGCTGTGTTGATCGTAGTCGGCGAGAAGATGTGTGTCTCGCTGAGTACGGCCTGATAAGCGGGATTCGTTGCCGGTCCGCAGATGACTGCGCCCACCAGAGGCGTTGGCAGAATGCCGGGCTGGCTGACCGTATCCAGGGAGTGGCTGATGCGAAAGAAGCCAGCGTCGCGCTCGGAGAATTTGCGGTCGACCTTCACGTCAAGAGCGTTTCCGTCGTCGATGCGCAGCGGGGTATACAGGTAGTTGCCGACGGTTGTCTTGCCCGCGAGAAAGTTCTTTGAAGGCGCATATTGTTGATAGAAGTTAAGAATATTCGCGCCGGTTTTATCAATATTCGGATCGGTGTTTGGAACGAAATTGTTGGGGTATGGAGTTCCCTTTGGGTTCGCTGTGGTTATGGATCCAGGAACCACAATCGGCGCATATTTGGAGAAGTCATAACCCCCGGTGGGGCCCGGTGTGATTATCACATCCGGGACACTCGTGATGGAAGTCTGCCCCTGACCGAGGCGCGCTCCGGCGTAGTCGGCAAAGAAGAAGGTCTTGGGGTTGGCCTGCTTGTAAAAGACCGGTCCGCCAAAGGTGATACCAAACTGATTTTCCCGGAGCGGCGGTTTGATCGAGGATGTGTCGAAATAATTCCGGGCATTCAGCGCGGAGTTGCGGAGAAACTCGAATACATCGCCGTGATAGTGGTCCGTGCCAGACTTGAAGACCAGGTTGATGGTGCCGCCGTTGCCGCGCCCATAGCGTGCGTCGGCGTCGGCAATGTCCTCCGAGAACTCCTGGATCGCCTCGATGGGCGGAAAGATCTCCGGGGCGAGGCCGTTGTGGTTGTCGTTGTCGCCGATCCCGTCGAGGAGCAGACGGTTCTCCTGAAAGCGAAGGCCGTTGAAGGCAAAGGATGTGTCGCCGCGCTGCATGGTATACGGGACGCTGGACATCTGTTGCTCCGCAGGCAAAGCGCCGGCGCCGAGGCCAATCAACTCCGCGAAATTGCGGCCGTTCAGGGGAAGATCCTTGACCGCTTCTTCCGAGCGGAGATTGGAGACGCTTGAGCTTTCGGTCTCCAGCAGTTCGCCAGAAGCTTGAACTTCAACGGTCTCAGCAGCGCTGCCAACGGCCAGAGAGGCGTCGGCCGCAACACGCTGACCAACTTCCAGCCTGACACGTTCCACAACTTTGTTGAAACCGGGAACATCGATCTCAACCGTGTAATCTCCTGGATGCAGAGGCGGAGATACATAAATTCCTTGGGCATCGGTTGATGTGGGGGTTGTTAATCCGGTTCCGGTGTTTCTCACCGTCACATGAGCATTGGGAATCACCGCGCCGGTATTGTCTTTGACCACGCCGGTGATGATTCCGGTTTCGACGATCTGTGCATGCAAACCCGAAGCCGCCAGGATGACGAAAAGAATTGCCAAAAGGTGTGGGAGGTTTCGCTTCACAAACACTTGAAATGAGAACTGAACAGTCGACATTGATGCCTCCAAAGGTGCGATCGAAGTGGACCGCAAATGAAAGTGGCCCACGAATTATTCGTGGGCCGTTGCAGTCTGCGCTGCGCGCATGCTGCCGGTAGATCGGAACGATGCACTTGCCCACGACGCAAGACACATCCTCTTCAAGTAATTGAGTCGTGCGACAACAGCGCATCGCATTGCAGGGGATCTGTGGGCATATGCTCATAAGTGCATTCCTTTTCACTGAAATTAAAGATGAAGGCGTGCTTCGGTTCACAGTCCAAATCGGATAATGCGCGGTGGGGAAGTCATTGTTACTCAGCAACCAATAGCTTTCATACCGAATCGGACTATGAATGACCGCTGCGCTCACTTCACAACAGAAGAGCAACATCCGAGATGGCTTTGGTGAGAGAGTATGCGAATGGTCAACAACACGAGCGACGGGGAGTCGGCTCGGGGGCGGGCACAAGACTTTCCGGGATGTGCGCTAGCTCCTGCATATGTTTGTATTGGGCCATAAAAGTTCAATTCATGTCAAGCGATACTCTCAAGTTCACTCGCAGCCCATTGCTCGGTGTCGTCCTTTGTGGACGCATCCAACGCCGCCAACGTCGAAACCGCGATTACTTCGGAAACCCGCATCGTTCCGATCGAGAGCCCCGGAAACCCGACACTGTAGTTGACAGACATTGAGGCCGTTTCTCAGGTTACCAAGAGACACGCGATTCTGGTGGCCGTCGATAATACTTTTCTGACTCCGATTCTTCAGAAGCCATTGGAACTCGGCGCGGATGTTTCCATCCTTTCGACGACCAAGTACATCGACGGCCATAATGCGACGCTCGGCGGATCGATTGCCACGCGCGACGAGAAGCTGCTGGAGCGCATCCGCCTGATCCGCAAAACAGTTGGCACAACGCAGGCTCCCTTCGAGGCCTGGCTTACGCTCCAAGGCATGAAGACTCTGCTTGCTCGTCTCACGCTTCATTTTGAGGGCGCGGCGATCATGGCTCGATGGCTGGAAAGTCATGCCGACCTTGAACAGGCCTTTGCCACCGCCGCATCCGGCTCGCTCGTGAAAGAAAATTGACTTGACCACTCTCGATTGTTATCCTTGAGCGAAGTCAAGTTATGCGAAATCTAGTCTCCAGATCGTTTTGCTGTTGTTGCAAGAGCCTTTGCACCGATCTGGAGAATAGTGCGCCTTACTAAATAACGGATAATCCCGGCACGCTAAGCTCCAGACCACTCGAAGTTCCGAGTGGTCTTTCGTTTTGGTTGGAAGAAGGGGAAACACTCGATGTTTTACCGAATCCCGGACAACCTGGCCGCAGAACTGGACGAGCTAGATTCGTATATCGTCCGCTATCAGAGCGGGGAGATCGATGCCGCGACCCTCAAGGCGCGCCGCGTTCCCTTCGGTTGCTATGAGCAGCGCAAGGACAACACTTTTATGGTGCGCATCCGCACTACGGGGGGCGCGCTCACGCCGAATCAACTGCGAGCGATTGCGGAGATCTCCGCGCGCTCCGGAAGCGAGGCGATTCACATCACGACGCGGCAAGAGTTTCAGATTCACGATGTCGCGCTCGACGATGTTCTACCGGTGATGCGCGAACTGCTGCAGGCTGGCCTTGCGTCGCGCGGCGGAGGCGGCAATACAGTTCGCAACCTCCTTGTCTCTCCGGATGCGGGCGTCGGTCTCGATGAGGTCTTCGATCCCAGTCCATACGCATTTGCGCTGACGAGCAGGCTGATTGCCGAGGCAGATTCGTGGCTTCTGCCCCGGAAATATAAAATCGCCTTCTCAAACTCTTCCGCAGACACTTCGTACGCACAGTTCAACGATCTGGGTTTCGTGACCCAGCTTCAAGGGGAAAGGAAGGGATTCCGCGTCTATGTTGCCGGTGGGTTGGGCGCCAAGCCGGAGGTCGGCCATCTGTTGCACGACTTCATTCCCGCGGACGATGTGTACTTTGTTGCGACCGCGATCAAACGGCTCTTCGACCACCATGGCAACCGCAAGAATCGCCATACGGCGCGCCTGCGCTTCTTATGGAACTCACTCGGCGAGGAACGCTTCCGGCAATTGTATGAAGAGCAGCTAAAACGGGTTCGTGAAGAGAACCCGGCGGCGCTTCTCATTGAGGAGGCTCCGCAGTCGAGTACGCTGCCCTCTTTCGCTCCCGAGCGGGACAATTCGCCGGAGTTTGAAGAGTGGAAAGAACGCTATGTCGAAGCACAGAAACAGCCAGGGTCGTTCTCCGTGCTGATTCCCATCTTTCTTGGCAATCTGAAGAACTTGGACGCTATTCGGCTCGCGGAGTTTCTCGAGCCTTTCGGCAACTACGTGCTGCGAGCGACCTTCGGCCAGAATCTCAGGCTACGAAATATTCCAGAGAGCTACCTACCAAATGTCTTCCATCTGGTGCGCGAACTGACCGAACTTGCTTCAGGCCCGCGCCTTGTTGGAAACTCCATCGCCTGCACAGGCGCGGACACTTGCAAGCTCGGTGTTTGCCTTTCAAAGGGAGCCCTGTCTGCAATCGCGGACAGACTGAAGGACTCCGCTTTGGATCTCGACCAGATTCCCGGTTTCCGTCTCAATCTTTCGGGTTGCCCGAATACCTGCGGTCAGCACATGCTCGCCGATCTCGGATTTTATGGCAACGTCGGGCGCAGAGAACAACAAATGTTTCCCGCGTACATGGTCGTTGCGGGAGCCGGGATCGGCGAGGGGAAGGGAAGGCTGGCAAGGCAGATCGATCGGGTAAGCGCACACGATCTTCCCGAGTTTGTGCATGATGTATTGAAGCAGTGGCTGGCGAAGCAGGATAACTATTCGTCCTTCGCGGCCTATGTAGATGGAGAAGGCGCAGACGAGATTCGCGGCATCGCCGATCGCTTCCGCGAGATTCCAGACTATAGCGAAGACAAGAGCTACTACTACGACTGGGGCGCTGTGGAGCCGTTTTCGTTGGCCGGCAAAGGCGCTGGCGAGTGCTCCGCTGGGCTCTTCGATCTCATCGAAGTCGACCTGAAAAGCGCCAGGGAGTTGCGCGAAGAGTTTCGCGCCGGCGAGTTGCAGAGCGAAGATACACTTTACTCCATCAGCCTGCGCTGTGCTCGCTCACTGCTGATTACGCGCAGCGTTGAAGCGCCAACGGACATCGCCGTCTTTGAGAACTTCCGCACACTCTTTATCGAACCGGGTCTGATCGGAAAGCGATTTGAGCCGGTCGTTGTGGCGGCCCAAGAGAAAGACATCGCGGCATTGCGTCAACTTGAAGAGGAGGTTTTTGCATTGCTGGAGGCCGTCGAAGCGCTCTATCGCGGCATGGACAACTCTCTTCGTTTTGCTGCCGAAGCGGCGAAGAAGTAAGTTGAAATGACCTTTCCGGCGACCGCTTGACCAGAACAAGGCGGAGATTGAAAACGATACGATGAGCACCCATCTGGGCGTCAATCTGAAGGAGCGAATCGGCAACACGCCTCTGCTGCGGCTTGAGCGTGTGACCGAAGGTCTGAATGATGTGCAAGTGCTGGCAAAAGCGGAGTGGGCCAATCCGGGCGGATCGGTCAAGGACCGGGCCGCTTCCAATATCGTGGCTGAAGCATTGCGTTCGGGCAAGCTGGGAGCGGGCAAAGCGCTTCTTGACTCTACGAGTGGCAACACGGGGATTGCCTACGCGATGCTTGGTGCGGCATACGGAATTCCAATTACGCTGTGTATGCCTTCGAATGTCTCGGCGGAGCGGAAGCGCATACTCAACGCTTACGGTGCGACGGTCATCTACACCGACCCCGGCGAGGGCTCGGATGGAGCTATCCGCAAGGCGCGCGAACTGGCGGCGGCCGAACCCGAGAAGTATGTTTACGTCGACCAGTATTCCAACGATGCCAACTGGCGCGCGCATTACGCCAACGGAACCGCTGATGAAATCTGGCGGCAGACCGAGGGACGTGTGACGCACTTTGTGGCCATCCTCGGAACCAGCGGAACCTTTGTAGGAACTTCGCGCAGACTGAAAGAGCTGAATCCCGAGATTCGTTGCATTTCTCTTCAGCCCGACTCGCCCTTCCATGGAATCGAGGGAACCAAACACATGGAAACCTCGATTGTGCCAAAGATCTACGACGCCAGAATCGCCGACCAGGAGTTGGGCATCGAAACAGAAGCAGCTTATCGAATGGCAAGGCGGCTGGCGCGCGACGAGGGCTTGCTCGTTGGCGTTTCAGGGGCGGCGGCGCTGGTCGGCGCGGTGCAGGTAGCGCGCGATGCGGCGGCGGGATCGGTTGTGGTAACGATCTTCCCTGATTCAGGAGACAAATATCTAAGCGAGTACTTCTGGGATGAGAACACGTAAGGCAAGGACCTGAGCATGGCATTGACGATACCCGAAGCACTCTACAAAAAACTGCGCAAGCACGGCGAGGAAACCTATCCGCACGAGTGCTGTGGCGTGCTTGTGGGTGAATTCGACGAGACCGGCACGAAGACGGTGAAAGCTGTCGTGTCCTGCGGAAACACACGCATCGATTCTCCTGCCAATCGTTATCACATCGATCCGGGAGAGTTGGTGCGTATTCAGCGGGAGGCAATGCTGGCCCGTCGAGACATTGTCGGCTTCTATCACTCTCATCCTGACCATCCCGCCAAATGGTCTACAACAGACCTTGCGGAGGCTCACTGGATCGACTGTTCGTATGTGATTACCAGTATCGAAGACGGGCGCGCCGTCCTGACCAATTCATTTCAATTGCTGGGGCCAGAAGAGAGCAAGCGCTTTGAAGATGAAGATGTCGAAGTCACCGGGTAATGATTGAAGTTATTCAGACGTGCACATTCAAGGAAGGAAGAATATGTCGATCAAAGTCCTGATTCCCACGCCGCTCCGGCCTTATGCCGGAAAGCAATCCGCGATCGAAGTGAACGCACAGAACGTGGGCGAGGCGCTGAACGATCTCGTCGCCAAGCATCCCGATTTACGCAGGCATCTGTTTTCCGAGGACGGGAAGCTGCGCTCTTTTGTCAACGTCTATCTGAATGATGAGGACATTCGCTACCTGAGCAAGGATGCAACGCCGATCAAAGAGACCGATACGATTACCATCGTTCCTTCGGTGGCCGGCGGAATGTAACGATATCTATTGCGCAGAGCGGGTTTCAATAAGTTGGAGAATAGGAGAAGATCGATGGCTTCATTGACGGAGACAAGTCCGGCTACGCTGAGCAACGAAGAGATACTGCGCTACTCGCGTCACCTTATCATGCCTGAAGTGACCCTTGAGGGCCAGAAGAAGCTCAAGTCAGCGCGCGTTCTCTGTGTGGGCACGGGCGGACTCGGGTCGCCTTTAGCGCTGTATTTGGCTGCGGCAGGCGTGGGCACGCTCGGTCTGGTCGATTTCGACGTGGTCGATTACACCAACCTGCAACGGCAGGTGCTTCATCACACCGGTGATGTGGGCCGCCTCAAGCTAGACTCGGCCATTGACAAGCTGACCGCGATTAATCCGTTTGTCGAAATCAAGAGATTTGACACATATCTTAGTAGCCAGAATGCGCTGGAGATCTTCAGCGGCTTCGATATCATCGCTGACGGCACCGATAACTTCGCCACGCGCTACCTGGTCAACGATGCCTGTGTACTTAGTGACAAACCCAATGTCTATGCGTCGATCTTTCGTTTTGAAGGCCAGGCCAGCATCTTTGCCACCGAAGCCGGCCCTTGCTATCGCTGCCTCTATCCCGAGCCGCCGCCACCGGGATTGGTTCCATCGTGCGCGGAGGGCGGAGTACTGGGCGTGCTTCCTGGACTGCTCGGGGTGATTCAGGCAACTGAAGTGATCAAGCTGGTTTTGGGTGTCGGCGAGCCGCTGATTGGCCGCCTGGTGCTGGTTGATGCGCTGGCCATGCGCTTCCGCGAGTTGCGCGTGGGAAAGAATCCCGAGTGCCCGGTCTGCGGCGCAAATCCGACTGTCAACGAGTTGATCGATTACAACCAGTTCTGTGGCATCCGAGGCGAAGAGTCCGAGGCGTCCACGAGCGCGAAGATTCCCGAGATTCAGCCCGAGGAGCTCAAGCGCCGTCTCGATTCCAAGGAAGACATTTTCGTGCTCGATGTCCGCGAACCGCACGAGTATCAGATCGTCAACATCCATGGGCACCTGATTCCACTCGGCGATCTGCCGACACGCGTGCACGAACTCGACTCAAGTCGCGAGATCGTGGTGCATTGCAAGAGCGGCGCACGCAGCGCCAAGGCCGTCGATTTTCTGCGCAAATCGGGCTTCAAACGCGCAACCAACCTGACTGGCGGCATTCTGGCCTGGGCCGACCGGATCGACACGTCGCTGCCAAAGTACTGACTCGGACAGCAGAGACAAATTCTTGCCGCTCAAACGCCAAGAAGAAGATATGAAGTGATTTAGAACACGGCAATCGGGCCGGAACTCCGGGTAAATTCCTATCGGTGGACATCGTCCTATGCCCCGCGGTAAATTCATGGGTCAGAGGGCGCTCAGAGATTCGTGTGCGCTGCCGATAGGAAGAATGATGCAGACGGCCCGTTTCTTGTCTGTTCGAGTTTGCCGCCCAGATCGATGTTGTCCTTCTGGTCGATGTAGATTCGTCTGGCCGCTCTTCCTTTCGCTGTTGCTAGGGGTACCTGCTCATTTCGTTGCGCAGGGAACACTACCGAGCGAAACCGTGAGATTCAAGTTGCGGGACGGATACTTGATTGTTGTGCAGACAGTGGTCAATGACAACGGCCCCTATAGTTTTCTGCTGGACACAGGCGCAACGCACACCGTAATCGACCCGGCTCTCGCGCGTGAATTGCGGCTTCCAGTCATTGGCCAAGCTTCACTAACGACGGTTTTAGATGTGCGGCGGGATCAACTGGCGCGACTGAAGAAAGTGCGGGTGGGCGGCTCCGAGATCTCAGAAATTGGCGCAGTAATTGACCGGCTGGACCAGGTGAAGCTCAAAGCGCCGGGTATCCGCGGCGTGTTGGGCGAAGATTATCTTTCGACTTTCGACTTTCTCATCGACTACCGGCATCGCACTTTGCGCTTCGGAGGCGATGTTCCCGCCGGGGAACGATGTAGATTCGAGACGATTGGCCGCTATCATGGAGCGCCGACAACCAATCGCTTGCTGATTGAAGCGGAGTTCGTCGATGTGAACTCTGGCAAAGTGCAGTTGCAGTTAGACACTGGAGCCAGGATGCCCGAACTATTCCCCTTCCGGCCTGAATCTTCGGTATCCTTCCCTTGGGCCGGCTCGATGGCCTTCAGTAGTGGGCCGAATGGAACCGCGATTCACTCTCACACCGGGATCAAAATCGGCACAACTATACTCAACGATCTGGATTTGGTGAAATCCCGGCGCGGTGTCGCCTTCGATGCAGCGGGCCTGCTGCCAGCGGTAATCTTCCACAAGATCTATATCAGCCATTCTGGTGGATTCGTGGTGCTGAGTCCCGGCGAATGATGGCCTCCGCCGCACATCGGTTGCTCTTCAAAACAAAAGTGGCTGTTGAGTTGGCGCCCGCATTGTGGGCGTTATGCGAGTCCAGTCGTGCGCCCCTGCCTGAGATCCCACAATGCCGCGACCAACGCGTCGACTTCTTCGCAAGTGTTGTAGAGCGCGAACGTGGCGCGAAGCGTACTCTCCAGGCCAAAGCGGCGCAGGATCGGCTGCGCGCAGTGATGGCCGCCGCGCACGGCAATTCCTTTGCGATTGAGGTAGTCGCCAATCTCTTCCGTGCGCAAACCATCCATCACCAGGGAGATCACGCCAGCCTTTTCCTTTGCGGTTCCAATGATGCGCAGTCCCGGAATCTGTTGCAAGGCCGCAGTGGCATACGTCAAGAGCATATGCTCGTGGCGCGAGACGTTGACGATGCCGACGCGCTCCAGGTAGTCAATCGCCGCGCCCAAGCCCACCGCATCGGCAATGTTCCCGGTACCGGCTTCAAAGCGTTGCGGTGGTGGTTGGTAGAGCGTTTTCTCAAAGGTGACATCCTGAATCATGTTTCCGCCGCCCTGCCAAGGCGGCGTGTTATCCAGCACTTCGGACCTTCCATAGACCACGCCAATACCGGTCGGCGCAAAGACTTTGTGCCCTGAGAAAACGTAGAAGTCGCAATCGATGGCCTGCACGTCGACGCGCATATGCGAGACTGCCTGCGCGCCATCCACCAGCGCCCTTGCACCATGCCCATGAGCCGCTTCGACCATCTCCTTCACCGGCACCACCGTGCCTAGAGCATTCGAGACGTGTGCAATCGAAACCAAACGCGTCTTTGGTCCAAGCAGCTTCTCGTACTCATCGAGCAGCACCTGGCCGGAATCGTCCACTGGCGCAACGCGCAGCCGCGCGCCTTTTTCCGCGCATAGCATCTGCCATGGCACGATGTTGGCGTGATGCTCGAGCCATGTGATGACGATCTCGTCATCCTTTTGGATGTTGCGCCGTCCCCAGCTTTGCGCCACCAGGTTGATGGCCTCCGTGACTCCGCGAGCAAAGACGATCTCGCGCGGGGCGCCGGCGTTGAGAAAGCGGCGCGTCTTCTCGCGTGCAGACTCGTAGGCATCGGTCGAACGGGCCGCTAACTCATGTGCGGCGCGATGCACGTTTGAGTTCTCGTGCTCGTAGAAGTAACTCAGCCGGTCGATCACAGACTGCGGCTTCTGCGACGTCGCTCCATTGTCGAGCCAGATCAGCGGGTGGCCGTTGACATGCTCGCGCAGGATCGGAAAATCACGGCGAATCGTCTCCACGTCGAATGAGATCGAAGAGAGGCCGAGATCGTCCAATAACTCCGATTGCCCCGCACCGGGAACCACGACAGGAACCACATTCGACGGATCGAGCGGGCGCGGCTTCTTCTCCGGATCATGCGAAGCTGGCGCGCGAGAATCAGGCTCATGCGCGACGGCCCCGGCAATTTGCGGTGTATTCAGGTCAAGCGGTGATGCGAAGGGATTGCCGTAGCTCGCGGTGTTGTCGTTCGAGCCAACTGCCGGAATCGGACCGGGTATCGTGGGCGGTGTCGAAAACAGCGGCCGCGCATCCTCCATGAAGGAAAACGTCGGGACCGCCGAAGAATCGACAACGCCAAGAGCACCAGGAACTGCCGGTGCGGGAGGTTGAGTAACCTGCGACGGCTGAAGATCGACGAGCAACGAAAAAGGAATGGCTACAAAGCCTTCATCGCTAAGCGCCGGCTTGCTACTTGCTTGCGCGGGAGTATGCGGGGCAGCTGGCTCCGCGACAGGCTCTTCGAAGATTGGCCGCGCATCCTGAAGGAATCCAAATTCCGGCGCTACCGTCGGCGCAATTCCACCGCCCGGAACCACAGGCACCGCCGAGACAGATGACCGCGCATCTGGCGCGATGCTTCGATCCGGCGTGGCGGCGAATGCCCCTGGCCGTGCTTCAGCAAGGCTCGCGAGTATCCCCGGAACGGCGTGCACCGTTGGAGCCGGCACTGCCGCAAAAGGATTCCCGGTGAATGCGGAGTTAGGCGGCAACACCGCCCTGGCTGCAACCACGGCGGGTTGCTGAAGCTCGTCGGGCAACGCTGTGAAGAACTCGTTCGCCATGCGCGCCAACTCGGTCGGGCTGAGGACTCCCGGCGGTACGCTTTCGCTTCCCGGCAATACCGTAGCCCAACTGTGAGACTCCGGGACCGGAGTCGATGGGAGCGTCCGGTCACTTGTACTCATGGTATTGGCTCACGTCTACGTCTTCGAGCAGGGCAATTGCATCATCGGTCAGTACAGCCGCCGAGCAGTAGAGCGACACAAGGTAGGAAGCAAGCGATCTTTGGTCGATGCCCATGAAGCGAACCGACAGCCCGGGGCTCTGTTCTCCGGGAAGTCCCGGCTGGAAGAGACCTACAACACCCTGCTTCTTCTCGCCCACACGCACCAGCAGGATCTTCGACTTCTGGTCTTTGCTTCTCACGGCGATCTTGTCGGAAGGGATCAGCGGAATCCCGCGCCAGGTCAAGAACGGCGTGCCAAACAAGGTGACCGTCGGCGGAGGTACGCCACGCCGGGTGCATTCCCGTCCAAAGGCAGCAATGGCGCGCGGATGCGCTAGAAACAATGAAGGCTCTTTCCAGACCTTGGTCAATAACTCATCCAGATCGTCCGGTGTTGGCGCGCCCTTACGCGTCTTCAGCTTCTGCGAAGCGTCCACGCTGTTCAGCAAACCGTATTCGGCATTATTGAGCAACTCGCTCTCCTGCTTTTCCTTCACGCTCTCGATTAGCAGGCGCAACTGCTCGCGAACCTGATCGTAGGGATTGCTGAGCAGGTCGGAGACGCGGGTATGAACATTGAGAACGGCATTGATGCTGCTGAGCCGGTATTCGCGGGGCTCTTCGAGATATTCGACAAAGGTAGGAGCAAGCGTCGACTCGTCCGAGTGGTCGCAGACCGACTCGATGGCCTTGGCTTCATCAACCTTATTGACCCGGAACGTGCCGGCCTCAAGCGGCTTCCAATCGAGAAACCGAACCAACCAGCGCGGCGTGATGGCCCCAAACTGCGGAGCAGTCTTGGTTACATTTGCAAGTTGAAATGCAGCTTCTTCGGATAAGGACAGACGGGCTACTTCTTCTGGCACAGGTTGCCTCCTCTTGGATCATGAACATGCGAGACTTTCGTTCGCGTGGAAGCTCTCTTCAAGAGGGAATGTTTTTTGACCTTGAAGAATAGACTGAAGGGGTCGACCGGAGCCGGCGCGAGCGCAAATCCACCTGCTCGCGGGCAATTGTATCCCGCCAATTCTGCACAACAATCAGTATTTTTGCACCGCGTGGTCAACTCGGTCCGACCAGGCGTGAATTCCTCCCGTTAGATTCCAAACATGAGGGAAACCCGCCTTATGAAGAACCTGCGCTGCCTTTTTGCCCCGTGAACCCATTTTGCAGATGGTGACGATCTGCTGATTTGCATCGAGTTCATTCACCCGCTTCGGCAACTCGGGAAGCGGGATCAACTGTCCGCCGATATTGGAGATTTCGTACTCGCTTTCATCGCGCACGTCGAGTAGAAATAGGTTTTCGCCAGCATCCAACCGTTGTTTCAGTTCTTCAACACGTATTTCAAGAACGTTCACCGTTTTTCTCCCTTGCCTGGAACCTGTTCGGCGACTGCTCCTGATGCCGCACCCGCCTCAATTTCAGCCCAAATTAGAAAACCCACCTGCCAGTTCGATTTCTGGCGGTGGGTCTCAATGAGGCGGTGGCTTGTAAGTTACTCTAGCTCAGCCATTTCCTCACGCCAGAATGCGTCTGCGTACAGCACATCGCTGGACAACAACACATTGCGGCGCTCATAAGGCTAAAAGTACTCACAAAAAGAATGTAGCACATGCGCACCTGAATGGCAAAGACTGACTTAAAAATTGAGACCTTATATCCCGGCCCCTTGATGGGATGAACGCCCCGGTATTCACCAGCCAGAACCAGATGGGGTTGATGTCGGCATACCCGCCAAGATCCCTGCAGCCAGCATGCGCCGCCTCGTTGCGGCGGTCTCGCCTTCTTCGTCGGGTCCAGACACAGACTCCGCCACCACAGCAGTAGAGTCCACAACACCATCGGCGTTCCCAACAAGATGCTGCGTTGCGGGACGAACAGCGCCGTGAACGAATTCCCCCAGCGGAACAGAAGATCCACCAGGATGGTGTGGTTATGGGGCACCGGAAAAAATGGGATCTTGCGTGGGGAGGTTCCCGCCCTGGGCAAAACTGTTGGTGACCTGCAGATGCAGCGGCAGATCCCCGTAGTATTTGGTAATCCCCGTATAGAGTCCGTCGGGTCGTCGGGTTCAGGTCGCAGTGAGTACGCAGCTAGCCGCGTACTCACTGGCAAACTCGCTCAGCGTCCGTTCATCGACAACCCTGTGAGGACGACTCGTTATATTTGTTTCGCCTGAGAGCCCGTCGTTCTGCGGAAAAGTTTAGTCGGATCAAAACCTCGACGGAAGTCAACGCGATCAGCTCGTTCAGATGGTTCGTGCGGAGCTTGCAAAGGCTCTTCCGCCCGAGAAGACTTCAAGATTCGCCAGTGACAGGACAAAGTATTCCAGGCATTGCATTAATGCGAGGTGAGCGTGTTGGCTGATTCCGGCGCGAGATCGCACTCTTTGACAACTCCCTATCGCTTGGAGGAAATTGTACCGGGAATGACCTTCCCGTCCCCTGGAGGTTTACATGGAGCGCCAATCGTCCCCCATCGATAGCGTGCATTGTGGGTTTCTTTCCTGGAAACTCATGTTCGTTGCAGTCGCCCTGATGATGCCGGCCCAGTTTCGCGCCGACTCTGCCAACCTGTCCACCCAAAGCAGCCGTCTTCCGTTTGGCGTGAATGGCGACTGGGATTGGGTCAACCTGATCAATGGCATTTCTTCATGGAACACGGTAGGCACTGAAGCATCCGTTCCGCAAGATGCATCCGGCTGGCCAATGAGCGATGCCGGCATGGACTACGATGTGCGAAGGAATATGCCTTGGCGTGCTCCGGATGCGCCGGCAATCAATGAAGACATCGCCGGTGTTTATAAGCTCTCGTTCACCGGCCAGGCAACGATTGTGCCCAACACCGAAACCGCGGTGGGCGGACTACTGGTCGAGAATCAGAAGTACGATGCGGGAAAGAACCAGACCACGGCCGATCTGGTGTTGCAGCCGGGCCATTCTCTCTTACAGCTGCAATTCCTCAACACCAAGCGATTGCCTACCGATCAGCCCGGCACGGGTTTTACCAACATGCGGCTGATCCAACCGGGATATCCCGCGGACACCGGCCAGGTCTTTACGCGGGGTGCGCTCACAGCTTATCAGCAACCGTTTGCGGCGATCCGATTCCTTACCCCCGACGCCGGCAACGCTTATCAGACATTCTCTGCGACGGGCCTGGTTACAACCACTTGGCAGAACCGGGTTCAAGTCACGGACGCTTATCAGGCTGGCCTGGCTTCGCGAAACACCAGCGGCGATCAATCGCAAGGAGTGGCGTGGGAGTACATGATCATGCTCGCGAATACAACGCATCATGACATGTGGATCAACATTCCCGTCTCGGCAGACGACGACTATGTGACCCAGTTGGCCAGCCTGATCCTGAATGGAGATCAATATACGAGGGGACTGGACCCGGATCTTCACGTCTATGTCGAATACAGCAACGAAGTTTGGAATTTCAGCTTCCAGCAGTATATCTACAACCTGATCCAAGCGGACATTGAAGGGATCACCGTGGATCAGCGTTACATGGAGCGCACCTTCCAGATTGCTCATATCTTCGAGTCGGTCTTCGGCGCGACCAACGGTATAGGCCGGGTGCGGCCGGTAGCTGTGTGGCAGCAAGAGACAGAGTTGACCTTCTTCAATGCGATCGGGTGGGCGGAGCAGCAGAGCGGTCAACTGGCGAAGAACGTGCTCTATGGAACCGGCGAAGCTCCCTACTACACAGCCAGTGATACGTCGACGGTGGACGCGACCTTTGCAACCATGTGGACCGGAAGCGACAACACGCGCCGCGCATTGATTGGATGGCAGGCCGTCGCGACGTATTACGGTCTCCGCGAGGTCTCCTATGAGTCAGGGCCGGGGTCTCTCGTCGCGGGGACCGGCGCATACGTGATTCGCGACCAGCGCATGATTCCCAGCATTGAACACCAATTTCTCGACAACTGGTTTGCGGTTGGCGGGGATGTCGCAAACTACTATGCGATTCGCGGAGATGTGAGCGAGTTCGGAGACTGGATGCTGGTCGAGGATTTCGAGCATCTTGGTACTCCGACCTATCAGGCTGCGGTTGCGGTTCTCAACTCGCAGCCACCGGCGATCACGGCGGGGCAGGTTCTGCCTTTCATTCACCTGCAAACGGCCTCACTCGATCCCAGTCAGCGCACTCCCGACATCTTTGCCAGCGAAGCTGCTCCGGGAACGGGGCTTACGATCCAACAGGGGTCGCCCAATCTCTATCTGCTCCGCGCCATTGTGCCGGGCACATACTCCTTGCAACTCTATGGACATGCCGCCGACAGTGCAGCTTCGGTCAACGTGCTGGTGGACGACGCGCTTGTGGGCAACCTTGTGCTGAACGCTTCCGACAGCCTGTCGTCGCCTCTATCGCTCACTCTCAGCAGCGGATTCCACGGTCTCTCCCTGGCCGCTGCAACGGCGGACACAACCGTCTTGCCGTCGGGAACTGGAGCAATATTGATCGTGTTGCAGTCTGGAGGAAGAGGCTTCGCGGTGCCTTCGGCTCCGTCCAACCTCACGGCGAAGCCGGGCGACTCGCAAGTCTCTCTCTCCTGGGCGACCACCGCAACTGCCAACTCTTACACCGTCGAGCGCTCTATGCATAGCGGTGGTCCGTACGCGCCAATTGCGACTTTGACTACTAACACCTACCTTGACAGCACAGTTGCCAACGGCGCCACTTACTACTACGTGGTGAGGGCTGCAAACATGATAGGAAGCAGCGCTCTATCTTCACAGGTCAGCGTGTTTCCTTCTCCGTCGAGTGCGCCTTCGGTCCCTGGATCTGTCGATATTGCCGCTGGTGGCGGAGATTTCGATCCCTTCTACGGAGGAGCGATCGCGATTGTTTCCTGGACGCCGGTGACCAACGCAGCCGGTTACAATGTGTATCGCTCCACAGATGGGATCAACTTCAGCGAACTCACATCGTCGCCGCAAAGTGGCACTCAGTATACAGATCTGGGAATTAGCAATGGTTTCACTTACTACTACGCCATAACTGCGGTGAACCCATCCGGCGAAAGCGCCAAATCATCACTGGTGACAGCCACGCCTGTGGAAACAGTCCGTCAGCCTCCTGTGCTTGGTTCGCACCAGAGAGAGGGATTTGTCTTCCTGAGCTGGATTCCCGATCCTTTGACCACTCCGCAGTTTGGCCCCGAGTTTAACATAAAGCGCAGCAATAGCCCCAGCGGACCCTTCACAACGATCATTCAGACCAGCACCAACGACGCGTACGATTTCACCGCCCAGCCGGACCAAAGATACTACTATGTGGTCACAGCAACCAACGCAAGCGGAGAGAGTGCGGCTTCCAACGAGGTCAATGCGGAAGCAGCGAAACCGGGCTTTCTAGGTTATGAAAGCGGCAGCTCCGATATCCCGGAAGATTAGCTGCCCGGTCTCTGCAAGTCGCGCGAGCCTCCCTGGCGCATTCGATTGCGCCCGGGAGGTTCGCGGTTCTCCCGCGGTTTGGCATTCCGATGCTCGAGAAGAACTCACAGCATCTGAGTGTGCGATCATTGAGGGGTCGGCAATGGCTGGTCCGGTTCGTCTGCAAGCGCCTCGGCCAGAGCTTCAGTGCCAGCTGTGATCCAGTCCCGCTCCGGAATTTCCAAGGTCCTTCAGTAAGCTTTTGACGTGGGAGAACGGCGGCCCGTCCGGAAGGAGGGACGAAAACCGTGGCGCCGATTGTCAAAGTCTATCTATCTTATTATACAATACTTAATAAGAATAAAGGGCCTGTAGCTCAACGGTTAGAGCAGGGGACTCATAATCCCTTGGTTCGGGGTTCGAATCCCTGCAGGCCCACCAAATAAATCAAATATAATCATAAGTTTAGTAGACAATAAAGAGAAAGTTTCCGGTGGCCGTACTCCTGTCGATGGCTGTTTTGATGGCTGTTATTCTCCCGATGGCTGTGCTACAATCCCGGCCTATAGGGGGAGAGATGAAAGCCAAGGCCGTAAGGGGAGTTTATGAGCATCCTGCCGGGTCCGGGGTCTGGTGGATTCACTACTACGCCGAAGGAAAGAGGCACAGGGAAAAAGCCGGACGCAAGAGTGACGCCTTAGCCCTCTACCAGAAGCGCAAGGCCGATGCGAGGCGCAAAGTCAAACTTCCTGAACTCGTGCCGGGCAAAGTCGTCACCTTTGGTCATCTGTCAGCGATGGCCGTTGAACACGCTGAGACTCACCTCAAGTCAATCGCGCACTACAAGACAAAAGACTCGATACTGCGTGAACCCTTCGGAGAGCGGGCCGCGTCTGCGATCACGCCGCAAGAAATTAACGAGTGGCTCACCAAACATTGCAAGACGCCAGCAACAGCAAACCGCTACCGGGCGTTCATGTCACTCGCGTACAGGCTTGGCATGGAGAACGGGAAAGTGGAGAGTAATCCGGCGCGTCTCGTGCGACTGCGAACAGAGAACAATACCCGGATGGGGTTCCTAAGCCGAACTGAATATGGGAAGTTGCTAGGCATTATCCAGCGCGACAATCCAGCACAAGCGCCCGCCTTCATCGTGAGTGTGTATACCGGGATGCGATGGGGAGAGCAATTCTCGCTGGAGTGGGGACAAGTGGACCTCAAGCGGAAGATAATCCGGCTGACGCAAACCAAGAATGGGTCAGCCCGGAACGTCCCATTAAACGCAGTGGCGGTGGCGGCGCTTCAGCAACAAAGGGAGGCCGTATCCCATGATGCTGGACAGCCCGTCTTCCCGCGTCCCGGCCCCCAGTCAGATTGCCGCTGGTGGTTTGGACCGGCGCTCCGAGAAGCGAAAATCACCGAATACACTTGGCACAATAACCGGCATACGTTTTGCTCGTGGCTTGCAATGGCCGGAGTGAGTACCAAGGAAATTCAAGTCTTGGCTGGCCACAAAACCATTACGATGGCCGCCCGCTACGCGCATCTCTCGCCGGAGGCCACGGCTTCGGCATCGGAGCGACTCGTTATCTCGTAGTGGTTCCCGGACGCAAACCGAACCAGTGAGGCCCGAGTGGCTAGAACTTTGCAGCCAACACGCCGAGTCTCCAATAGGTTCCCGACAATCAGGTAATCGAGGAACCAAACAGAGATAGAGAGTTGGCGGGCGGCCTCTTTCCGGTCAGCTTAGCTGATATATGTTCAGCCGGATAGGGCAACAAATGACATTCCCCGGATAGACAGAGCATAGCCGAGGCCGGGCCGGAGTCAAGGCCGCGCTGAAGCGCGCCGCTTCGCGGTCGTAGAGCCTTGACACCGGCCCTCGCGCCTCGGCACATCTTCCAATATCCGGGGAATGTCAGCTTTCTGAACGGTTATTCGGAAGCAGACGCGATCCGCTCCACCACAGACAGCTTATGTGCAGGGGAAAGGTGGCTGTAAAGGCAGCTAGCCCAGGCGCGGTCCACGTCAAGGCTCTGCGAGTGCGTAGCGGCGGGCTGCGGCCCGGCACGCCGTCCGCGTAAAATCACTATCAAGTAATTCTGAGAGGCGTTTTGTGCTGAAATTCCGTTGTATTGCCGAGTGGTTCTCTGTCGTGCTGCTGATATTATGCATGGCCGTAGTGTTATCGGCCCAAAGCAAAGGCATCGACCCCGCTTTGCTTGCAAAGGCAAAGGCCGGAGATGCCAATTCACAATTCAACATTGGTATGCTTTACGACAGTGGTCAGGGCGTACCACAAGACCACGCCGAGGCAACTCGCTGGTTTCGTAAAGCTGCGGAACAAGGAAATGCAACTGCCCAATTTAACCTTGGGGTGGCGTATGAGGCTGGCGGCCAAGGTGTGCCGCAAGACTATGTTGAAGCTGTTAAGTGGTTCCGCAAGGCTGCCGAGCAGGGAGATGCTTTCAATGAGTTAATGCTTGGTGTTGTGTATCACAACGGTGTAGATATTCTGAAGGATGATGCTGAGGCCGTTAAATGGTGGCGCAAAGCCGCCGAACAAGGGAATGCTCCTGCGCAATACCATCTTGGATTGGCATATGCCAGGGGTGAAGGCGTGCTGCAAGATTATGTCGAAGCCGCCCACTGGTATCGCAAGGCTGCGGAACAGGGCCATGGAGGCGCTCAATTCGGCCTTGGCTGTATGTACTACGACGGCCAAGGCATGCCGCAGAACTATGTGCAAGCCGCAACCTGGTACCGCAAGGCGGCAGAGCTGGGTCCCGCCCTTGCCGAGTCACAGCTTGGCTATATGTACTACCTGGGCAAGGGCGTTCCGCAGGACTTCGCGCAAGCTGCGATTTGGCATCGCAAGGCCGCAGAGCAGGGCGATGTCGCTTCGCAACGGATGCTTGGACAGCAATATTTCCTAGGGCAAGGCGTTCCAGCCGACTTCGCGGAAGCGTACTTCTGGCTGGATATTGCCTTAGCGAGGAAGCTGCCCGAAGGATTCCCGGAGGGGGATGAGGCTGAGATACGAGACGCCGCCGCTTCCGCGCTGACGCCAGCAGATCTCTCCCGCGTTCAAGAACGGGCGCGGAAATGGTTTGAGGATCACTCCCCTAAGAAGTAATGTTCATGAAGGAGAAATAATGAAGATTGAATTTGCACTCACACTCGCGCTTCTAGCTACGACTGCGTACGGACAAGACACTCAAAAGACTGTTGCAACTTCGGTTCCAGCCTCAGTCTCACATTGGGTTACCATGACTGGAAATGGTTTGTACCCTACCTGTTTAGCTTGGGAGAAAACTCAAAGCAATGGCGGTGAAGAGGGGGATACAGTGATTAAAGGCCAGCACTGCTACTCTTTTATTTTGGGCGTCATTAACGCCTATCCGGCTTCCACTTCCTTCCCTTTAGGAACGACGAATGACCAAATTGTTGACGTTGCGATTAAATATTTGAAAGAGCATCCGGCTGAAAGAGGCAAGGACGCGTGGTTTCTAATACTTAAGTCGGAAGAAGAAGCCTTCCACGTGAAGTGGTTGCTATTTTGATTGGCGGCGATATAACTCGCGAAGGGTAGGCCATTACGGCGATGTGCAAGCCGCTATACATAGCGCGCTGGCGCGCAAGCGCAGCTTCAACAATTAGTGCAACGGCGCGCCAGGAAAAATTGAAGTCGCGATTCACCCTTCACAGCTACTCTCTTGATTCAAACGCCTCGCCTCCTCCAAATCGAGGCGAAAATTCTTCCCATGGCGTCGAAGCATTACCAGTAGATTTGGACCGTCCACCAAGGAGATCGGCTTATCTTTGGCGAATGCATATGAATCTGGTCCGTAAGAGCTTGTAGTGATCAGTATTCCCCTGTTAGCGCCCTCATTTACCACCGTGCCGTAGAGATCTCTCACCGCCGCGACGTCTACAGGGTTTGTATATCGTTTAGCTTGCAGCACAAATTTGCCACCACGAAGCGGATCTGGATCAAAAAGCACGGCATCGACGCCTCGATCACGCGATGCCCTCGTTACCTTGACCTCAACCCCCTCCTTTGCGAACTCCCACTCAAACAACTGAGCGACCAGTTGCTCAAAGTCGTCCCATGGCATGGCTGCCAAATTGGCTTCCGGTGCGAGAAGTGAATCGAGATCTTTGGTTGCAATGAATCTGTCGTCGATTTTGTTCAGGACGAAGATTGGCCTAATCGGCGAGATCGAATCGAGCGAAGGCACAGCGATTCCCTTGAAGTGCCTGAAGCAAGCCTCGGGGTCTACTTGGTCAAGATGCAACGCGCTGAACTCATAGACCTGGCCCTGTAGTGAGCAGATGATTCCCTTTCGGGGAGCCCCGGTCGCCGGGTCGAACCAATCTTGAGATACGTTTATGGCAATTGTCTTGAAGCTCGTGGGATCAAGTACTTTGGATGCGAGGTAGCCTGCACGAATAACGACCGAGTACAGACACTGGCGGACGATTTTTTTCTTTTGCGCCTCGGACGCGTACTTAGGCTTCCCTCCAGCGGTCACACCGGACTGAAACTGATGTCCCGCAAAGTCAGGGAACTGGAGTTCAATGAGAGCGACTTTTGCGTTTGGGTCAGCAAAAGCGCGGAAGGTGTTTTGGGGTAGATAGTGATACAAATATCGCATCGGATGGCGTTTGTTCGATATTTCGATTAAGGTCGCAAGGGCTCCAGGATCTTCGCGCGCATATCCATCTCGGAGCTTATCTAGCCTAGAGGCTTCAGCGGTGAACGTCTCCTCGAAGGCACGCATCTTAGTATCGATGATCTCTTGCAGTGCATCCTTTTTTGCGAGCGTCGAAGTCCGCTGCTCCGTATCGTGGTCGAAAAAGCTTGGACTCCTGTCCTTGTGTGGTTCCAAGTACCACGAGGCATACTCACTCTTCGCAAGGTGCAATACGGGCGGAGCGGGAATAGCCGAGAGATCGGGAATAGGCAGAGGCTCTAATAACCTATCAACACTCAGCTATTCTGAATCGCACGGCAGCAAGTATCGGTCAATAGGACTAAATACTCCAGGGTGCGGTTCACTCGCGTGAGCAGTCATCCCGTCGTAATTAACGGCAGAGATCTGCTTCGAGAGACTTTCAACCGTGTATCTGTAGTGTTCCCACGCGCGGTTGAGCCCTGTACGCTTCCAGTCCAAATTGCGATGCATTTTTAGCTGCCTTCATTGATTATATCGAGTTATCGTCTCAAAATAGGCAATTCTCTGCGTTTACTAAAGTTCGCGATCTCATGCGGTCAATGGAGCCGATCTGTCATACGTTATGCGGAAGTTACTCTTTCGGCACGGGGGCGACATTGGCGAATCTCGCGGGGACCGCTTCAACGAAGAGGCGACGACGCGTCCTCGGGCATCGTGGCGGGCTGTGCCCGCTGAACCTGACCACGCAGCAAGCCAGGCTACTCCTCGCCCCCTTTTCAGAAAGATGCGAAGGATGGGGAGCCCGGCTGTTCTACATGAAGTGGTGTTTCTTCAATCCTTCCGCAAGAGATTGCAGGTCCGGAAACAGGTTCCATTTTTGAATGCCCATCCTAACTAACAGCTTTCGCAAGTCTTTCTTACATTCAGCCGGAATACGAAACTCGCGAATGTAGTTCTCATGCCCTTGGAGACGGTCAATTCCACCTACAAACTGACGATCAGGGCGATGAATTGTAAAACGACCAGCCTGAGCAACAATCCTTTCGTCCATCTCTACGGCCTCAAGAGCGAGTACTCTAGGCAATCCCAGTCTCTTCTGTTTGGCTGGTTTGAGTTGGGGAAAACGCCTCACAATGGCATCGTCGCCAATCCCAAATGCCTCCATCGCCATTGCCTGTACTGTTGGTTCTTCCGCCCCAAAAAGGCGCTTCATTGCGCTATTTGGAAGACCTGGCTGCGCAAATTGCGCATTCAATCTCGATGGGGAAATCGCCCAAAGGCAACCGTCAACACTTTTTTCTCGGTTTGGTTCGTCAAGAACCGCGAAATAAAGGGCGGTAAGCGGGTTTTCTGTCCAGTCGAGCAACCGCGTTGGAAGCCTATAATGCTGTGCTAGCATTAGCCATTCAAGTTCCGATGAGGGAATGGGGCGATGTCCAAGGCGCCCAATAGCACGAGAACGGAATTTCCGAATGAGCTCGTGTTCGATACCTTCCCGCGTCTTCAATGGAGGACGCAACGCCGAAGGTTTCAGCTCCCAGTTGATAGCATCAGTATGACCTCGCCACCATATTGTTTCTTCGCCGAAGGTGTTTTCCAAGTCTTTTAAAGCACATCCGAGCCACGCCATCGGATCAATTCTAATTGCCACTTCAGACATTAAGGCACCGTCCATAAATAGTGTAGAACCAAGGTACATCAATCGGCGTGTTCATGGATGCCCCGAAATTCTTGCGCAGCTCGGGCTTGATCAAGCTCTTCAATTTACAGCATTCAGCTGATTACGCCTGAACAACCGGCAAACCGTAAGTTGACAGTTGATAAACGCCTCGTCGAGTGCGGTTTGGGGCTCAAAGGGTAAGTTCTGACCCACGACCGCCGCCCCTTGTTTTCAAGGGCTTGCATGGGTCAAATGTCAAGGCCATAATTAAACCATGAAATACGGCTATGCCCGCGTATCGACTGACGATCAGAGTATAGCCCTGCAACTCGCCGCCTTGAAGATGGCCGGGGGCAAGTTGCTTTTCAAGGGCGAAGGCTTGTCAGGAGCCGCTGTCTGCGCTGCTTACGCAGCGGATGAACGTTGACACGTCATCCCCAGTGGGTAGCCGTAAGTATACCTATTGAGCGCTTTTGTTAACATGTGCATATTCAATTGGTTAGCGTTTTGCGTTTACATCCGTAAACGCGACAATAGGGCGAATGGTTCCAATGCGCTCTGCGCGTAAACACATTCTCTCGTAAGGGGTTATAGCGCTCTGCCCCAATAGCGTCACCACAGGAACGGCGCTACAATGCCTCTACTGAGGTATTCCCCGATGACCTCTCCAGATGGCAAAACGCCCGTCTCCGCTCCGCCTGCGGCTCCTGCTGTGCCGACGAGCGAAAGCAATCGCACCAAGTCTATTGCGACGCGGCTTACTGATGCCGAGTTTGCCGAGGTCGAATCTGCGGCGGCCAGCGCCGGGAAGAAGCTGGCAGAGTGGCTCCGCGAGGCCGCGCTTGCCCAAGCCCGCACCACAGGTGAAGAGAAGACAACGGACACGGTTCTGCTGGCGGAACTGATGGCTTTGCGCAGCCTGATCGTCAACCTATTCGCGGTTGCTTCAAAGGGACCATTGAGCGACGAAACCTTGCGCAAAATCAGCACGTATGCCGACGCGATCAAGGACCAGAAAGCCGAGGAATTGCTGGCCAGAGAGCGCATCCAGACGACACCCGAATCAGGGGAGAAATAGCCGTGAGATTCCGGCGGATTCGCCGTGCATTTCCGTGGCAAACTGCGGCGCTTCTGGCCGTGCTCTTGGGTGCGCCTGTGCTGGCATTTGCAGCTTGGTTTGTATGGGAGATCGAGCCGCTTCAAAGTTATTATTTGCTCGACTATCGTCAGTGCAGCAAGACAGCGGAACAGACGGGATCGGCAACCGAAATCCGGTGGCTGATGAAGACAGCCCAAGGACGCAAGAGCCTGCCAGCAATCCCTTCCGATGTGACCACCGGAAAAGCTGGAAACCTGTCCCTTCATCTCTCCTCTACGGCAATCAAAAGCGGCTGGATTGGCCTGGGGAAATCTGCCCCCGACTTGGTCTATTCCGGCGAACTGAAAGACGCCCTGGGGACGAACATTTATCATGACCGTTCTTACTCGAATTTCATCGCTCTTCCACTGCTCGAAGGCTGCACCTTCGCACTGACGATTGTGGCATTCATCGTCTTCACAACGAGGGCAGAGTTGTGGCGGGAATGGAATCAACTTTGGCGTGAGGTAATCGCGGCGGATTCATCCCGGGATGACTGGCGAGATGTGTCTCCGAATCGACATGGAATCAGCCGCCCTATCACGCCTCGGGAATGGTTGGGAAAGGTCCGCTCTAAGCTGGCCGATTGGGCCAGCAGAAGTGTCGGTAAACCGGCTCTGGAAAAGGTCATGATCCCGTCCGCTTTGCAGAGTCAATCACTCGCCAGTCCAGCGAATATTCAGCCTGCTGATTCTCGTACAGAACTTTCTTCGGAGCGGCCCTCTCAAGCCGAGCCGAAGTACCCTGCACAAGGCCAGTCCATCTTTCCCGGAGCACGGAGAGCAAACGGCGTGCAGCAAGAGCCGATTGCGTGGGATGAATCGCAGTGGATTGACTGAGCCGAATACCTACGCGATGCCCGTGATTCATTCGAGCAAACGAATGCTCGCGGTACTTCTCCCGCATGGATGAAAGCAACGCGGAAGGGCCTCTCATCCATCTGGATTTTCCTTTCTCCAAGCGCATCGCTATACGGTCGTTATCGTTGATAGTTTCCGCGTTAGTTTTGCCCAGTCTAACCCCGACCTTACTTCCACTCAAAGCGAATCATTTGCCAGGCTGCAACGACAACGGCAAGAGGTGTTCATCTACAACGATTAGTTACTTTATAAGGAGAGCAATTCAGCTTACATTGGGCGCTTAATTACGGATTCCATCGAGCGGTAATTGCTCTTGCAATCCACTCCTTAATCAGAGGAGAATTGCACGAGCAATCGACAGACATATACCATAAACATCAATATCCATGCGGTTAAAAATCACTATTGTCGAAAAAATAATTTCGTCGCGATGCGACTATTTGCGACAATTCTGAGTTACTCTAAACAGCACGGCAGTTGTACAGTGCTGCGACTCTTACATAGGAGTCTTTGCGATGCTGACGATCTCGAAAGCTCTTTCCGCAAAACAGGCACAAACCTACCACGCGCGCGAGTTCGCCTCCGAGCAGCAGAATTACTGGAGCCAAGATCGACAGGCATACAGCGAATGGCGTGGTGCGCTTGCTGAGGACTGGAATCTCCACGGTGCTGTTCATGCAGAACACTTCGCAAACCTGAGCGATGGCCAGCATCCTGAGAACGGAGCGCAGCTCGTCAAACATCAGCCGGCGAGGACCTACGAGAACGAATACGGCAAGCAGGTGACGAGCGTCGAACACCGGGCAGGATGGGATGCTACCTTTTCCGCGCCGAAGTCCGTTTCGCTTACCGCGCTTGTGGGTGGTGATGTTCACGTGCGGGAAGCACATCGTGAGAGCGTGCGCGTTGCGCTTGGAGAATTGGAGCGATACACACAGGCGCGCATCGGCAATATTCATGCGCCGGAGAATACAGGCAAGTTTCTTGCGGCGACGTTTGAGCACGATACGGCACGGCCT
>Ga0181520_10002220_pt1 | contig 36801 bp, 27 predicted proteins | sample PEATcosm2014_Bin_29_FD_132451 | JGI IMG/M metagenome (GOLD analysis project Ga0181520, IMG submission 132451) | Peatland microbial communities from MTU Mesocosm Facility, Houghton, MI, USA - PEATcosm2014_Bin02_30_metaG | ecosystem: Environmental > Terrestrial > Soil > Wetlands > Peat | place... | reverse complement strand
GCGCTTTGATTCTTTTACCTTCCGTGTAATGGAAAACGGTCGTGAGAAGAAACAGGATGTTGAAGGACACCATTACTACTTCGTATACCGTTACAATTCCCAACGAGACCCCTCCAAGGGAGCTATGCCCAGCGCGCTAGAGGTGATTCGCAATTACCAGAACGCGGTGCGTGCCGTAGGTGGAAAGGTTTTGTTTGAAGAGGGCGCCGGAGGCGATCGCTATACTACGGTCCAATTCGCAAAAGGCGACAAAGAGGTATGGATGGCGCTTCACGTCGTTGCATATGGAGCGGTGTACAACATGCAGATCATCGAAAAGCAAGCCATGCAGCAGGAGGTTAGTCTGGACGCCGCCGGCATGGCCAACAGCATTTCCAACACCGGTTCGGTAGCCATCTACGGCATCAACTTCGACACCGCCAGTGCCGTCATCAAACCGGAATCCGAGCCGGCCATTGACGAGATAGTCAAGCTGCTCACCAACAAGCCCACGCTCAAAGTCGGAATCATTGGCCACACCGACATGGTGGGCGACGCGGCCAGCAACCTGAAGCTCTCGCAAGCACGCGCGCAAGCGGTGATCACCGCCCTGGTCAGCAAACACGGCATTGCCGCCACCCGTCTGGTAGCCTTTGGCGCCGGACCCTGGGCGCCGCTGGCCTCCAACAAAACCGACAGCGGAAGAGCCAAAAACCGCCGCGTCGAGCTGGTCGAGATTGCTACTAAATAATTGAAACTCTCAGGGGGAGCAACATCCCAGCTCCCCCTGAAACACACTTCCTGGATAAAAATTACGATGAAATCGATATTTGTATTGAGTATGGGAGTCGTACTGTGTACGGCAGAGCTAGCTGCGGCGGGACAATCCCTTCCGCCGCTGCCCAGTGGTTTTCAGGCCGATCAACAAGCTGCGCAAATAATGGCCCAGATGCGCGCGTCTGGCGTGGGCGATGGTTTTCGGGGACAAAAGCCAACGACAGCATGAGCGACTGCTTCGGCGATCCCAAGATTATCTTCGCCTAATTACCCTGCAGAGCCCGTGGATGAACATGAAGACCGGCGTCCGTAACTCCGATACGCTGATTTCCATTGTGAAGCACTGACGGATGACGCCGCTAGCACTACAACCGTATGATTTAGTGGATACGCGCGGGCAAGGACACACGCACGACAGACGGTCTACCACTCCACGGACGAAGATCTGTCCGCGGGGGCCCCGGTCTGGAGACCTGAGCTGGGTTCCTGTTATTACATATCCAAACGGTCGCGGTACTAGCGCGTTTTCTACTCATGTGTTAACACAATGCTGGGTGGATTGCCAGAGTGCAAATGCATCAAAATCATGAGTATTTCCATCCGCATACCACAAGGATAGGAGATCATAAAATTATGTAAGCCATTGATTATATGACAGTTATATGGCACCCGGGGGGCGGATTGCCGTCACGTATTGATTCTAAATAGGTTATTGAAAAAGCAAGACGCTCAAAACTATCAAAACGCAGGAAACGCGGTTCTTGAGTACGATACAAGTACACGAGATTATCAATGATCACCTAAATATCACCGCTACTTGCAGTATCTCTGTATTAGGACAAAAGGACACTCCCCGGCCACATTTTTGTCACATCCTGTAACGAATTGCGCACTCGTGTCTTTATTCAATTGAATGCACAACCCAAGGACGCCCCACGCTATGAATTCCCACCGTTATCGAGTTGTAAGCCTTGCTCTCCTGCTTTGTATGGGCGGAGTGGCATCCATTGCGCAAGAGCCACTAACGCTCCTGCAAGCCATTGACCAAGCAGTGGGACAAAATCCAGAGGCGGCGATTGCCCGTGCCGACGATAAGGCGGCCAGCGCAGCGGCAAGTATGGCCCGCACCCAATTGCTTCCGCAACTCAACCTCACGGAAGATATTTCGCGCGGCAACGATCCTGTTTATGTGTTTGGCTCCAAGCTGAGACAGCATCAGTTCGATGACTTCGCTGTGACCGCTTTGAACCGGCCCCAGCCGATTGGAAACTTCTCTACGCGTTTCTCCGGTTCGTGGATGGCCTTCGATTCGTTCAAGACGCAGAGGGAGATTCGCCGTGCTGATCTCTTTAGAAAAAGCGCCTCATCCTCGGCCAAAGCAGTGGACCAGCAGATTGTGCTTCGTGTTGTGCAGGCATACCAGTCAGTGCTTTACGCACAGCGGGAGGTTGCTGTCGCGCAACATGAACAGGAAACGGCGGCGGTACTGCGAAGCTCTATCGAGGAGCGCGTCAAGGCCGGTCTTGCCGTGGAGTCGGACCGGATGTTGGCGCTGGTGAACGAGGCCGCGCGTAAAGAAGAGTTGATTGCCGCCGAGGGCGACCTGGAATTGGCATGGACCGGGTTGCGCGAGGCGATGGGAGCTCCGGAACTGAAGGCATCCGAACTAAAGCCAATTGAGCCGCACAGATTTCCGCAGCAGCTGCTGGAGGAGGAGATGGCGACAGCCGCAAAGGCGCGACCCGACCTGAGGTCACTTGGTGAGACGCAATCGGCGCAGGCATCAGCCGTGGGCGCGGCGAAATCGGAGTTCGGTCCTCGCGTGAGCGCATACGGAAACTGGGAAGAAGACAGAACCTCCTTTGCTGGTTCAGGGGGAAACAACTGGGTAGCGGGCGTGCAGGTCAGCGTCGATATTCTGCCCTTTGGCAAGCGCGCACAGCTTGCGCGGGAGAGCGCCGGCAAACAACGGATCGACGCGCAAGTGGCCGCTTCGCAACTTCACATACGCACGGAGGTGAGTAGGGCACACATTCACAGGCAGACGGCGGAACTCTCGCTGGAAACCGCGCAGGCGGCGTTGGATCAGTCGGCCGAGAGCCTGCGCATTCTCAAGAATCGTTATAACGCCGGGCTTGCCACCATCACCGACCTGCTACGCGCCGAGGATGCCGAGCGGCAGAGCCAGTCGAATTACTGGCACGCCGTATACGGCAACGCTATGGCCTATGCCGAACTGCTTTATGCGATAGGGACGCTGACTCCCGATGCAGCGGAGGAATTGCAATGAAGATTGTTTTAGGGGCAAGTCTGCTTGCCGTTTCCGCAATGATGATGGCCGGCTGCCAGGGCGGCGAATCCACTTCACCGGCGATTCAAACCGCGCAGGCGAGATTGGTTGAAAGCAAACAACAGGAGGTTTCTCAAAACGCGCGTTCCACTGGAACCGTTCACGCGCGGGAGACTGCAATTGTGTCGGCGCAGGTGATGGGCCGCATCCAGCAGGTTCTGGTGAGCGCGGGAGAGAGTGTGCGGGCGGGGCAGACTCTGGTGGTGCTTGATGGTGAGGCATTGCGTGCTTCGTCCGATCAGGCGCAAGCAGCGGTGAGAGCAGCTCAAGGCCAGCAGGCTGCCGCGCAAACTGACGCCAGCCTAGCGAACAGCACGCTGGAGCGCTATCGGCAGTTACAGGCGGAGAAAAGCGTGAGCCCGCAGGAGATGGATGAGGTTGCGCGACGAGCCGAGGCCGCGTCCGCGCGGCTGGATGCAATGCGCGCGCAAACCGAAGCAGCGAGTTCTCAGGCAAGCGGCGCAGCAGCGATGCTGAGTTATACGCGATTGCACGCGCCTTTTTCCGGCGTAGTGACCGCGCGCATGGCCGATCCGGGAACTATGGCAGCGCCGGGCATACCGTTGCTCCAGGTTGATAAGGCTGGATCCTTGCAACTGCAAACTACCGTGGATGAGTCTGCAATCAGCACGATTCACAGAGGGATGAAGGTCCAGGTTGAGATCTCTGGAGCAAGCGCCGCGACATTTACCGGCACCATCGCAGAGATCAACGCAGCCGCCGATCCAGCCAACCACAGTTTTCTCGTCAAGATTGATTTGCCTTCTTCGAGCCAGTTGCGCGGCGGAATGTATGGGACGGCGGAGTTTCAGAACGGGATCCGGCAGGCGATTCTCATTCCGCGCTCCTCGGTTGTTTCTCGCGGCTCGCTGGCCTGTGTATACGCTCTTGACTCTCGCGGGATCGCGCAACTCCGCTCTATCACCCTGGGCGCGGCACAAGGCAATTTTGTCGAGGTTCTGTCAGGCATTTCGGCCGGCGAAAAACTTGTTGACGCGCCGGCAGATCGCGACCTTGCCGGCAAGCGTATTGAGGCCCAGCCATGAAGCAAGAACTAGGAATCGCCGGACGCCTGGCGCACTCATTTCTCAACTCCAAGCTGACGCCGCTGTTCATCGCCGCGTCGCTGGCCCTCGGAATCTTTGCAGTGGCGATCATCCCTCGCGAAGAGGAGCCGCAGATACTGGTTCCGATGCTGGACATTACCACCGCCATGCCGGGCGCATCCCCGGCGGAGGTGGAACAACGCGTCACGCTGCCCATCGAGAACCTGGTGCGCGAGATACCGGGCGTCGAGTATGTGTACTCCACATCGATGCCGGGGCAGAGCCTGGTGATCGTACGCTTTTTGGTGGGCACGCAGCAGGAAGATGCGCTCATCAAGGTTTACAGCAAGCTCTACTCAAATTTCGACCGCATACCACCTGGAGTTTCGCAGCCGCTCATTAAGGCTCGCTCTATAGACGATGTTCCCATACTCGCACTGACATTGTGGGGCGAGCATTTCGACGGCTATCAGCTTCGCGCTATAGCAGCTGAGATGCAACACAACATCGGGCAGATCTCCGACGTATCGGAGACGGTGATCATCGGTGGCCTTCCACGCACAATGCGCGTAGTGTTGAGCACCGAGAAGCTCAGCGCATACGGCCTATCGCCCCTGGCGATTGCCGGCCATCTCCAAGCCGCAAATGCCAGCCTGCAGGCAGGCAGCTTTGCGGAAAACAATCAGGAAATCCGTGTGGATGCCGGCAGCCTCTTCATCGGCCGCGAGGACTTGGAAGCGGTGGTTGTGGGCGTCGCTCATGGGCGTCCAGTGTATCTGCGCGATGTTTCCGAGAAGATCATCGACGGCGCCGCGGAGCCGGCAAACTATGTGGCCTACGGCACGACAAACGCAGGCGCATCATCAGCGCGCCAGTATCCTGCAGTGACTATCACCGTGGCCAAACGCAAGGGCACTAACGCCACTGACATTTCCAACGCAGTTCTTAAGCGCGTCCGCCAGATGCAGGGCGTCACAATTCCCAACGACGTGACAGTGACTACGACGCGGAATTACGGAGAGACGGCAAAGGACAAGTCGGATGAACTGCTGGAACACCTGCTTCTGGCAACGTTGTCCGTAACTCTGCTGGTAGCTCTTTTCCTGGGATGGCGCGAGTCGGGTGTAGTGCTGATGGCCATTCCGGTCACGCTCGCGCTAACCATGTCGGTTTTTTATTTCTTGGGCTACACCATCAATCGCGTCACCCTCTTCGCATTGATTTTCAGCATCGGCATACTTGTCGATGACGCCATCGTTGTTGTCGAAAATATGGTGCGCCACTTCCGGCTTCCGGAAAATCACGGCCGGTCAATGAGTGAAGTCGCGGTGGAAGCAGTCGCCGAAGTAGGCAACCCCACCATTCTGGCCACCTTCGCCGTTATCGCCGCGGTGCTGCCCATGGCCTTTGTTCGCGGGCTGATGGGACCGTATATGCGGCCCATTCCCGTGGGAGCCTCTGCGGCCATGCTCTTTTCGTTACTGGTTGCATTTGTTGTTTCGCCCTGGGCGGCGCTGCGCCTGGTTGGCAGGCATCTAGAAGGAGCAAAGATACTGGAACCGGAGACTGAAAACTGGCGGACACGGCTCTATCGCCTCATCATGACTCCGCTGATTCACTCTTCGCGCAATCGTGTATGGTTCTTCATCGGAGTAGCCGTGCTGCTATTGATCTCGGTCGCATTGGTGCCTCTCGGATTGGTACGCGTGAAGATGCTGCCCTTCGACAATAAGAGCGAACTACAAGTGGTCATCAACATGCCTGACGGAACACCGCTGGAACAAACTGCGCGCGTTACTCAGGCGCTGGGCGACGAGTTGGCTCGCCAGCCCGATGTGCTGAACTACCAGACCTATACCGGAACCTCAGGCCCATATAACTTCAACGGCCTGGTGCGCCACTATTACATGCGCCGCCAGCCGAACCAGGCCGACATACAGGTGAACCTGCTACCGGCAAAGCAGCGCAGCGTACAGAGCCATGTTATCGCCAAGCGGCTACGTCCATTGCTGGACGCCATCGGCAACCAGTACGGAGCGCGCATCCAGGTGAGCGAGGTTCCGCCGGGACCGCCTGTGGTGCAAACTCTGGTGGCCGAGGTTTACGGTCCCGATTTGGATGGGCAAACACGCGTTGCCCAGCAGATCAAAACAATCTTTCAGAGCACGCCCGGAGTTGTGGACACGGACTGGTATGTCGAAGATCCACAGCCGAGGTTGGTGATGCGTGTGGATGAGGTCAAAGCCGCCGAGTTTGGAATCGCGGTCTCCGATGTAACTCATGTTCTGGAACTGGCTCTCTCTGGTACGGAGGTTGGCCTGATTCACGATCAAGCCGCGTGGGAGCCTGTGTCCGCGATGGTCAAGTTGGGCCGCGCTGATCGCTCCTCTGAGCAGGGTCTGGAGAATATCCGCTTGCCAGGCGCCGACGGTGCCATGGTCTCCCTGCGGGAGCTAGTAATTGTCGATCACCAGACCATCGAACGCAGCATTTATCACAAGAATTTGCGTCGCGTGGTTTATGTTACCGGCGATGTAGCTGGAGCTGAAGAGAGTCCCGTCTACGCCATCCTGAAGATGAACAAGGCTCTCGACCATCTCACGCTTCCCGCCGGATACACGCTGACCCGCTACAACGCGGCGATGCCAGAGTCCACTGACCACTACTCAATGAAGTGGGACGGCGAATGGCACATCACCATTGAAGTCTTTCGCGACATGGGGCTCGCGTTTGCCGCGGTGCTCATCCTGATTTACGTGCTTGTGGTTGGATGGTTCCGCTCCTTCATTGTGCCGCTGATTATCATGGCGCCGATTCCGCTTACGCTTGTCGGCATCATGCCGGCTCATGCTATTCTGGGCGCGTTCTTCACGGCAACTTCGATGATCGGCTTTATCGCAGGCGCCGGCATCATCGTGCGCAACTCTATCATCCTTGTCGATTTCATCGAACTCAGGATACGCCAGGGAATGCCGATTGCTGAAGCCGTGATCGACGCCGGCGCTACGCGCTTCCGTCCCATGCTGTTGACTGCGGCCGCGGTGGTCGTTGGCGCCAGCGTGATTCTCACCGATCCTATCTTTCAGGGGCTTGCCCTATCGCTGATTGCCGGAGCAGTCGCCTCGACCTTCCTCTCCTGGCCGACGATTCCGGTTCTCTACTACATGGTTCACTCCCGGCACGGATCTAAAAACGAACCTCTACCCGAAACCAGCCTCATCACCGAAGAAGGAGACTCCCTATGACAATTGAACGCGCTGTGCGTTTGATCGCAGGCGTGATGATTCTCGTATCTCTCGCGCTGGCGTATTACTTCTCACCTTACTGGTTGTGGCTGACGGCTTTTGTCGGGCTCAACCTGTTGCAGTCGGCATTTACGAACTGGTGCCCGGCTATGTCGATACTACGCGGCCTGGGATTGAAAAGCGGAAACGACTGCGCCACTAAGTAAGCAGGAAGAACTGCTCAGCTGAATATGCAACTGGAGGCTATACTGGTCGTATTCGTACGAGTCCCAAGCGATGCGACCAGAACTTGCCCACGCGATCGACCTGCTGCACCGCGACACTCCCGAAGCCGCCGAGGAGGCAATCGGCCTGCTGCAGAACACGGTCTATTCCTTCAGCATGAAGATTTGCGGCCATCCTGAAGATGCCGAAGACACCATGCAGGAGGTGCTCTACCGTTCCCTGAACCACCTAGCCAAGATTCAGAATCCGCAAGCTCTTGCGGTTTGGCTTTATACCGTAACCAGAAACCGCTGCTGGCGGATGCGCCGTAAGCCGGCTCATGCTCCCATCCACACATTCTCACTCGACGAATTGATGCCGGACGACGCGGAGCTGGAGAGATTGTTGAAGGATGCAGGCCAGAGTCCTGAAGGCAACCTGCTTCATGCCGAGCAGCACCATCTATTGCATAAGGCGGTTCTGCACGTTCCTGCTCAATTGCGGATTGTTCTTGTTCTTCACGACATGGAGGAACTGACCACCGAACAGGTGGCGCAGATTCTTGATCTACAACCGGGAACGGTCCGGGTTCGGCTGCATCGGGCGCGCCTTTCCGTACGCAAAGAGTTGAGCAAGATACTGGACGGTACACCCTATCAGCCGGACGGCGCCAAGCCAGCCAGAACAAAGCCCCAGGCTCAAGGAACGAAGGGCCGACAACGCCCCACCGAGTGCCGCAAGCTGTTTTCAAACCTCTCGGAGTATCTGGATGGCCGAGTTGAGCCACGCACCTGCGACCAGATGCGCGCGCATATCGAGGCCTGCCCTGCCTGCGTGGCGTTCTTGAGCGATTTGCGAGGCGCCATTGACCGCTGCCGCTCGCTCGACATTCCCTGTGACCCGGTCGTGGCGTCCCGTTTGCGTTCCATCCTCACCCAGGAATACCTGCGCTTACTGGGTATGCCAGGCACAGAAAAACTCTCCCTTGTGCTGTAACGAATCCCCGCCTGCGTGTCTTTCTTTTAATGAAAGAGAAAAAACCATGATGGAAGTGAAGGTCACACGTTTTGATGCTGTTGTCGTTACCCAAAATCTGGATTGAGCTGATTTCCAAGGAAACGACAGCCTCTCACGTACGACAGCATGAGCGATCTGCGGCGGCAGCGCCATCGCCGCGGTGGCACCAATCACCAATGTGAGCCAGGAAGAGATTGCCGTATCGCTAGGAACTGTATTTGTGCTGAACTCGGTTGCCTTGCTTACATTCCCAACAATCGGGACATCGCTGCACATGACGCAGACCCAGTTTGGCCTCTGGTCAGCGCTCGCCATTCATGACATAAGCTCCGTCGTAGGCGCGACAGCAAAGTACGGAGCGGTGGCTCTTGCGGTTGGCACTACCGTGAAGCTGGCCCGCGCTCTATGGATCGTACCGCTGTCAATCGGGACCGCGATAGCCAAAAAGAGCAAGGCGCGAGTTCAATGGCCTTGGTTTATTCTCTTCTTCTGTCTTGCGGCTGTTGCCAACACCTATCTTCTAATCTTTCAGCCCGCCTATCCCGTACTCAAGCATCTGGGCGTCATCGGCCTGACCGTAACACTCTACCTGATTGGAACTGGACTCTCCATGAAGACTCTCCGCGAAGTCGGAATTCGACCGTTTTTGCAAGGAATACTTATTTGGATATTCGTTGCAGTGGGGTCTCTCACGCTTATTCAGGGTGGTTGGATTCGCCTGTAGGGACTTCCAATGGGTTCGTCAATAAGGAGATGCCCAAGCCATATAAACACTTGGGATTCTTGATTACGGTTCGATTGATCTGTCCGCACACTACAAGGACAGCGAGACATAAAAACTACGTAAATCATTGATTAAATATTGCTTAGTGGTGCCGGGAGGGGGGGTCGAACCCCCATGGCCGCGAGGGCCGGCGGATTTTGAGTCCGCTGCGTCTGCCAGTTCCGCCATCCCGGCGCTTCGATGTCAGTTTCTATATATGTTTATCTAAAGTGGTGGCCAGAGACGGGATTGAACCGCCGACGCCGGCCTTTTCAGGGCCGCGCTCTACCACTGAGCTATCTGGCCTCAGGGCAAACTTCGCGTTGCAATTTCCTGCGCGGATTCCGGCATAGCCGGAGCAGGTGGGCGAATCCAGAGACAGTTGGCTGCAACAACTTATGACAGTATACCAACTTGCCGGTTCCCGCGACAAACCTGGACGGCAACCGCGGTGGTAACTGCAAGAACCTTGCTGCGATTGCCCGGCAATCCCCGCGCCGGCCACGGGTGTTCTACACTGATAGGCATTATGCGCCGACTCGTCTGCCTTTTCGCCTGCATTGTCTTCATCAACGCTGCCACCCTCCACGCCCAGACGACTGCTCAATCGCAGACCGTGGAAGCCCGCGCCGCCAGCGCTTACCATGTCGCTGTGCAGCAAGGTCCGCTGGCGTTGCGCGCGTTTCTGGACCAGTTTCCCAAGGGCGCCGACCTGCACGTGCATCTCTCGGGAGCGGTCTATGCCGAAACTTTTATCCGCGATGCAGGAGAGGATGGCCTGTGTGTCGACCCGGCGGCTCTCAGCTTTGCCAAGCCTCCCTGCACCCCGCCGCTGGTGGAGGCCGCGCAGCTTCCGGCCAACCAGAAGCTCTACGACCAGCTAGTGAATGCTTTCTCCATCCGCAGTTTTGTGCCCAGCCCCGGCTTCAGCGCACACGACCAGTTTTTTGCTACCTTTGGCCGATTTGGAGGAGTGAATAAGCGGCATATGGGCGAGTGGGTAGACGAGATAGCCAGCCGCGCCGCCGCGCAAAACCAGCAATACCTCGAACTGATGATGGCGCCGCCCTCTATTCATGCCACGCAAATCGCCCGTGATTTTGGTGCGAAGATTCAACCCGGTTTCACCGCGAAGGATTTTGCCGCGCTACGCCAGACGCTGATCGACCACGGGCTGCGCGACGAGGTCTCAGCGGATCTCTACCAGGCGGAACAGGTTGAGAGCGACCGGCAAACGATGGAGCATTGCGGCACGCCCGAGGCCCAGCCAGCCTGCAAGGTTGAGACCCGCTACCAATATGAGATTCTGCGCGGCAATGCGCCGGAGCAGGTCTTTGCGCAGACGCTGTTGGGCTTTGAGACCATCCAGGCGAGCGTGAACGCGAACAAGCACGGTTTTGTGGGCATCAACTTCGTGCAGCCGGAAGACGGCTTTATCTCCATGCGCGACTACACCCTCCAGATGAAGATGCTCGACTACCTGCACTCCGTGTATCCACAGGTGCACATCAGCCTGCACGCGGGAGAACTGACTATGGGACTGGTGCCGCCCGAGGGGCTGCGTTTCCATATTCGCCAGGCCGTCGAGTTGGGGCACGCTGAGCGCATCGGCCACGGCGTTGACGTTATGTATGAGGAGGACGCCCGCGGTCTGCTCAAAGAGATGGCCGCCAAGCACGTGATGGTAGAGATCAATCTCAGCTCCAACGAAGCCATTCTGGGAGTCAAAGGCGCGGAACACCCGTTTCCAATTTACCGAGCAGCGCATGTGCCGGTGGCGCTTTCCACGGACGATGAAGGGGTGAGCCGCATCGACATTACAGGCGAGTACGTGCGCGCCGCCCTGGACTACCATCTCAGCTACCAGGATCTAAAGCAGTTAGTCCGCACTGGGATGGCGCACAGCTTCCTGCCCGGCGAGAACCTGTGGGCAGCGCCAGATGTTTTTACCATTCCTGTTGCTGCCTGTAAGGGGCAGATTCTCGGCTCCGACAAGCCTACTACGGAGTGCAAGACCTTCCTCGATGGAAGTGAAAAAGCCGCCGCGCAGTGGGAACTGGAGCGGAGGTTCCAGGCGTTTGAAGGGAAATGATGAGCTCTACGATGGAAATGAAATCTCTATCCTAACAAGCGAGACCTGGGGATTCCGGCAGGTTCAGCGGCGTGTGCATCTGCTCAGCGGTGAATGCGGAAGAGACTCTTCCGGAGGCTGAGAACCTTGCCGCATTCCATAGTAATTATTCTCCTTGATAGGACGCGGTTCAGCTTGCTACGATGCATACACTTCTGATTTAAGGAGATCCTGTCCAGTGCAATTCACTAGAGGCACGCGCAAGATACCGTTTCTAATAGGTGTTTTTCTTATCTCATTCTCATCGCTATTATTTCAAATCCTGCAAACCCGCATCATGTCGGTGATCGCCTGGTACTACATGGCATTTTTTGCGATCAGCGTAGCTATGCTGGGCATGACTGTTGGCGCCGTCTGGGTCTATCTCTGGCGTGAGCGTTTTCTGCCGGAGCAACTGCCCGTCACCCTTTCCAACTTTGCGCTTTTGACTGCGCTAGCCATGCCAGTGTCCATCGTGTTGCAGTTTTGCCTGGTCATTACACCTGCTTTATCGCTTATCTCATTGGTCGCATGGGCTTTGCTGTTAACCGTCATGGCGGTGCCGTATGTATTCGCTGGAGTGGTGGTGAGTTTGGCGCTGACGCGCAGTCCGTTCCCGACCGGACAGGTTTACGGCGTGGACCTTCTCGGCGCGGCGTTGGGATGTTTAGCGGTACTTGGTTTGCTGAATGTTCTGGACGGCCCTACCTGTGTGATCGTCGCGGGAGTTATTGCCGGCCTCTCTTCGCTAGCATTTTCCGCCAGCGCCGTCGCCGAGGACCAACTGCACCTCAAGTCAATACCCTGGTGGCGACAGCCGGCGACGGTCGTGGTCGTATTGCTGGCGGTAGCCCTGTTCAATGCGCTGTCGCCTGTTGGTTTCAGCCCAATCCTGGTCAAAAGTTCTGTTGACAAAATGGGCAAATATGGCCAGTTCGAGAAGTGGAACTCCTATTCCCGTATCAGAGCGTCCCGTCCCACCTTAGAGTTTCCTCCATTGCCGGCGCCCTCTCCCAAGTTTTCGGTAGACACGCGCATTTCCACTGTGGACCTGAATATCGATGGTGCAGCCGCCACCGCAATATTCCACTACGACAGCACGTTAAACTCGATTTCCTTCCTGCAATACGATCTTGTGAATCTAGCCTACCGTATCCCCGGCATCAAAAAGTCCGCGGTGATCGGTGTTGGCGGCGGTAAGGACATATTGTCGGCACACCTTTTTGGAGTAACAGATATTACCGGAGTGGAGTTGAATCCCATCTTCATTAATCTCCTTAAGCGCGATCCTTTCTACAAACACTATTCCAATCTAACGGCTCTGCCGAATCTGAAGCTGCACGTAGACGATGGTCGCAGTTGGTTTGCAGCCACGAACGAAAAGTTCGATCTCGTACAGATGAGCATGATAGACACCTGGGCATCCACAGGCGCTGGCGCTTTCAGCCTGAGCGAGAATGGCCTTTACACCCTGGAGGGGTGGCGCGCCTTCTTGAAATCCATCAACGACAACGGCTTTTTCACGGTAAGCCGCTGGTACAGCCCGAGCAATGTCAATGAGACCGGACGCATGATCGGTCTGGCAACGGCCGCTTTGATTGATTCCGGCGTGAAGGACGTCCGTCCTCATCTGTTCGTCGCAAGCACGAGCAACAACGCTACCCTAGTGTTGTCCAAGGCGCCTTTCACCGAGGAACAGTTGCGCATACTGCATGACGCGGTACGGGATGGAGGATTCAGCGAAGTCATATCGCCGGACCGCCAGCCGGATTCAAAACTGTTGCGCCAGATCATTGAGAGTCAGGACCTCGGATCCTTGAATCGCGTACTTGGTTCTACCTATCTCGATCTCACAGTACCGACCGACTCCCGGCCGTTCTTCTTCAATCAACTGCGTATGTTTGATATTTCGAGCCTCGTAACCGTTATGCGGCGCAGGTTGAATGGGGAGGGAGAAGATGGCACCGTTGTGGGCAATTTGATTGCCTCCGTTGTCCTCATGATGATTCTGCTCATCTCAATTGTCGCGGTGATCCTGACAATCCTGGTGCCTCTGAGAAGCGCGGCGCGCGAATGTCCGCGGTCGCTGGCTATAGCAGGAAGCCTTTACTTTTCTCTGATTGGAATGGGCTTTATGTTGGCTGAGATTGCGCTGTTGCAGTATTTCAGCGTCTATCTGGGCCACCCGATCTATTCCCTGGGCGTGTGCCTCTTCAGCCTGATTCTGGCCTCCGGCCTGGGTAGCCTGACATCGGATTGGCTCAAGCTGAACACGCGCGGAAAGCTGCTGGTATGGGGATGTATGGTCGTGCTCTACCTGGCGGTCATGGAACGCGTTTTACCGCCGCTCTTCCAGTCCACCACGAATCGCGAACGTCTGGTGCGCATCTGCATATCGCTCGCGGCAATCATGCCCGTGGGTTTTTTACTTGGCTTCGCATTTCCGACAGGAATGCGGCTGGTCTCGGCGATCGATACACAGCCCACGCCGTGGTTTTGGGGTATCAACGGCGCAACCGGTGTTCTAGCCTCCGTATTGGGCGTGATGTTCAGCATAACGTTCGGCATCAATGTGACCATGCTGATCTCGGCGGCCTGCTATCTATTGGTAATCCCAACGAGCTTCGCCCTGATGGCATTGCAGACAAGAGTCGCGGAGCAGACTTAGTGTAATTCGATTTCAGCCTTGACGAGATCAAGCATGGAGATAATGTAGGCCACACGTATGAGTCTGCGGCATCTCGGTCCATCATTTGTCATCTTTGCGGGGCTGTTGTCTTCCCCTACCGTATGCTTTCGTCCTACACTCACACCATGGACAACGAGCGCATTCGCGAGATCTGTCTGGCTCTGCCGCACACGGCGGAGACGCTGAACTGGGAGCATGTTTTGGTTTACTGGGTGGGCGACCGGGAGATTGGCGGCAAAATGTTTGCCCTGACCAACGCTGACGGCATGGAGACCCCTGTTCTCAGCTTCCACTGCGGGGCAGAGCGCTATGACGAACTGCTGGAGAATGAAGGTATCCTCCCAGCGCCACACCTGGCCAGAGCCTATTGGGTTGCGTTGGAGCGGTGGGACGCGCTCAGGCCACGTGAAATAGAGGAGGAACTGGCCCGCGCCCACGCGCTGATCTACGAAAAGCTGCCCAAACGCACCAAGGCTGTGCTGGCGCTGCCCGAGAAAGAGCGCGCCAAGCTGATTCGAGAACGCAAGAAGCAGTTGGCCGCGCGCAAATAGACAAACAGGCGCATCGGGAACTGTTTCAGGCGCGTTTTCGTAATCTTGTATAGTTGGCGCGCAAAGAGGCGCTCACATGATGAAATTTTTACTGTGGTGCATTCTGCTGGTGTTGTGCTGGCCGCTGGCGCTGTTGGCGCTGGTGCTCTACCCGCTGGTGTGGTTGCTGCTGCTGCCGTTTCGGCTGGTTGGCATCGCTGTGGGCGGAGTGTTGGAATTGGTGCGCGCGATTATTCTGCTTCCCGCACGGGTAATTCGGGGCTATTGATACTTCCAGAGCACCGTCGAAATGGCCGGGTGCCCGAAAAGATCATCCGAAAACTCTAGGAAGGGTACGTTGAGCCGATAGATTCTATAAGGCGAAACGTATGATCCGACCCCTCGCGCTCAATCTTGCCGCCGGAATGGCTCTGCTGACTGCTACTCTATGCGGCGTGGCAGAGAGCTTCCCAGTGGTCCACAACGAGCCCATCACCGTCCGCATCCTCGGCGGGAAGAACGGCCAGCCGTTTGCCCATTTGCATCTAATCCTGATTGGCGGCTATGACCAGAAAGACGTGCACGACCAACTCTTTAGAAATGAAGTGCTTACGGACGCGCATGGCCAAGTAAGGCTCCCAGGACAATTAGCGAATCTTCCCTGGCTGCAGGTCTGGGTTGCCAACAAGTTGCTTTGCGAGAGCAAGCCGCGCAGAAACAGCTTCAGCGTGGAACTGATTCGGCGCGACGGTCTAAGCACACCTAATCGCTGCGGGACGGCTACGGTCGAAGACGCGCCTGGCGTCTTCACGGTTTTTGTGAAGGGCAAGGGGAAGAAAGGCTTGGCAAAAACGCTTTTGGCAAAGGCAACGGTGCATATTCCAGTTGTTGGAGTGGCGCTAGCGACACATCCTGTGGCGGAGGATGCCGCGCAAAAGCCAGCCGATGTAGAGCCCCACCCGCTTGCCACGCCGCCTCCTCCGGTTGCTGCTGTATTGCCGGCGGCGCCGTCTCCCGTTCCAGAACAAGCCGCGATCAAGCCTGTCGAGTCAAAGCCGGTTGTAAATGCTGCTCCTGCAATAGCTTCCGTTACTGCGACAACTACATCAATCACTCCATCTCCAGCAATCACTCCGGTGGCAGCACCTGCTCCGGTAGCCGTTGCGGCACAAAGCTTGGCAAGCAGCCCGGCAAAAGCTCAGACGCACCCTCCAGTCAGGCGGGTTGCGGGAAGGCCGGTCTCGCACCGGGCAAAGCCGGTTCTGGCTTCGTGCCCGGCGCTGCCACCGGCAACTACCTCGAGGAGCGAGAGCAAACCGGCAACGGCGACTGTCGCCATCCACAAACCGAAGCCGGCCGCTGGGGTCAGGCAGAAGGCTGCTATATCCGGCAAGACGAAAGCTCCGCCAAATCAGAAGTAGACTCCTTGCGTTCTGCCGGCTGGTTGCGGTAGCGTGAGCCGAAGGGGCGATTCATTCGCCTCCTGAATACGTCCAACCCACCGGAGAAATGATCGATGCGCGGAGTTTTGCTAGTGGCGCTGGGGTTGATAATCTTTGTTTTACCGCTCACGACACGGCCGCAAGCTACTGAAGATGCAGGCCAGAAGAACGCCAAGCAAGCGCGGGCTGTACTGGATTCCATGGTGCAGGCTTTGGGCGGCGAGGCCTGGCTCAACATGAAGAACCAGATGCGCGAGGGGCGGGTGGCCGCCTTCTTTCATGGCCAGCCCTCGGGCGGCACTACCGAATATTGGGAGTACCACGCCTGGCCCGATCAGGACCGCATCGAGTACAGCAAACACCGCGATGTGGTACAGCTTTATCTTGGGCGAACGGGCACTGAGGTGACTTATAAAGGCAAAGCGTCACTGCCCTTGGAGCAGGTGGAGGAGTTTCTGCGGCATCGCGATCACTCCATTGAGACCGCCGTCAAAGTTTGGCTGAACGATCCCAAAACGATTCTGATTTACGAGGGACAGCACCTGGCCGAGCGGCATCTGGCAGACCAGGTGACGCTGATATCCGCTGATAATGAAGCAGTTACGATTCTGATAGATGTGGAGACGCACCTGCCGCTGCGGAGAACATTTCAATGGCGCGACCCGGTCTATAAGGACAAGAATCTGGACGCGGAGGAGTACGACAACTACCACAACGTGGACGGGTTTCCCACGCCGCTCACCATTACGCGCTTCAAAAACGACGATATGACGCGGCAGTACTTTCTATTGCATGTGACTTATAACCAGGAGTTGCCGGCAGATTTCTGGAGCGTAGAGGCGGCTGAAAAGCGCATCAAGAAATAGGACTGAAAAGGAAATAAGTGTTGTTCGAAGCACACCTTTTTGAGGGCTTTGAGCGCGCGGATGTGCGCATTTAAGGACATGAAAACCTGTCAGGAACATGTTGAAATCTGCGAAAAACAGGTTGAAAAGTGCGGTTTTTGGGGGATTAGAAGGCGAATAAACCTGGTCTTGAACTGGTCTAGTCAGGGGACTGACTAAGACAGTTGTCAGTTCCCAGTTCTCAGTGATCAGTGCCCGGCCACCGGACTTGCCGTCTAGGCGGACGCCTTTGGCAACCTGCAAAATTGAATTGAATACCGTCGATTCCATGGGATAGACTGTTGCGAGCAGACCGGCAACGAGGGGTCAGCAGATACGCATCGACGTGTGCTGCAATCAGGCCGGACCTTCCAAAACACAAACGAGAAAGGCACCTTCCCATGTTCATCTCTACACAAGCCCGCTCAGCGGCTATTGCCGCGTTGGGTGTCATGGCCACCGTCAACTCCTTCGCACTTCAAACCCCAACCGGCTTCCTCGCCGAGGTCGCTTCCACTAAGCCGATTACCTTTTACCGGCTCGACTCAACCTCCGGACAAAGCCAGGTTGGCACCAGTACCTACAAGGCAACCGGCTCCGCGGCCATTGCCGCCTCCGGAGCGCCTGTCCACACCGCGAATGATCACTACGTCAAGCTCGATGGACACACTGCCTACATCACAACAACTCAATTCGGTGGAGTGGGCTCCGCGGCAAGCATCATGGCCTGGGTCAACCTTGCTGAATTGCCCTCGACGACCGGCCACTTCTTTTACGTCGCAGGTGAGTCTGAAAACGGCAACGATCTCGACGTGCAATTCGAAACCGACAATATCGTCAGGTTCTATACAGCCTCTGGCGGCCATCTTTCGTACAAGCCCTCACCGGATTCGCTGATCGGCCAGTGGCATCAGATTGTTGCCACACTTGACACACCCACGCACGTCCGCGCGCTCTACTGGGACGGTAATCCCGTGGCCACGGATAAAGGCGGAGGCGAATCCGGCAAGAAAAATGTCTTCACCATTGGCGCAAGTGCTGTGTTTTCGGGCAGATTTTTTCACGGCGGCATCGACGATGTAGCCCTGTGGAATCGCGCTCTCAAACCGGCGGAGGTAGCAGCCATCTATGCGGCCTCCAGCGCGGGCGCAACTTCGTCTCCCGCAAGCTCCCCGGCAACAACCGGCTTCGAATCAATACCTGGATCAGGCCCCTTCGCCACCAAAGCCAAGGTGGAGATCGAAGATGCGAAGGGCCCCGTCCAACTCAAGCGCGACGAACAGATTGCCTATATGTTTCTCTCCGCTATTGAAGAGATCGAGCATCAATGCCAGCTTACCTTGCAGCACACTTGCCCACTAGATCAGCTTTTGCCGGGAACGTATCCCAGAGGAATCAAAGTCGAGCATCTGAAGTTCGACCCAAACAAGAGCGACTCCAACTACACATACACCCTCGCCGTGAATGGAATGGCCTGGGAAGCCCACGCCACTTCCAAGAAGCCTGGCTTGAAAGGCTTCTGTTCCATGTCCAGAAGCATTGGCACCACCACCGTCACCTATAGCAACAATGGACCAGCAGGCTGGACCAGCACGGAAGTTGGCAACCGCGGTATAGAAGGCGATTCCTTCGCAACCCAATGACTCCCACTTCGATCAGCGCCAGGGTGCCCCAACTTCCCGGGGCCCCTGGTGTTGGGTCTTCATCACTAGTGTGGAGATCCCGCTTTGGGGAGCCGGGACTTCATTCATCCCAGGTGCAGCGATATAAATGGACTAAGGCTGTGATGAGATTGCCTAGCGTCGGAGTTGCATATAAGGAGGCACAATGAGCCCAAAGAAGGAGGCGCAGAAGTCCAACAAGGGCGCCACCGTGACCGGCAAGTCAACTGGGAGATTCACGGACGAGGAACGAGCCGCAATGAAGGAGCGCGCCCAGGAGTTGAAGGCGGAATCGCGCCGAGGCCCGCGCGCGAAGGAGGCGGACGGAGAAGGTGATGTATTCACGAAGATTGCCGAAATGCCAGAACCGGATCGCAGCATGGCCAAGCGGCTCCATGCCATCATAAAAGCCAGCGCACCAGCCCTCTCGCCTCGAACCTGGTACGGGATGCCCGCTTACGCCAAGGACGGCAATGTTGTCTGCTTCTTCCAAAGCGCGGATAAGTTCAAGGCGCGATACGCGACGCTTGGTTTTAGCGACAAAGCGAACCTCTACGAAGGAACCATGTGGCCAGTTGCATTTGCGCTGAAGGAGTTGACCGCCGAAGACGAGGTAAGGATCGTCGCGCTGGTGAAGAAAGCCATATCTTGAAGAGGTTGCATTGGAGTGCTCGCGGAATCGAGTACCTGATGAGTTCGCGGTCAATCATGGACGAGCGCTGGTGTGGCCGCCGACGCTACATTCCTGCCATTACGAATTCTAAATTACGATCCCGGGATTTTCTGATTGCAATCTGGAAGGGAAAAAGTGATACTATCGGCTGATATGATCGGCTTTGCGGCGGACACTCCGCAGGGTCGAGCCTGGTAGTCAGTGTTCCCCAAATTCCCTGAACGAACCGACACTATAACTGAGAGGTTACAAATGAGAATCTATTCTCTTGCAATAGGCGTAGCGCTGTGCGCGCTGACGACCCTGGGCCTTTCTCTGCCGAGCCATGCGGCGACTGCAAAGCATGTCGAGACGCTGGGTCCGGCAGATCAAGGCGCGATTACACATTTCAACGTATACCTGCCATTGACACATCAGGACGCTCTAGAGCAGTTGCTGCGCGACCAAACCGATTCGACGTCGTCGAATTATCATCAATGGCTGACACCGGCGCAGTTCAAGGCGCAGTTTGGACCCAACAGTTCCGATGTGGCCCAAGTGAGAGCAGAGCTAGAGGCTGCCGGATTCACGGTGGTGAGCGAAAGAACGCAGAGCCTGGAGGTTGAGGGTCCTGTAAGCGCGGTGGAAGCTATGTTTGCGACGCACCTACAGATGGTGCGAACGGAAAAAGGCCTGGTGAAATTTGCAGCCGCCGAGGGCCACCTGACAATGCCTGACACGCTGGCCAGGGTGGGCGCGGTGATTCCTGAGTTCACGACAAATCTGGTGGCGCACGTGCACTCTATAAAGAGGGCTTTACCCCTCACATCCACCGATCCGCTCTTCCGGCTGAGCAGCAACGACAGCTTCTTTTATCCGAATGATTTGAACGAGGCTTATCAACTGCCGTCTTTTCAGACAGAGATTGTGCCTTTCCGGTCACGCCGACCGGCGCAGATCGCAGGAGTGGGGTCGCATATCGGCATCGTGATTTCGTCTGTGATCAGCCCTGCCGATTTGGATAGCACCTTCAACTCGACGCTGAATCTTGGCGGGGGAGACTTGCTGATTCAGGCGTATACGGCGAACTCCAACTTGCCGGTACCAGCGGTGACGATTCGCGCCGTGGATGGGGGAAGCGGCCCATTCGATCCCAACGCCGACGCCGCGGCGGAGGCTTCTCTGGATACGCAGATGTCACTGGGGACGGCTCCCGGCGCGCAGGAGACAATCTACAACATGCCCGACCTGAGCGACGCGTCGATTGCGGATGCCTATGCGGCAGTTGACGAGGACAATGTGGTGGACGTTGTAAGTTCATCGTTCGGCGAATGCGAGCTGGACTTTACCGCGGCGTATAACGGCGGGGTTGACTACACCAGCATTCTGAAGACTTTCCACGCGCTGTTCCAGCAGGGCAATGCGCAAGGCATCACTTTTTTGGCCAGTTCGGGGGATAATGGCGCGGTGCCTTGCGTGTCAGAGGCTTTTGCCAACAATCCGACCAATGGCACTTCGTTTGTTGCCGGCGTGGAGAATCCCGCGAGCGACCCGAATGTAACTGGAGTGGGCGGAACGAACCTTTCTACGACCGCGACTCCTGGTGTGGATGACGCCACATATGCGGCGGAAAACGCGAACTACGATCCCAGGGTGCCGGCGGAGTTCCAGATCAGCGCCACGACTACGGTGACTGTGAACAACAACACCTGGGGCTCTGGGGGCGGATTCAGCAAGATATTCTCCAAGCCGTTCTACCAGAACCTCGTCAACACGGGGAGCAACCGGGATCGTTCAGTGCCCGACGTTTCTTTGATGATGGGCGGCTGCCCCGGAGATGCGGACCTGACCGCGCAGAATTGCCTCGATCTGCCGCGCAGCGCAGCCATCGTGTGGATCGGCGGCCAGGCTTTCCTGCTTATCGGCACGAGTTCCTCATCGCCGGAGATGGCTGGGGTGTTGGCGCTTGCGGTGGAGTTGAATGGCGGCCGGTTGGGCAACGTAAATCCGCTGATCTATACGCTGTCCGCGGTGCAGACCCTAAGTGGCGGCACTAAGGCGCCTAAGCCGCTCCAGTATTTCCACCGGGGGATCACGGGGAACAATAACTTCTATACCGTATCGCCGGGGCAGGCATACAGCGAAGTGCTGGGCAACAGCACGCTCGACGTCAAGAACTTTTTGGGCCTGTCGTTTGCAGCGCCAGCCGGTACGCCCGATACACCAAGTAATCCGTGAGAGAAGAGAATGAAGCGCGGATGGCGCCCAGCAGTTTGAGCAATGGTTGAAGCGCCCGGCGCCACCGATAAGGTAAAGCTCCGGGCAGGCCCATTCAGAGTATCGATGAAGGCCTGCCCAGAGGGGCTTCCCTAAACCCGCACAGCTTCGAGTTCATTCTGTCTAGCGGCGCACGCACAACGCGCGTCCGCCGTTGCTGTTGCTGCTACGGCCGGAGGACCGCTTTCCACTGAAGAAGCCGAAGCCCCACGCCCTCCCGGAAGCATTTCCCGGAGAACTGCTCCATACGAACCAAGTTGACGATGACAATTGCAGGCCGCCCTTCACATTATTGCCCCTTGCGTTGGCGTCGTAGATGCCCTGCAGCTCATCAATCGTCGCCAAGCGCCAGCCGGAATGACCGGCCAGTTGCAGATTCCGGCAATAATCTGTCGCCTGCTGCCATGTTACATCGTTGCCATTATCCATCTTTGACCACATCAGCCCGGTGGCCGGGTCGGTCCAGACAAAATTGGAATTCGCCACTAGCTGAGGAGTTGCGGAGCTGGGATTTGAAGGAGGACTGACTGGAGCGGGGTTATTCGGCTGTGGATTCACGGGCACAGGAATCGTTTGTGGCGGATTTACAGAAATAGGATTAGAGTGAATCGATACGACTGACGCGGGATTCACCGCGGGAGCAGGGCCTTTGCTCGCGGAGCCACGCACGCAGAGCGCTATTGAATCGCCTTCGCTGTCGCCGTACGGATCGGCACTCTTTTGGCCATTATCAAAATTGAAACCCTTATCACCATCTGAAGAGGTTTTACTCCAGGCTGCGATGCCATTAAGAGTAATTCCAAGCTTCATATGGTAGGGAAGCGTATTAGCATCCACAGTGTTCCTGGTCTGCGTAGTGTCATAAAGGCCGACCAGCTCATCGATCGAAGGCAAGGTCCAGTCCGAGAATCCATCCAATTTCAAATTTCGACAGTAGGCCGCTGCCATGCCCTGGTCCGACATTATACCGTGATCGTAGCGATACCCGGCCGCACTATCCCTTTTAGTCCACATCAGGCCGGTTGCCGGATCTGTCCAGATATCGTTGGGATTAGCTTTCGGTTTCTGGTTATCTGAGGTTGGCGCGGTCTGCGGGGTGACCTGCGAGGAATGCATTGCGGAAGCGGGGACTTTGCTCGAGGAGCCGCGCACGCAGAGCGCACGTCCGCCCTTGCTATCTTCGATTCTGTAACTTACCTCAATACGATTTAAGAAGGAAAAGACCGACTTCCATCCACTAGCATATTCTTGCGTGCTGCTCCAATACCACCAACCTGACAGTTGAAGATTCCCACTTGGGTTTGATCCGTAGATACCCTTGAGCTCCTCGATGGTGGGTAGGCGCCAGCCGTAGTCGGAGTGATTGACCAGTTGCAGATTCCGGCAATAATCTGTCGCTTGCTGCCAGTTCACATCGTTGCCGTTATCGCTCTTCGCCCACGTCAGGCCGGTTGCCGGGTCGGTCCAGGTTGAGGGCCGTGTCTCGAACCAAATTCCCGCAACAGCGAGGATCAACAATGCCGTCACCACCCGCCACTTCAGGGGGAATGTCCACGATGGGACGGGGGCAGGCGACGGCTCGGAAACCACCGGCTTGGGGGCTGGCGATGACTTGGGAACCACGGGTTTGGGAGCAGGCGGCGGAATGGGCGGAGGCGGCGGTTCGACAACGGTTGGGATGTGGGGCGCGGGAGTGGGTTGAGTGACAGTTGTGGCGCAGGCTTCGGAGGCTTTGGAAGGAGCGAGTGCAAGCGCTTCCAGCAGATCGGCTGCCGAGGGGAAACGCTGGTTGCGGTCTTTGGCGAGTAGGCGAAGGACGAGGGCATCGAGACCGGGCCAGTTGGCCAGCTCTGGGCGGAGGGCGCTGGGCGGCTGGGGCTGCTCGTGGAGATGCTGGTACATCCAGCCTTCGGTGTTGTGGGCGTGGAAGGGAGTTTGGCCGGTAAGCATCTCGTAGAGGACGCCGCCGAGGGCATACAAATCTGTCCGACCGTCGAGTTCTTCCGCGGCCATGCCCTTCCATTGTTCGGGAGCGGCGTAGGGCGGGGTCAGCATGAGGCCGTGGGTGCGGCTTACGGCGGTCGCGGTCTCCTTCATGGCGGCGATGCCGAAGTCGAGGAGCTTGGGGGTTTCTGGAGAGCCGTGGCCGCCGGCGAGGAGAATATTCTCTGGCTTCACGTCGCGGTGGACGATGCCCTTGGCATGGGCCGCGCCGAGTCCTTGCGCGATGCCGCGGACGATGGAGAGTGTGCGTTCGATGGAGAAGGGAGCCGCGGCGAGGGCGTGGCGAAGGTCGGGGCCATCGACGAACTCCATGGCGATGTAGGGGGAGCCGTCCTCAGCCTGATCGAGATCGACTACCTGCACCACGTTGGGGTGGAGGAGTTCAGTGGCGGCCTGAGCTTCACGCCGGAAGCGGCGGAGAAAGGTCGCGTCCTGGCTGAGTTCGCTGGAGATGAACTTGAGCGCACGCTGGCGGTTGAGGAGAATGTGCTCGGCGAGGTAGACCGTGCCCATGCCGCCGCGGCCTAGCTGGCGCTCGATGCGGTACTTGCCGCGTATGAGCGTGCCCGGCTCCAGCTCACGAGTGTCAATGAGCAAGGCGCCGTCGGTGGGGCAGGTGGTGTGCTGGCTCGGCCAGGATTTTTCACAGAGCGGACAGGTCTTCATTGTTTCGCGTCTCTGATTTGGAAGATTTCGAAGTGGAACCATTGTGACATTCGGGAATGGGGAGCGCAAGGAGGAGTTGCCGTCCAGGCGGACGCCTTCGGCCACCTGCGGTGGGGCCAGCGGCCTTCGGCGAGGGACAAGGAGTATTTTGAAGGCGGGAATTCCGTGATGAGCTACGGCAGATCCTTTGACTATGCAGGTTGCAAAAAGCGCGTCCTACTTGCTTAGGATGACATCCAAGATAGGTCGCTCAATATGACTGAAAAAGGACAATCGGGCAGCACGGCAGCAAGGTACAATTCGAGCGAAACATTCCTCTGGAGGAGATTTGCATGAACATGAGTCTTTTGAAAAAGCGCTGGGTTCAGGCGGCGGTCGCGGTTGTTGCGGTGGTGATTGCGATCATTGTGCTGGTTCCTCTGTTCATCAACGTGGATGCGTTCCGGCCCAAGGTGGAGGAGGAGCTGAGCAGCTCGCTGGGGCGCAAGATTACGCTGGGGCACCTGAGCTTATCGCTGATTACCGGCAGCCTGGTTGCGGATAACATCGTAGTGGCTGACGATGCGGCCTTTGCGACAGCGCCGTTTCTTGAGGCTAAGGAGCTGCGCATCGGCGTAGCGCTGGGGAGTTTAATCTTCCAGCACAAGGTGCAGATCACGAGCTTCACCATCGACTCTCCGGCAATTCATCTCATCCAGGATAAAAAGGGCACGTGGAACTTCTCCAGCCTGGGGAGCGGCGCGGCGAAACCGGCGGGCGAAAAAACCGATCCTCCAAAAGCAGCGGAGCAAAAACCCGTTCCCCAGGAATCCGCGGCCCCGCAGGAGAGCATGCTCTCCAGCGCGAGCATAGGCGAAGTCAAGATCAAGAACGGAAGCGCCACAGTTACGAGCCGGCCCGCGACGGGGAAGCCGTTCACGTGCACGGAGATTAATCTCTCCATTCAGCAGCTTTCATTTACGACGCAGTTTCCCTTCCAGCTTTCGCTCAAGCTGCCGGGGGGTGGATCGTTCCAACTTGAAGGCACGGCGGGGCCAGTGGCGCAGAATGACGCCTCGGCAACTCCTTTCCAGGCGACGCTGCAACTGAAGCATTTCGATCCGGTGGCGGCGGGTGCTATAAAGCCCGGCGAGGGAATCTCCATGCTCGCCGACTTCAACGTGCAGCTTAGCTCGGACGGAACTACGCTGACGAGCAAAGGAAAGCTGGTGGCCAACAAGCTGCAGGTGGCGCGCGGCGGCACGCCTGCGACTCAGCCGGTGGACATCGACTACACCATCACCGATAACCTGGTGGAGCGCACGGGGAAGGTTCAAGATATAGCGATTCATACCGGCACGGCGGTGGCGCATTTGACGGGCAGATTCCATAGCATCGAAAAGGAAACTTTACTGGACATGTATTTCTCCGCGCCGGGCCTCTCCATCGACCAGCTTGAGCCATTGCTGCCGGCTGCCGGCATCACCCTGCCGAAAGGGTCGAAGCTCAAAGGAGGCACGCTGACAGCAAATCTAGCCATCACCGGCCCCACGAACGCGATGGTCATCAGCGGGCCAGTCTCGGTGGACAATACAGAATTGACGGGCTTCGATCTAGGCTCGAAGATTGAGGGCCTTAATCCCTTCAAATCCAATACGGGCGGCACGGCAATCCAGAAGCTGAGCGCAGAACTGAAGTCATCCCCGCAGAACACGGAGATCAACAATATTGACGCCTCGGTGCCGTCGATTGGGTCAGCGACGGGCAGCGGCTCCATTTCTCCTTCCGACGCGCTGAACTTCAATCTGGTGGCCAAGCTCAGCAGCACTTCAGCAATAGGCGGGCTGGCCACTGGAGGCATGAATAAGCTCGGAGGGTTGCTGGGCGGCGGCTCCAGTACGGCGGCGAACAGCGGCATTCCGCTGACCATTACGGGAACCACGTCGGACCCTCACATCCGCGCGAATGTGAAAGCAATGCTGAAACAAGAGGCGGGCGGATTGCTGGGGAACTCCAGCGGCCAGCAGAAAAGCAACCCGGCCAGCACGCTGAAAGGGCTGTTTCACAAATAGCGGAAGAGTTGCGCGGCCCCATGTCCCTGAAGCGGGACACGGGCGCGCGCTAATCTGCCAGACAGCGCGCAGGAAATCCGGCGCGGGGCTTTCGATATAATCCAGAGGAGCGCTTGAGCAGCTACGCCAATCGCGCTTTGGAGATCTGCATGACATTTGATATCCAGGAGATCCTGGGATTACTTCCCCATCGCTACCCATTTTTGCTGATCGACAGAGTGGTCGAGTTCGAGCGCGGCAAACGGCTGGTGGCCATCAAGAATGTCACCATGAACGAGCCGTTTTTTCAGGGGCACTTTCCCGATTACCCGATTATGCCGGGGGTGCTGGTGATTGAGGCGATGGCGCAGGCCGGGGCCATCATCATGCTGAACGAGATTCCGGACCGGCACAAAAAGCTGGCGGTCTTTACGGGGATTGAGAAGGCCAAGTTCCGCCGTCCGGTGGTGCCTGGAGATCAATTGCGCATCGAGGTGGACGTGCTGGCCTTCAAGAGCCGGCTGGGGCGGATGGAGGCCAACGCCTTTGTGGAGGGCAAGCTGGCCTGCCAGGCAATATTGACCTGCTCGATTGTGAATCGGACGCCGGAGAGTGAGGCGGTGACCGGCGAGGCGCATACCGGGGCGACGGAGTGAGCGTTCATCCCAGCGCGGTGATTGCGGCGGGCGCGGTGGTTCCGGCTTCGTGCACGGTGGGGCCGTTTTGCACCATTGGGCCGGAGGTGGAGCTGGGCGATGATTGCAAGCTCATCTCGCACGTAGTGCTGGATGGGCGGACACGGATCGGCGCGCGCAATGTTTTTCATCCGTTTTGCGCGGTGGGCGTGTCGCCGCAGGATTTGAAGTACAAAGGCGAGCCGACGGCGCTGGAGATGGGCGACGGCAACACGATCCGCGAGTGCGTGACCATCAGCCGGGGAACAGTGGGCGGCGGCGGGGTGACGCGGCTGGGCAGCAATTGTTTGCTGATGGCCGGAGTGCATATCGGCCACGACAGCCAGGTGGGCAGCCATTGCATTCTGGCTAACTGCGCCACGCTGGCCGGGCACGTGATCATCGAGGACTACGTCACGTTAGGCGCCTTCTGCCCGGTGCATCAGCATTGCATTGTCGGCACTTATTCGTTTATTGGCGGCGGGACCATCGTAACTCAGGACGTGTTGCCGTTTTCGCTGACATCATCCAAGCGGGAGAACAAGGCCTTCGGGATTAATAAAGTTGGGCTGGCGCGGCGGGGGTTTTCGCCGGAGCGGTTGCAGGTGCTGCAGAAGGCCTTTCGCTTCTTGTTGGCTGCCAAGCTAAATACTACGCAGGCGCTGGAAAAGATCAAGGAGCTGGAGGGCGAGGACGCGGCGCTGCTGGCGAGGTTTATTGAACGCAGCGAGCGCGGGGTGATCAAGTAAGGTGCCATGAAGGAAAACAAGAAGATTTGTCCATTCAAGATTGGTGACCGAGTACGTTTTGCACCTAATGCTCATGCCTTTGGGTGGACGTGGTCTTCGTTTGACAGGATGAGACTACATCCTGGGGATACTGGCATTGTCACTCGGATCGAAAAAGAATGTTTGCTTCTCGACGATGAGCGCGGGGGAATCGATTGGGAGTGTTTTGAACGGGCATAGCGTGCTTTTATGGAACCTCGGACATTATGAAACTCGGATTGATTGCCGGTAACGGGCGGTTTCCGTTTTTGCTGCTGGATGCGGCGCGGGCTGAGGGGCTGACGGTGGTGGTGGCGGCTATTCGCGAGGAGACGGACGCGGAGATGGACCGGCGCGCGGCTACTGACAGCGGCATCAGCGTTCATTGGCTCTCGCTGGGCGAATTGTCGCGGCTGATCGAGACCTTTCACAAGGAAGGCGTCACCAAGGCGGTGATGGCCGGGCAGGTGAAGCACAAACAGATTTTTTCGAGCATCCGGCCGGATTGGCGGCTGGCCAAGCTGCTGCTGAATTTGCCGGTGCGCTCGACGGACAGGCTGATAGGGGCTGTGGCCAAGGTGCTCTCGGACGAGGGCATTGAGTTGCTAAGCTCGACCAAGTTTCTGGAGCCGCTGCTGGCTGGGGAGGGTGTGCTGACGGAGCGCGCTCCTGACGAGGAGGAGCGCAAGAACATCGAGTACGGGCTGAGCGTGGCGTGCGCCGTGGCGGGATTCGACATTGGGCAGACGGTGGTGGTGGCGGCGCAGGCCTGCGTGGCGGTGGAAGCCATGGAAGGGACGGACGCGGCGATTGAGCGGGCGGGGCGGCTGATGGAGACGCTGGAGGAAGACGCTTCGACCCTGGAGCGGCGGCTGACGGTGGTCAAGGTGGCCAAGCCCAATCAGGATATGCGCTTCGACGTGCCGGTGATCGGGATGGCGACTATCGAGACGATGATTCGCGCCGGGGCCAGTTGCCTTTCAGTCGAGGCGGGGAGGACGCTGCTCTTTGACCGGGAGGCGCTGCTGAAGAGGGCTGCCGAGGCGGGGATTGCGATTGTGGCCACACAGAGATCAGAGAACAGAGATTAGAAATCAGATGCCCGGCAGTAATAATAACTACCAGCGGATTCCCTGTTGCTTTTTTGGCTGATTCCGATTTCTGAAATATTCTCTGCGTCCTGACGGCCTGATTCCCCATCCAACCATCTGGAGGTTTCCCCGTGAGAATTACCCTTATCCTTATCCTTGTTGTAGCCATTGTGGCCGCGGTGGCGGTAGTCGCCGTTCGCGCGTCCGGAGATAGTGATCAGACTATGCCCTCTGCTGGGCAGGTTGCGCCCACGTTTACGCTTCCCTCGCAGGACGGTTCTCAGATATCGTTAGAAAGTTTTCGCGGCAAGTGGGTGGTGCTTTACTTCTATCCCAAGGACATGACCACGGGCTGCACCATCGAGGCGCACAACTTTCAGCGTGACCAGGCGCAGTATGACGCCGCCAACGCGGTGATTCTGGGAGTGAGCGTGGATACGCCCGATAGCCATAAGCAGTTTTGCACCAAGGAGGGTCTGACCTTCCGGCTGCTGGCCGATCCGGAGCACAAGGTGGTGGAGGCGTACGGCTCGCTGGGCCATTTTGGCCCCATCACTATCGCCAACCGGCACACTTTTCTGATCGACCCGTCGGGCAAGATTGCCCGGGTATGGCCCAAGGTGGAGGTGCAGCAGCACTCCGCGGAGGTGCTGGCGGCGCTGGCGGAATTGAAGAAATAGAAAACTGCAACTGATGGAAGCGCGCGGTTCCGCCAACGAGGCCGCTATTTTACGATGGGAGTGAAAGTGTGCCCACCTAGAACAGAGGAATGAAATGCCAACACAGATAGCCCAACATTTTCGTGCCGAAATTGATGCGGTTCATGCGGGGCTGCTTGCCCTTTCCCCGGAGATTGCGGACATTCCCTGGCGCGAGGGCGGTTGGACGCGCAAGCAGATCGTCGGGCACCTGCTGGATTCGGCGGCCAACAATCGCCAGCGCTTTGTTCGTGCCGCCATCCACGGCAGCTTTACGGGGCCAGACTACGCGCAGGCCGAATGGGTCGCCGCGCATGGCTATGGAGAAGTGCCCTGGGCTACACTGCTGCATTGGTGGGAAGTAGAGCACGCGATTCTGGCGGCCGCCGTGGATCATATTCCCGAAGAGCGGCTGGAGGCGGTTTGCATAATCGGTGACCACGCGCCGGTTACGCTGCGCTTTGTGGTGGAGGATTACTTCAGGCATCAGCGCTGGCATGTGGAGCAGCTTGAAGCTCCGGTTGGCGCAAAGTAGGTGATTTAACCGAATCCAGACGCAAAAAAGCCCGGCACGAACCGGGCTTTTTTGCTTGCCTTGAAATTCAGGCAGCCGCAACTTGGTTGCCTACTTTGAAGCGGCTACTTCTTTTTCTTCGCAGGAGCCTTCTTCTTGGCAACTGCCTTCTTCGCCTTCGCCTTTTTCTTGGCTGGGGCCTTCTTTGCTGCTTTCTTAACGGCCAACTTGTTACCTCTTTTGTTTGATTTTCTGGCGCTTTTCTTGCCGGCAGCGGCCTTTTTGGCCCCAGCCTTTCCGCCCTTTGCGCCAGCTTTCTTCTTTTTGGCGGCGGATTTTTTTGCAGCCTTTTTGGCCACAATCTTTTTCTTGGCAGGTTTCTTTGCCGGAGCCTTTTTCTTCGCGGCCTTACGAGGGGCCGGCTTCGATGCTGGTTTTTCCACGGCCACGATCACCGACTCAGCGATTACTCCCTCGTCGTCGTCCGAGGAGGTGAGCACGCTGTAGGATTCAACTTCTTCATCCTCTTCAAAGTCGTCGTGACCGGACTCAAACGCGCCCGGCTTATAATTTGGATCGCCGTCGCTCATCGCGTACATCTTGAACTCTTCCATCCGATTGCCTCCAGCGGCTAGCCGCTGCACAAATTTTTCAATTTCAATTTTGCGTGGCGGGGAAACCCCGGATCCGCCAGCGAAAGTATTCTAGCAATAGATTGCACGTAAACACCAGCAGTTGACAAGCAAGAAATGCAGTTTTCGAAAAAATTATTTTGGCGAGCGGGCCGTGGAGGCGTTCGTGGATTTCTTCACCGGGGCTTTTTCCGTGTTGGCGGCGGCGTTTTTCTGTGCAGGGGCGGATGAGGCGGAGTGATTCTGGGAGGGTTTTTTCACAGCAGGCACGGCGTTGGTCTTCGGCGCGGCGGAGTGTGTTTGGGGGCTGGCTGTAGTTCCGGCGCCGCGGCGCGCGCTGGCGGAAGCGTGATGGACGGTGGGGGGAGCGGCCACGTAGAGCCGCTGGCCGGGCTGCACTTTGGTCCCGGTGATCTTGTTCCATCGGCGCAACTCGCTAAGCGAGACGCCGAAACGGTCGGAGATGGTAACCAGCGTATCGCCCTTGCGGGCCGTGTAAAGCCGCGGGTGAGTGACGGGCTCGGCAACAGGAGCCGCCGGCACCAGCAGAGCGTCTACGCCCTGGATGCCATCGCGCGCGCGGATATGATTAGCCTCAGCCAGCGACGCTTCCGTGACGCGATACTTAAGCGCCACCGAGGCCAGCGTATCGCCAGCGGCAACGTGATGGTAGCGCCATGCCGCGCGCTTGCCTTCGGGAATCAATGCAATGGTTTGCTGAAAGACCGCCGAGGCGCCGCCGGGCAGATGGAGATCGAAGGACATGTTGGGCGGCGTAATGAGCCGCAGCAGGCTGGGATTCAGCGCGGTCAGCTCTTCCACCGGCACACCCACAATATCGGAAACCAGCCTCAGGTTCACCTGATAATTAATGGTCACCGTATCGGTCAATACGGGGGGATCGAGGGTGACCTCGTCAAAGCCGTACTGCTTGGGATGGTTGGCGATGATGATGGCGGCCAGAATTTCGGGGACGTAATTTTTGGTTTCCTTGGGCAGTTCGCCGCGCTTATAGAGTTCCCAATAGTCGGCGTAGCCGGTTTTCTGCACCTCACGCTGGATGTTGCCGGTGCCATGATCGTAGGCGGCCATAGCCAGGTACCAGTCGCCGAGCTGGTCGTAGATGAACTTCATGTAGCGGGCATAAGCGCGTGTGGATTTTTCCGGATCGAAGCGCTCGTCCACATAGGCGTTGCGCACCAGTCCGTAGAATGGGCTGGGCATGAACTGCCACATGCCTCCAGCGTGGGAGCGGCGATTGAGGGCGCGGGGCTGAAATCCGGACTCGGCCACCGCTAGATAGATGAGGTCCTGGGGCACTCCTTCTTCGGCCATAACGCGTTGGATCATGGCCCTGTAGCGGCCGGCGCGCTCGAAGGAGTGAAGCAGGGTGTTGTGGCCCTTCTGAGTGTTGGAGAAGAAGTTGATATAGACAGCCACGTAGTCATTGACGACCAGGGGGAGATCGGAGTTGGTGGTTGCCAGGTCGGCCCGGGCCTTGGCGACGATGTTGGGGTCCACCTCGAAGGTCACGTTCTCGGCAACGTCGGAGGGAGTCTCCTCCTCTTTGGGGACAAAACCGTTGCCCTGCTTGAGAGTATCCATCTCGAGGGCGTTGACCTGGTCAACAATGCGGTCGAACTCCTCCTGCAACTCGGGAGTGCTCTTGATGTCGATGCCGCAGGTGAGCATCAGGTCCACGGCGCGATCGAATTGCTGCTTGGCCTCGCGCAAACGCCCCTTGCGATATTCTGCCTCGCCGTTTGCGTAGGCTTCGTCCACCTGCTTAATCAGGGAGCGGAGATGTTGCTGCTGGCGTGTAGGCTGGGGGGGTGCGGGAGCGGCTTGCGCGGGCTCAGCGGAGTTCGCGCCTAAGGTGAGCGCAGGTGCGGTGGCTTGCGGCTGCGCTCCCTGAGAAGAGTGCGAGGACGCAGTGGGGTCGCATCCCGCCAGCGAGAGAGCCAGCAGGGCACAGCCGAAGAGTCGATACCACGTTCTACACATGCGCATGAAGGAAACGGTTGCTCTATGTCGATGATAAGCTATGGCCTGGGGAGATGCGCGCCGCAAGAGCGCGAAAAGCCTCTTTTTCCCAAGCCAAATGGACGCACGCTTCCTTAGAAATTTTGCGATCATCGCCCACATCGACCACGGCAAGTGAAGTTGAGCGACCGTCTGCTGGAATTAACCGGCTCGATGACGGGGCGGGAGATGCAGGCGCCAGGAAGGGATAGGAGGCAGACATACCAGTGAGAACAACACGGAGCTTTGTCCAACTCGTCGCCATAGGAATTACGCTGGCGGCCGCAACTGGGGCGCAGACGCACCGTTGCATGGCTCAAGAGGTGTTTCAAAAGTTTGTCTCTCATGTTAGTGGCGTTAGCGGCGCCAGCCATTCTTTCGATCTCTTCGTTCCCGACCGGGTCAAGGATGCGCCTCCCATGCCTCTGTTGGTGGCTATGCATGGCGCCGGTGGAGATGGTCTTGGACAGATCAAAGCATGGCTGCCCGAGGCCAGGGCGAACAAGATCATCATACTGGCGCCGAATATCGACAACTCTCCGCAAGCCTGGGATATGCTCTACGATCATCCCGAGTGGATCCGCGATGCCATCGATACGGTCAGCCAAACCTATCCGGTGGACAAGCATCGTCTTTACTTGTGGGGTTATTCCGCCGGCGGCATGTTCACTTTCTACTTCGCGTTCCTGGAGTCACGGTATTTTGCCGCGGCAGCGGTTCATGGCGGGGTGATCGAAAACTTTAAATATCAGATGGCGGATTTCGCCGTGCGCAAAATCCCCCTGGCTTATTACATGGGTACATGGGACCAGTGGTGGACGACCAAACAGAGCCGTGCCTCCCGGGACGCTCTGCTCTCGCGGAATTTCGAGGTTCACTACGTGGAGCTTGCCCACGCCGACCATAATTTCTTTACCCGCTCCGGCGAGATCACCGCCGATGCCTGGGAGTTTTTCAAGCGACACTCCCTGGACGACGAACCCAGGTTCGATCCCTTGGACCTGGAGAAGATCAAGAAGGCGTTGCGATGAACTCTCCAGGCCTGGGAGTTGTTGGTGCGGCCGCACTGATTTTGCGGTCTGTCTCATGTGCCCAGCGTGGTGAGTTAGAAGTTCATTGAAGAACAATCCTGGATCCCCCGGAAGAAAGTGCGAATGATAAGCTAAGGCCTGGGGACATGCGCGCCGCAAGGGCGCGAAAAGCCTCTTTTTCCAAGCCAAAATGGACGCACGCTTCCTTAGAAATTTTGCGATTATTGCCCACATCGACCACGGCAAGTCGACGCTGAGCGACCGTCTGCTGGAATTTACCGGCTCGGTGACGGGGCGGGAGATGCAGGCGCAGATTCTGGATGACATGGATCTGGAGCGGGAGCGCGGCATCACCATCAAGGCCCACGCGGTGCGCATGATGTACAAGGCGCACGACGGCAACACCTACCAACTGAACCTGATCGACACGCCGGGGCACGTGGACTTCAGCTACGAAGTATCGCGCTCGCTGGCTTCGTGCGAGGGTGCGCTGCTGGTGGTGGATGCAAGCCAGGGGGTGGAGGCGCAGACGCTGGCGAATGCTTATCTGGCCATCAACCACGGGCTGGAAATTATTCCGGTCATCAACAAGATCGATCTTCCCTCGGCGGACATCCTGCGCACACAGGAGGCCATCGAGAAGGCTGTGGGCCTGGATGCAACCGACGCGATTCCCGTGAGCGCCAAGACCGGCCAGGGCGTGGATGAGGTGTTGGAGGCTATAGTTAACCGGCTGCCGCCGCCCACGGGCAACCCGGATGCGCCCTTGCAGGCGCTGATTTTTGATTCATGGTTCGATGCCTATCGGGGCGTGATCGTGCTGGTGCGCGTGATGCAGGGCACGATGCGCAAGGGGCAGCGCATCCGGTTGATGTCGAATGGGAAGGCATTTGAAGTGGAGTCCATGGGCGTGCTGATGCCCAAACCGGTGGAGATCGGCGAGTTGCTGGCCGGGGAGGTGGGATTTTTCGCGGCCACGATCAAGACGGTGAGCGACACCAAAATCGGCGACACGGTCACCGACGACACGCGGCCCGCGGCGGCGCAGTTGCCGGGCTTTGAAGACATCAAGCCGATGGTTTTTGCGGGTCTTTACACGGTGGACTCGCATGAGCACACGCTGCTGCGCGACGCTCTCGAAAAACTTCGGCTGAATGACTCATCGTTTTTCTTTGAGCCGGAGAGTTCTGTGGCGCTGGGCTTCGGATTCCGCTGCGGTTTTCTGGGACTGCTGCACATGGAGATCATTCAGGAGCGTCTGGAGCGGGAGTACGAACTGGACCTGATCACCACGGCACCCGGCGTGCGCTACCACCTCACGATGACGGACGGCAGCGTGATGGAGGTGGACAATCCCTCGCGCTGGCCTGATCCGACCAACATCGAAGTGATCCACGAGCCGGTGATTACCGCCAAGATTCTCACCAATGAAGAATACGTGGGCGGGATTTTCAAGCTGGTGGAAGAAAAGCGCGGACGGCAATTGAATTTTGAGTACGTGACGTCGACGCGCGTGCTGCTGACCTACGAGCTGCCGCTGAATGAGATCGTTCTGGATTTTTATGACCGGCTGAAGTCGATCTCGCGCGGCTACGCTTCTTTGGATTATCAACTGGCCGGGGAGTGGGAGTCGCCCATGGTCAAGCTGGACATTCTGGTCAGCGGGGAGCCGGTGGATGCGCTTTCGATCATCGTGCATCGCGACTTTGCCTACGAGCGAGGCCGGGCGCTGGTCTCGAAGATGCGCGAACTGATTCCCAGGCAGCAGTTCGAGGTGGCCATCCAGGCGGCCATCGGGGCCAAGGTAATCTCCCGCGAGACGGTGAGCCCGCTGCGCAAAAATGTACTGGCTAAGTGCTATGGCGGGGACATCACGCGCAAGCGCAAGTTGTTGGAAAAACAGAAGGAAGGCAAGAAGCGGATGAAACGGATTGGGAGGGTTGACATCCCTCAGGAGGCGTTTCTGGCGGTACTCCGGATTGGCGAAGATGCTCAGAAGTAGCAATAACTCATTGTGATCTGGTTCACAGTTCTTTCATCTTGATATGTGGATAACCCCGGCAGGCCCTCAAGAACGCCTGCTCCAGGGGATCGCTGCACAGGGGACAGTGCATATTCCTGATAGTGATTGATAAATAAGGGTTTGCGATGCATATCAAAAGAAGCAGTTTTTAGCAAGAGTAATTTATAGGGTTTTATTACCTGGATTCTCGAAAGTAATCCACAGAATTATCCACAGAAGGGATCAGAATGCAGTGTAGATGCGGGAGTGCAAGTAAGCGGCGCGGCGCTCTTCAAAATTGTCAGCGTAACAGCAAGAGCCCCGTATCGCGGGGCTCTTGCAATGGTGCGATCTAACCGTTTTTTAGTGTTGCGCGGGAGGCTTGACGGCTGGCCGTGCCGGAGCCGTGGCTGCAGGCTGAGCCGGAGGCGCGGGCACACCCGATTTCAGGTTGTATGCGTCGATAATCTGCTTGGTAATGTTGGTGGACTCGCTGGCGAAGAGCACAATGGGCGCCTGCTGTTGGCTGCCGGTCACGTCAAGCACCACCGTGTAACCCTGCTGCTGCGCGTAGTTGGCCAGGACATCGTAAACCTTGGAGGCCAGACCGTTGTAGACTTCCGACATCTCACCCTGGAAGTCGTTTTGTGCGTCCTCGGCGGAGCGATCCAACAGCTTCTTTTTTTCGTCGATGGTTTTGGCGCGGGACTGCTGTTCGGTGGGATTCAGCTTCTCGCCTTGCGCCTGCAACTGCTTGGTGAGATTATCGATCTCTTCGGCGAGGGCCTTGAGCTGCTGGCGCTTGGGTTCATACTTCTTTTGAAGGTCGGCGAAGTTGCGCTGGCCCTCATTGGTTTGGGCAACAGCCACCTGGAATGCGATCACGGCAATCTTGGTTGGACCGGCAGGCGCCGCAGTGGCGGGATTTTGGGCAGCGGCGCTCAGGACAAAGCCAGAGGCCAGCGTAACGATAAGTGCAAGTGAGCGCTTCATGCGAATGTAATGCTCCTTCGGGAATCCTGTGTGTCTGCGAGCGTTTCATCG
>Ga0181520_10002219_pt1 | contig 36803 bp, 34 predicted proteins | sample PEATcosm2014_Bin_29_FD_132451 | JGI IMG/M metagenome (GOLD analysis project Ga0181520, IMG submission 132451) | Peatland microbial communities from MTU Mesocosm Facility, Houghton, MI, USA - PEATcosm2014_Bin02_30_metaG | ecosystem: Environmental > Terrestrial > Soil > Wetlands > Peat | place... | reverse complement strand
GCATTGGTGACATTGCCCACCGCCACCACGTTGGAATAATTGTGGCTCGCGGTGCCGTAATAGATTTTATAGCCCGCCATGTTCGTGGCGGTGCTGGCATTCCAGGTGAGCGTGACACTTTGATCGGCACGAGCGGGGAGTTGAACAAACAACATCAGCGCACTGCTCAAAATCAAATCGAAGACCAGCCACTTCGTCCGGCAACCAACTGTTTTGCTCTGCATACCACCCCTGACGCAGCCGGCTTGCCAGCCTGTTTTGCGCCCGATTTTATTGTTGAATATTTCCCTAAAGTAAAAAAAAACCGTTTCGAGAAGGGAAAAAATTCAAAATCTGCTTGAATTGGAATGCGAGCCGTGAAGTCCGTCAAAAATAAATTTCTGCCCGAGGCCGGCAAAAAAACCGCCGCCTTGGCCTGCCTGAATCTTCCATCGTCAATGATGTCCCGATAAAGGGCAGCGCCTGACAATATTTTGTGTCACGGAGCCGAAGGCCAGCCCGGACGTCAATCCAGACTCTGTTCCACCGGCGGATTCCTGCGGAAAACCGGCCGGGTTATTGCCTCCCGCTCCCAGCGCCAAACGGCTTCGGCTTCCCCTGGCCGGAGCAATGCAGAAGCATCAAGAATGAAGAACCCTGCTGTTACGAATGAATTCCGGCGCACCGGGCTGACGCCGGCCTTCCTTGACCGGCCAGCGCGGCCGCCGCATTGATGCCTACAGGCGGCTGTAATGGTGCAGTATTTGATACACGATCAGCGTCGCGATGTAGGCCAGGCTGGTCATGTAGGCGATTTGAAACAGCGGCCATTTCCAACTGTTCGTCTCGCGCCGCACGACGGCGGTGGTGGACAAACATTGCGCCGCAAGAATGTAAAACACCAGCAGGCTCGCGCACGTCGCCGTGTTGAAAATCGGCGTGCCGTCCGTGCGCTCGGCCTGCCGCAAAGTGCTGTAAAGCGACGACTGGTCGTGTTCCGCCGCGTCCCTGCCCACGCCATAAACAATCGCCAGCGTCGAGACGATGACTTCGCGCGCCGCAAACGAGCTGATGATGCCGATCCCAATCTGCCAGTCGAAGCCGAGCGGCGCGATGACCGGTTCGATGACGTGGCCGATTTTGCCGGCGTAGGAATTTTGCAGCGAAGACTGCGCGGTCAGACGGTCGGCCGTGCCGAGCAAGGCCGCCGCCTGGTTCGTCTCGCCGGATTTTTCCAGTTGCGCGGCCTGCGCGGTCAGCGCGACCGCCGCCGCCGGCGGGCTGGATTTGGGATAATACGACAGCGCCCACAAAACCAGCGAGATGGCCAGGATGATCGTGCCCGCCTGTTTCACAAAAATCTTCGCGCGGTCGAACGTGTGCAGCAGCGCCGTGCGCAGCGCCGGCACGCGGTAGGGCGGCAGTTCGATCATGAGCGGCCTGGTTTCGCCCGGCAGAATGGTCCGCCGGAAAATCACCGCCATGCCGAGCGCCGCCGTCACGCCCGTCGCGTAAGCCGCGGTGAAAACCAGCGCCGCTTTCACCGGCGAATGCGGAAACAACAGCGCCGTGACCATCGCATAAACGGGAATGCGCGCGGAGCAGGTCATCAGCGGCGTGACCAGAATCGTCACCAGCCGGTCGCGCGGATTTTCGATGACGCGCGTGGACATGATGGCGGGAATCGCGCACGCGTGCGCCGAGAGCAGCGGCACGAACGCCTTGCCCGGCAGGCCGAGCTTGCGCATGATTTTGTCCATGACAAACGCCGCGCGCGACAGGTAGCCGGTGTCTTCCAGCAACGACAGCGCAAAGAACAAGATGCAGATCTGCGGCAGAAAAACCAGGATGCCGCCCACGCCGCCGATGACGCCGTTGGACAGGAGGTTTTGCAAATCGCCCGCCGGCAGCAGCGCCATGGTCCACGACTGGATGCCCGCGAACAGGTGGTCAATCAGCTTCATCGGGATTTGCGCCGCCCAAAAAATCAGCGCGAACAGGGCCAGCATGACGACATGAAAGACCGCGACGCCGACGACCGGATGCGTGAAATAGTCGTCCAGTTTGTCCGTCCACTTCGAACGCTGGATGATGGCGGCGTCCATGACGCGCGTGGAAATCTGCTCCGTCCATTCGTAGCGCGCCTGAAACGTGCAGCCGGTGCAGCCCGCGCAGTGCGGGTCAACGTGGTTTACCGCCTCCGGCATCGCGCCGGTGACGAGCCGGTTCAGCTCGTGTTTCAATTTCTCAACGCCTTCGCCGTTGCGGGCGGAGACCGGCACCACCGCACAGCCGAGTTCGGCGTGCAATTTTGCCACGTCAATGCGGATGCCGTCGCGCCGCGCCATGTCAATCATGTTCAGCGCCACGATCACCGGGCATTTCAGTTCCAAAACCTGGCTGGCCAGGAAAAGATTTCGTTCGAGGTTCGTCGCATCCACCACGACCAGCGCGGCGTCGGGCGCGGTGTGCCCCAGTTTTCCCTGCAGCGCGTCGGCGGCGAGCTTTTCATCCGGCGACTTGCTGTCGAGGCTGTAAAGCCCCGGCAAATCCACGACGACAATCTGTTTGCGGTCGAGGTGCATCCGCCCGACTTTGCGCTCGACCGTCGTGCCGGGGAAATTTGCCGTCTTGGCGTGCAGGCCGGTGAGCGCGTTGAACAGGGTGGTCTTGCCGGCGTTGGGGTTGCCGACCAGCGCGAGCGTGAACGCGCGGTGGTGGGGCGACGCGTCCGGTGACGCAGCCGGAGTTTCGAAAGCCGCGCTCATGCGCCGTCGTCTTCGCGCATCGCGCAACGGCCGGGCTGGCAGACTTCCACCCGGACGCGCGCGGCCAGCTCGGCGGACAGGCCCAGCCGCGAGCCAAAAATTTTCAGGATGAGGGGATTGCCCGCGCGGACGAGTTCCACGCGGCGGCCCACGCAGACGCCGAGCGTTTTCAGACGGTTGGTGTCCTCGTCGCCGGTCTCGACGCTGCGCACGACGGCGCAGATGCGCGGCGGCATTTGGTCGAGCCGCACGGTGACGGCAGGGTGTTCAATAGTTGCCACAATCATAACAAAATAAGCTTTCCACCGGGCAAGTCAAACCTTCCGCGCGCGGTGGTTCACATCGGTGAATGAAAACATTTCCGCATTTACGATTTTCATGCGGCATGAATTTAACCGCCGGAATTTGAGCACGCTGTCGGCTGGTTGCGATTTGTTGTCGGCCAATTGCGCTGGAACATCCCGACCGACGCTGCCGGAACCCGGAGCAGTCAGCAAAAAAAACACCCGCCACGCCTGAAGTTTAATTCAGGCGTGGCGGGTTTGGGTCAGCCGGCGGGATGGGGGAAGGCTGAACCTGCGTTCAGCCCCCGCCCATCCCGCCGCTGATGTGGTTGCGCCCAGATGGCGCAGCGTTGTTCATGTTTCAGTTCTTCACGCTGCCGCTGGTGGCGGCGGTCGGAACGGTGGCGGCCGGGCTGGCCGTTGCCTTGGCCGTGCCGGTGGTGGTGCCGCCCGTGCCGGCGGTCACGGTCGTCTTGCGGGTCAACCCGCTCGCCCGCTCGTCACGCGGCACATAACCCATCGCCTTGTAGAGGCTGCTGTTGGCCCCATACTTGGCGGTGCTGCCCTTGACCCCGTCCACCACGTTGAGCATGGCCGTGTTCAAGGCGTCATGGGCGGCGTTCCGCTGCATCCTGGCATCGGTGTAACCGGCATCCAGCGTCCCCAGGGTGGCCGACTTGCCCTGGGCGTCCGTCTGCAACTGCTGGAACTGTGCCAGCGTGTAGCCGCCGAACGTCTCGTCCTTGGCCAGGGTGCCCCAGACCGTCGCAATTGCATTAGCCCTGCTTTGTATTCGTTTATTTTTATTTGGCATATTTTTCTATGTGCTGTTTTTTATTTGTTAATGTTTACTATGTTTAATGGAGCATTTGAACCACTCAGTTCAAATTTCCATGATGCGATGTTATCAAATAACCTTATGCGTGTAAAGTTATTATAATTCCGGGGTCGTAAAATCTGGAAAAAGGCGGGGAACGGCGCCTGGGCAGGGGTTGGGAGGCAAAAATGGGGAGTCCGTCCCCAGCCCAGGCGGAACCGGGCAAGTTCCAAGCCGGACGCACCAAGTTCCGACCCGCCTTCGCCAAGTTCAGGAAAGAACTTGATGGGTTCCGGCTGGAACCTGGCAAGCTCCAGCGTGCCCGCCGTAAGTTCCAGGCGGAACTTGGCGCAACCCGGCGGGGGAAAAGCCCGGCCTCACCGCAAAAAATGCGAAAATGCCCCGTTTCAGCTTTCAGACTTTCCCCTGCAAAGCGCCGTCGCCGCCACGCTCTGCCGGCGCAGTGCCATGCAATAAAACGCCGTCGCCGTTGGAGTTTTCCTGGCCGTTGCACCTCAAAAGTTAATTCTTGATGTGATTTTGGAATTTTGTCTAATTGTGGTAATCCGCAGCGCGTGGCCGGCCAAAGGCAGGCATGAAGTTCGTTGAAATGCGCCGTCGTTTGCGGCAACTTGGCGGTGTGAAAGTTTTACGTTTTCTGCCGTTGCTGCTTGCCGCCGCTGTTTTCGCCGGCTGTGCCAGGTCCAGTCCGCCCGCCGCGCCGGGGGCCGCTTCGCCGGGAAGCGCGCTGCCGCATGCGCAGCCGAAGTTGCGCACGCTGAAAATTTACCTCGGCGCGGAAACACTTGACGCCGAGCTGGCGTTAACCGACCAGGAAATACAAACCGGCATGATGTTCCGCACCAACATTCTTGAGACCGATGCCATGCTGTTTAATCTCCGGTATCCGCAACGCGCCAATTTCTGGATGAAAAATTGTCCGGAATCCATATCCGCCGCCTATCTCACCACCGATGGCGTGATTCAGGAAATCCATCACCTCGAACAAAACGACACCAACGGCGTCGTTGCCGCGCGGGACGACATCGTGTTTGTCCTGGAAACGAAAGACGGCTGGTTCGCGCGGCACAACCTTTCGCCCGGCACGGTGGTTCAATCGGCAAAAGGCCCGCTGGCGGAGGTTCTGCTGCGCCAGTGAATCATTTGCCGGCGGCGAGGAAAAAACTCAACGCCGCGGCCGCGGCCGGCAAATTTTTGGGGCAACTGCATGAATCCCAGCGGGGCATTTAATGCGGGGTGCCTGCGGTGCAAAACATTTTCCAACGCCAATCTGTTTGCGAAATTTCAATTCCTGCCTACGCTACGGCCATGCTGTCGCTCGAACAACTGGCCGCGCTGCTCGAGGAAAACCGCGCCGCCGCCTCCGTGCGCGTGCGGGAATTTTCCATCGGCGGCCGGAAATTCAATTTCAATTCCCAGCCCGCCATCATGGGCGTGGTCAATCTGTCCGCCGATTCATGGTATCGCGAGAGCGTTTGTTTAACCGCGGAAGCGGCGGTTCAGCGCGGGAAAGTCCTGGCGGTGCAAGGCGCGCAAATCATTGATCTCGGCGCGGAATCCACGCTCGCCCGCGCGCCGCGCACGAACGTGGCGGCGCAGAAGTCACAGTTGATTCCGGTCATCAAGCGGCTGCGCGCGGAAAAAATTCTTGTTTCCGTCGAGACGTATTCGCCCGCCGTCACGCGCGCGAGCCTGGAGGCCGGGGCAAACCTCTTGAATCTGACCGGCACGGCGGGTTCAAAGGAAATTTTCAAAATGGTCGCGGCGCACGATGCCGCCGTCATCATCTGTTATGTCGCCGGTAAAAATGTGCGCGAGGCCGGCGACTTTGATCCGGGTGCCGGCCCGATTCCGCTGCTGCGGGATTTTTTTGCGCGGCAGATTGAAACCGCCCGGCGCAACGGCGTGGAGAAAATCTTTCTCGATCCCGGCCTGGGCTTTTATTACCGGAATTTGCAGGACGGCGCCGTGCGCGTCCGCCACCAGATGAATGTCTTTCTGAACACGTTCCGGCTGCGCGAACTGGGTTTTCCCGTCTGCCACGCGCTGCCGCACGCGTTTGAATTTTTCGGCGGGGAAGTCCGCTGCGCCGAGCCGTTTTTCGCGGTGCTCGCGGCGCTGGGCAAAACGGATTTGTTCCGCACGCACGAAGTTCCGCGCATCAAGGCCGTGTTGGAAACGATGAAGACATTTTAGCCTCACGCAAAGCCGCAAAGAATCCTTCTTTTGGCGACTTTGCGGCTTTGCGTGAGCTTGGATTATTTTTGCGGGAAAATCTGGTAGAGCAGCAGGTAAATCACCACGCCGGTCACGGAAACGTAAAGCCACAGCGGCCACGTCCGGCGCGCGATTTTTTTGTGCAGCTCGAACCGCTCCTTTTTTGCGCGCCAGAGCGTCATCAAAATCATCGGCACGATGGCGGCGGCGAGAACCGTGTGCGTTCCGAGAATGGTCAAATAAATCGGTCTGAACCATTTTGGTTCTAAAAACCGCGTCGGCCCCTGGTGCAAAACCACCGCGAGCCAAGTGTGGTAGGTAAGATAGCAGCCGAGAAAAACCGCCGACATGCAAAACGCGGCGACCATGCAGTTGCGGTGTGCGATTTTGTTGCCGCGTCTGATGAAGAAAAAACCAAAGGAAAGCAGGACCGCGCTCAAGCCGTTGAGCGAGGCGTTGACGGCGGGCAGGTCGTGGACGCTCACGGCTCGTTCTCCAGCTGGCGGACGGTGTTCAGCAAACGCGGCGCCACGTCGTTCGTCCAGTCCACGCCGTCGCCGCCGGTCTCAAAAAAGCCGCGCAATTGCGCGTGCTTGTCCACCACCACAAAAATCGTGGTGTGGATGAACAGGTCGGCGACGTCTTTCTGATCTTCGAGCCTCACCGGCACGGCGCTCAATTTCAAACTGCCGCTGGCCAGCGCGGCGATTCCGCCTTTGGTGCCGGTCAAAAAGGTCCAGCGGCTGAAATCGGCGTCAAAGCGGTCGCCGTATTTTTTCAACACGGCGGGCGAATCAAATTCCGGGTCGGTGGTGAGCGTGACCAGTTTGGCGGCGCTGTCCGCCGGCAGCAAATTTTCCAGCGACCGCATCTGGCCGGTCATGCGCGGACACGGACCGGCGCAGCGCGTGAAGATGATGTCGGCCAACCAGACGTGGTTCGTGAAATCCGCGAGCGTGGTGATTTTGCCGTCCTGATTCGTCAGCGTGAAATCCGCGACCGGGCCGATGACGGGCGGCGGCGGACGGTGGCTGTGATTGAAATCCACAAACCACAGCACGAACGCCAGGCCGATGGAGCCGAACAGCAGCGCGAACCCGATCCAGATGGTGCGGGGCGGGCGGGGCGAATTTTCCATCATAATAACGTCCGGAGATTATGCGCCAAAAAAATCGCGCCGCAAGCCAAGCCGCGCCGCGGAGTTGCCGGCGGCGGCTGGAGGGCCAGTTCATGAATTTGTGTCCGGCTGGACAAACCATCACCGCTCCTCCGCGAGTTTAGGATGGATTTGTGCCGGGTTTTTGCGACACTGCCCGCCTGATGAAGCCGATTGTCAAATTGTTGCTCGAAGGCGGCAGTCTCGGCGCCGCGCAGATGGCGCAGGTGCTCAACCTGTCCGAGGCCGAAGTCAACCGCCAGCTTGACGAGCTGAAAAAACAGCATGTGCTGCTGGGGTTCCGTCCCGTTTTGAACATCGCCGACGAAGACTCCGGCGTGGTCCGCGCGGTCATTGAGGTGCGCATCACGCCCGAACGCGGCGGCGGCTTCAACCGGCTCGCCGAGCGCATCAGCCGGTTCGACGAGGTGGAGTCGTGCTACCTCATGTCCGGCGGCTACGATCTGCTGGTGTTCGTCAACGGCGCGAGCCTGCAACGCGTTGCGGCGTTTGTCTCCGAAAAGCTTTCCACCATCGAGGGCGTGCTCTCGACCGCCACGCATTTCATGCTGCGCTCCTACAAGGAAAACGGCTTCCTGCTCGAAGGCAAGGCCGAGGAAAACGAGCGGCTCAAGGTCACGCCTTAACCCGGTTCCAAATTTGAGATTTCCCGAAATGGACTCCTCGCGTTACATCGCCAGACACGTCATCAACCTGCCCAAGTCGGGCATCCGCGACTTTTTTGAAATCGTCGCCAAGATGAAGGACGTGATTTCGCTCGGCATCGGCGAGCCGGATTTCGACACGCCGTGGCACATCCGCGAGGCCGGCATTTACGCGCTCGAAAAGGGCAAGACGCATTACACCTCGAACCTTGGCTCGATCGAACTGCGCCGCGCCATCAGCAAATACGCCGAGAAATATTATTCCGTCAGCTACCAGCCCGAGAACGAAATCCTCGTCACCGTCGGCGTCAGCGAGGCTTTGGACATCGCCTGCCGCGCGCTCATCAATCCCGGCGACAAGGTGATGTTCCACCAGCCATGCTACGTCAGTTATCATCCGAGCGTCACGCTCACGCACGGGATTGGCGTGCCGGTGCCGACGTTTGCGAAGGACAATTTTGCGCTGACCGTCGGGGCGCTCCGCGCCGCGTGGCAGCCCGGCTGCAAATTGCTCATGCTCAACCTGCCGTGCAATCCCACGGGCGGCACCTGCGACCGCGTGCAGATCGAGGCCATCGCCAAGTTCGCCGTTGAAAAGGATTTGATCGTCCTGAGCGACGAGATTTATTCCGAGCTGACGTTCGAGGATGTGCACACCAGCATCGCCAGCATTCCCGGCATGAAGGAACGCACGATTTTTCTGCACGGATTTTCCAAGGCGTTTGCGATGACCGGCTGGCGCATCGGCTACGCCTGCGGCCCCGCGCCGCTCATCGAGGCGATGATGAAAGTGCATCAATACTCAATGCTCTGCGCGTCCATCATCAGCCAGGAAGCCGCCGTCGAGGCGCTCCTGCGCGGCCGGGACGCCATGAAAAAAATGCGCGACCAATACCATCGCCGGCGTGATTTCATCGTGCGCCGGTTCAATGAAATCGGTTTGAAATGCCACCTGCCGCGCGGCTCGTTCTATGCGTTTCCGGATGTCTCCGTGACCGGGCTGAATGAAAAAGATTTCGCCGTCGGTCTGTTGCAGGCGGAACACGTCGCGATGGTTCCTGGAAGCGCCTTTGGCGCGAACGGCTCCGGTTTTTGCCGCGCGTGTTTTGCGACGAGCTACGAACATCTCATTGAAGCAAGCAACCGCATCGAACGTCACGTCCAGTCGCTCGTGAAAAAAAGTTAGCGTTTGTTTCCCCAACGAGTGTCACTGGCAAAGGACCGGTTTTCGGCGGCGCGCCCGCTGGCCGCCGCCCGAATTTTCATTTTGCGGCCGCCGTCAGTGACAGGAATATTTCCTCCAGCGCGCCGGCCGCGCCGCTTTGCCGGCGCAGTTCCTCCCGCGTGCCGACGGCAATCAGTTTGCCGCCGAGAATGACCCCGATGCGGTCGGCCATTTCCTCGGCGATGTCCAGTTGATGCGTGGAAACCAGCACAGTCATGCCCGCGAGCGAGCGTTCCTTCAAAACATCCTTCACCACGCGCGCGTGCTGCGGGTCCAGGCCGACCATCGGTTCGTCCACCACAAACACCTCCGGATTGTGCAGCAGCGCGGAGACAATGGCGATCCGCTGGCGCGTGCCGTGCGAAAGCCCTTCCAGCGCGCGGCCGGCAAATTCTTCAAGATGAAAACGCGCGACCAGTTCCTGCGCGTTTTTTTCAATGTTCGCGGCGTTGAGCCGGAACATCTGGCCGGTGAAGCGGAAAAATTCCCACGCGGTCAGCTTGTCGTAGAGAAACGGAAAATCAGGGACATAAGCCAGCCGCCGGCGCGCTTCGAGCGGCTGCGCCTGCACGTCAAAACCGCAGATGCGCGCGCGGCCGGACGTGGGCTTGATCAGGCCCGTGAGCATTTTCATCATCGTTGTCTTGCCGGCGGCGTTGGGGCCGAGCAGGGCGAAAAATTCGCCGCGCCTGATCTGGAGCGTCACGTCATTGACGGCCACGAGGTCGCCGAATTTTTTTACGAGCCGGTCGAGTTCGATCATGGCTTGCTCCATTCGTCAATGCGGGCGCTGATGCCGCCCGGCAGCTCGACGCGCAAAATTTCGCCGAGCGTGCTGACATCCACGATCACGGGATGGCCGAGCATGCTGGTTTCCAGCCGATAGACCGGCACGGCCTCGGTGCCGATCTTGACCCGTGTGCGGCGGGTGTCCCACCCGAGGTTTTGGGCGGCCGGCATGATCTCCGGCAGGTCAAACGCGCCAAAAAATCCGTCGGCGACATTGCCGGTCAGGGTCCGGACCAGCGCGCCGGGATTCTGCAGGTCGGCGAAGGTGAAATCGCGTTCCAGCACGGGCAGGCCGTCGTTGGTGAATTTGACATGGGCCGTCTGATTGGTGGCCAGCGAATGGATTTCGATGACGGCCAGCCGCGAGGTGATTTTCAAATTCACCTCCTGCCACTGGTGCGCCGGGGTGAACTTGATGCGGCTGTCAAATTTCAACCGGTTCGTGAAATCACCGAGCGCGACGTTGCCCGCGAGATGAATCTGGTAGCCCGCGCGCGTGCTGAAGCCTTCCGGCGGCGGCCTGTCCTCGTCGAAGGCGGCCATCTGCTGGCCGACGCCGGTGGAAAATTCGCAGTAGCCCATGCGGTCGCCGTTCTGATAAACGCTCAACGAGGACGCGTCCGGCGCGGTCAGAATTTTCCGCCAGACCAGCTGCACCGGCACGGGCGTGTCGCCGCCATGCGCGCCAAATTCCGACTGCCAGAGCCACACGTTCATCGTCAGCCAAAAAGCGACGATGCCAAGAAATGTCAGGCGTGCGGTCATGGCGGTCAAGGCGCAGGCAGGTTCAAAACCTGGCCGGCCTTGAGTTTTTTCGGGTTGACGCCGGGGTTCGCCGCCTCCATCGCCGCGAGGGTGACGCCTTGTTTGCGTGCGATGCCGGCCAGCGTTTCGCCGCTGACCACGCTATGCGTGCGCGGCCGGTAAATTTTTGACGGCAACGGCTTGTGCGGGATTGTCGGTGTTTTTGTCACGGCGCTCGTCGTTGCTGCAGCCATGTCGTCCGTCGTCCGGCTGGTGACTTGCGCCGGCGTGGCGACACCATTTGGATTTTGCGCGATGGGCGGATTGGTTTTTACGGCGGCCTGCAGCATGGCGTAGGCCGCCTGCCACTGGGACAGCTGGTCATGCAGCCGGCGGTTTTCCTCGGTGAGTTTTTCGAGCTGCTGCTGCGCGGCGGGCGCGCTGGGCAGTTGCAGGACGTCGGCGGCAAGCTGTTGTTTGCAACTGGAAATGTGCTGCCCGATGATCTCCGCGTTCTCGGCCTTGGGGTCGTATTTCAAAAATTCCTGGTAATGATAAATGGCCGCCGCCGGATCGGATTCCTGGTTTTCGTAAAGCATCGCGAGCTGATAATGCGCCTGTGCCGAGTGCGGGTTGGCTTCCAGCGATTCCTCAAACGCCTCGATGGCTCCGGAATAATTCATCGCGTTCACCCGGCTTTTGCCGAGGACGAAATGCGGTTCCTTTTCCTCGTCCATCGGCCCCTGATCCATCGGCGAGCAGCCGCTGGCGGCCGCAAACAACGCGGCGGCCAGCAGGACCGGACTCCATTTGCCTGAAAATGACATCCGCTGAAATTAAACGATGCGCTCCGCGCGTGCAATCGCGGGCTGTGACGGGAAAAAGGTCCGGGGCCGCCGCCAACCCGCCAACCCGAAGACAAAAAACAACACAATCAACGGTGAAAGTTCCATGCATTCGCCGCTTGACCTTTCGCCCGGCTGCGTCTTAACTAGACGCGATTAGGCACATTCATGCTTGAGCAATTCAAAAGTCTCTTCACCAATGACATTGGAATAGATCTGGGAACCGCAAATTCCCTCGTCTATGTGCGGGATCGTGGAATCGTCCTGCGCGAACCTTCAGTCGTGGCCATCCAGGCGGGGACAACCAACGTCCTCGCCGTCGGTGACGAAGCAAAACGAATGCTGGGCCGCACGCCCGGCAACATCGTGGCCATCCGCCCGATGAAAGACGGCGTCATCGCCGACTTCGAAATCACCGAGGCGATGCTGCGCCATTTCATCCAGAAGGTTCACCATCGAAAATTAATTGCGCCACGGGTGGTGGTCGCAGTGCCTTCGGGTATCACCGAAGTGGAGAAACGGGCCGTGAAAGATTCCGCCACGCACGCCGGCGCGCGCGAGGTTTATCTGATCGAGCAGCCGATGGCTTCGGCCATTGGCGTCGGTCTGCCGGTGCATGAACCGGCGGGCAACATGATCGTGGACATCGGCGGCGGGACCTGCGAAATCGCAATCATCTCGCTCGCCGGCATCGTCTTCAGCCGCAGCCTGCGGGTGGGCGGGGACGAAATGGATGCCACGGTCATCGCCCACATGAAGCGTGCCTACAACATGATGATAGGTGAACGCACCGCTGAAGAAATCAAGATTCGTATCGGCTCCGCCTTTCCTTTGGAACAGGAATTAACGATGGATGTCAAAGGCCGCGACCTCGGTTCCGGCCTGCCCAAGACCTTGACCATCCGTTCCGAGGAAGTCCGCGAAGCCTTGCAGGAACCGCTTTCGAGCATTCTCGAATCCATTCGGATCACGCTTGAACGCTGCCCTCCAGAACTCGCCTCCGATCTTGTGGATCGCGGCCTGGTGATGGCCGGCGGCGGCTCGCTGATCCGCGGCATTGACCGGCTGGTGGCCGGGGAAACCGGACTGCCCGTGCATCTCGCCGACGACCCGATGAGCGCCGTCGCCGAAGGCACCGGCCGCGTGTTGCAGGAGATCGAATTCCTGAAACGCGTCGCCACCAACGCCAAATACTGATTCTTCCGGGGGGTTCACCTGCACGCGGCTGAAATTGCCGCAGCGGCAGGATGTTCAAGCAAAAAAATTATCTCGCGCTCGGCGCGGTGGTGTTCGTGGCAATCGTTCTTCTGAGCCTGCCCACGCACGCGACCGTGCGCCTGAAGCTGGCGGTCGGAAGCTGGTTTCTGCCGCTGTTCGGCCTGGCCGGTGCGGCCCAGCAACTGCCCGCCGACCTCGCCGATTCCGTGCTGCCGCGCCGCGAACTGCTTCTGCAGATTGACAATCTGCGCCGCGAAAACCAGCAGCTCAAGGAACAGCGAATCCAGACCGTCGCCATCGCCCGCGAAAACGACCAGTTGCGAAACCTGCTGGGCTGGCAACGGCAGGCGCCGTGGAAACTGAAGCTGGCCAATGTCGTGATGCGCGACCCGGCGAACTGGTGGCGCACCATTCAAATTGATCTGGGCAGCCGCGACGGCATTCAAACGAACCAACCGGTGCTGACCGCCGCCGGCCTGGTCGGACGCATTTCATCCGTCGGCTATGTGAGCTCGCAGGCGGTCTTGATTGGCGATCAGAACTGCCGGGTGTCCGCGCTCGTCGAGGACGCCACGCACGACATGGGCGTGCTGACCGCCAGCGGCCCGTTGGACACGTCGCTCGTCCAATTGAGCTATCTCGCCAGCAGCGCCAGTTTGAAACCCGGCCAGACGGTGCTCACCAGCGGCCTCGGTGGTGTTTTTCCGAAGGGAATTCCGATTGGCAAAATCGTGGACGTGCAAGCCATCGAATACGGCCTGGCCACCGAGGCGCGCGTGAAACTCAACGCCGACCTCGGTGCGCTCGAACAAGTCTGGGTTTTGTTCAAATGAATTTCTCAAAAACATCTTTTCACCGCCGAGGCGCAGAGCCGCCGGGAAGAAAAAAACATTTTGCCCTGCGTCTCCGCGTCTCGGCGGTTAAAAAATGAACTTTTTCAAGCCAGCATTGATTTTGTCATTCGCGTTCCTCGCTGTATTTGGCGAGGCCACGCTGGCCGCGCCGCGCAGCCTGCTCGGCGCACAAATTGATTTGCTGCCCGCGCTGATGGTCTATGCCGCGTTGAACGCCGACCTCGTGACCGTGTCGCTGCTCGCCATGCTGGGAGGATTGTGGTTCGACTCGCTCTCCGCCAATCCGCTGGGCGTGACGGTCCTGCCGCTGATGGCCGCCGGTTTCCCGATTTATCTGCAACGGGATTTGATTTTGCGCGGACTGCCGTTTGCGCAGTGCGTGCTCGGCGCGGCGGCCAGCGCGCTGGTGCCGCTGCTGACGGTGCTGCTGCTGCTGAACGGCGGCAAGCAGCCGCTCGTCGGCTGGGGTTCGCTCTGGCAATGGCTCGTGATGACCGCCGGCGGCGCGGCGGCGGCGCCGGTCATTTTTGCGCTGTTTGAATGGTGTGGACGCACGTTCGGCTACCAGCCGCGCACGGAAACCAGTTTCCGTGCCGACCGTGAAATTCTTCGTGGCCGGAATAATTTATGAACTGCGAATTTCAAATTGCGAAGGGAAGACCGCGCGCGGCGGCGCGCGGTCACGGCGGTTCGGGATTGGAAATTCAGGGTTCAGAGCTTGAAAGATGCTAGTTTTTGACGAATTGAAAAAGAATGATCCGCAGCTCCGCCTCGTGGCAGTGGTGCTGGCGGGCGGGCTGTTCATTTTGCTGGCGGGCCTGTGGTGGGTGCAGGTCGTCTCGGCGCGCGAATATCAGGCGCATCTGGACACGCAGGCGTATCGCACGATCCGCATTCCCGCCGTGCGCGGAAAAATTCTGGATTGTGAAGGCCGCGTGCTGGCGGAAAACCGCCCGCGCTACAACTTGAGCCTTTACCTCGACGATTTGCGGAAACAGTTCGCCGTCGCGAACGACCAGTTGATGAAGCAGGCGCTCGCGGCGCAAAAACAGGCCATCGCCGCGCAGGAAAAAAAACTCGACCGCCCGCTGACGAAGGCGGAGCGGAAACAGTTCGCGTTCGCGCCGGAGCAGCTGGAGAAAATCCACGAGCAGGCGCGGGCGCGGGTTGCCGGCAGGGTCGTGGCGCAGATCAGCCGGAAGATGGGCGAGCCGCTGCCGTTTGATGCGGTGAAGTTCAACCGGCATTACGTGACGCAGCTGGCGATGCCGTTTTCCATTCTGCAAAATCTCGATGCGGCGCAGATCGCGTGCTTCGAGGAGAATTTCACCGGCGGGCTGGGCGCGGATCTGGAACTGCAGTCCATGCGCAGCTATCCGCTCGGCACCACGGCGGCGCATCTGCTCGGCGAATTGCGGCAGGATGACAGTTCCATCGAAGGCGAAGAACCCTTTTTCAATTACCGGCTGCCGGATTATCGCGGCGTGACGGGCATCGAAGGCAAATTTAATGCCGAGCTGCACGGCCGCGCGGGCCAGGTGTCCGTGCTGGTGAACAACATGGGCTATCGCCAGTCGGAAGACGTGGACAGCCAGCCGCGGCCCGGACAAAACGTCGTGCTGACGCTGGACCTCGACCTCCAGCGCGCCGCCGAGGAATCGCTCGTGAGCCATCAGGGCGCGAGCGTGAACGCGGCGGTCGTGGTGATGGATGTGCGCAATGGCGACGTGCTGGCGATGGCGTCATCGCCGACGTTCGACCCGAATGATTTTGCGCAGGGCATTTCGCCGGAAAAATACCAGCAACTGCAGGAAGTGACCGCCGAGAAAAACCGCGCCGCGCAGGAAAATTACGCGCCCGGCTCCATTTTCAAGGTCGTCACCGGCCTCGCCGCGCTCGAAGCCGGGTTGAACCCGGACAAATTTTACACGGTGGAACCGAACCCGCTGGATCCGGCGCACGGCTTGTATGATGTCAATCATGTGAAGGTCAAGGATCTCGCGCCGCCCGGCCAGTATAATTTCAAGCGCGCCGTGGAACGGTCGAGCAACTCCTATTTTATTCAAGTCGGCTTGCAGGCCGGCGTGAACCGGATCGTGGAGCTGGCGGAAAAATTTCATTTCGGCGAACGGACACGCCTGCCCACCCGGCAGGAAACGAGCGGAGATCTGCCGACGCTGGAGCGCGTTCACCACAACTGGCGCGAGGGCGACACGGCGCATTTGTGCATCGGCCAGGGCGAAGTGGCCGTCACGCCGTTGCAGATGGCGGTGGCGTATTCAGCGATTGCCAACGGCGGGACGGTTTTCTGGCCCCGGCTGGTTTCGCGGATTGAACCGCAGGATCCGGCATCGCGCGAAACGGCGACGAGTTTCCCTTCCGCGCTCGTGCGCGACCGGATCGGCGTGAGCGCGCAGAACCTCCGGCTGCTGCACAACGCGATGCTCGGCGAAACCGAGGATGTGGAAGGCACGGGCAAGGCGGCGGTGGTGCCGGGCCTGAGAATTTGCGGCAAGACCGGCACGGCGCAGGTGCAGGACAGCGCGAACCGGATCACCGGCCACAACTACTGGTTCGCGTCGTTCGCGCCGTATGAAGACCCGAAATACGCCGTGGTGGTGATGGTGCAGTCGGCCGTCGAAGGCGGTTCCGGCGGCGGCATCTGCGGGCCGGTCGCGCATGACGTTTACGAAACGATTTTGCAGAAGCAGAATTCCGGCGGGCCCAGGATTCTGGCGGCGAATTGAATTCGATGACCGACGAAGCACTCAACGAGAAATACAGCAAGCTTGACCGGCTGCAGCTGGCGGCGCTGGCGGGGCTGATGCTCCTTGGCACGGCGTTCGTGTTCAGCGCCACGATGGTGAGCCCGTTCGAGATGGAAAAGCTCTGGTTCGCCCAGCTCTGGTTCCGGCAGGTCATCTGGTATGCGCTGGGCGTCGGCGCGGCGGCGGCGGTGTGCCTGGTGGACTATCACACGCTGGCGCGGTGGTCGTTCGTGGCGTATTGGGCGGTGATCATCTGCCTCGTCGCCGTTTTGATCCCGCACATCGGCCAGGCGCACGGCGGCGCACGGCGGTGGATTGACCTGCCGTTTTTCCAGTTTCAGCCGAGCGAATTTGCGAAGCTGGCATTTATTCTTGCCGGCGCCAATTTCCTGAGCCGCCCGCCGGATGAATTGAAGCAGCCGGAAGTTTTCTGGCAGGGCATCGGTTTGCTGCTGCTGCCCTTCCTGTTGATTTTGAAAGAGCCGGATTTGGGTTCGGCGCTGGTGCTGTTGCCGACCGGGCTGGTGATGATGCTGGTCGCGGGCACGCCGGGACGATTTCTGCTGCGGCTGGTCGGCGGGGTCGGGATCGTGGCCGTGTTGCTGCTGGCGGATGTGTTGTTCGCCCCGCCGCATTGGCGGGTTCCCATGCAGGATTATCAGCGCCAGCGGCTGCTGGTTTATTTTGGGGCGGATTTTGCGACCGCCAACGCAACGCCGGCCGAAAAGGCGGCGGCGCGGGTGCTGCAGCGCAAATGTTCGTATCAGGGGCAACAGGCGTTGATCTCGGTCGGCGCGGGCGGCTTCTGGGGCAAGGGCTGGCACCAGCCGGACAGCCAGACGGCGCTGGGATTTTTGCCGCCGGGCGCGGCCCATAATGATTTCATTTTCTCCGTGATTGCCGAGGAGGAAGGATTCGTCGGCTCCGTAGTGGTGCTGGCGTTGTATGCGGTGGTTCTCTTCACTGGTTTGAGAATCGCCGGCCAGGCGCGCGATCGTCTGGGCAGACTCGTGGCCGTGGGCGTCGTGACGCTCCTGTTCAGCCACGTTTTCATCAATATCGGCATGAACATTCGCATCGTCCCGGTGACGGGCATCCCACTGCCGCTGTTGAGTTACGGCGGGTCTTCAGTGCTGTGCTCGTTGATCGCGCTGGGCCTGATGCAAAACGTATACATGAACCGTAGAGGATACTAACTATGAGCAACAACAACTTCTCGCGGCGCCGCCGCGGAATGCGGTTCCGGCCGAAAGGCGGCTTGAATCCCGCTCACCAAAAAACCGACCGCGAGGCCGTGGAGGCCCGCGCCGACGTGGTCAGCGAACAGGGCGGTTCCGACCGTCTGTTTGAGAAGCGCCATCTGCACGAAATCGAGCGCGCGGAAAACCTCGCCGCCGGCCTGCCGCCCGACGGCAAGGCCGAAACGGCGGTCGTCGAAAATGCGGAACCTTCACCCATGCACACGCACGAAGTTCCCGCGGCCGCGCCGGAAGCGGAAGAAAAGTTCGAGCCGGTGAAAATCGCCGAGCAGCCGAAAGGCCTGATCGAGACGATCAAGTCCGCCGCGGCGAACCTCGTCAAAAAAGTCCAGCGGCTCATCCGCCCGGAGAAAACGACGCACAAGGAAGTCATCATCAACGCCGAGACGCTCGAAACGCGCGTCGCGGTGACGGAAAACGGAAAGCTCGAAGAGTTCAACATCGAGCGCACGACCGAGGAACGCCTCGTCGGCAGCATCTTCAAGGGCCGCGTCCGCAACCTCGAAGACGGCCTCAAGGCCGCGTTCGTGGACATCGGCTTTGAGAAAAATGCGTTCCTGCATTACTGGGACATCGTGCCGAACCAGTTCGACAGCGGCGTCGAAATCGTCGAGCGCGAAAACCATGGCCGCCGGCCGCAGCGGCCCAAGATCACGCAGAAGGACATTCCGCGCCTCTATTCGCCCGGCTCGGACATCATCGTGCAGGTCACGAAAGGGCCGATCAGCACCAAAGGCCCGCGCGTCACGACGAACATCGTCCTGCCCGGACGGTTCCTCGTGCTGCTGCCGAACTCCGACCAGTCCGGCATTTCCCGCAAGATTGAAAACCCCGAGGAGCGCAAGCGCCTCAAACACATCCTGCGCGAACTGAGCATCCCCGACGGCATGGGCGTCATCATGCGCACCGCCGGCGAAGGCCAGCAGTTGCGTTATTTCGTGCGCGACCTCGCGCTGCTGCTCGAAGAGTGGAACGAGATCTCCGACAAGATCAAGCGGCAGCCGATGGCCACCTGCGTGTTTCAGGAGCCGGACCTGATCGAACGCACCGTGCGCGATTTCCTCACCGAGGACGTCGAGCGCATCGTCGTGGACACCTCCAAGGCGTGCGACCGGATGCGCGAGATGATCACCAAAATCTCCCCGCGCGCCGCCAAGAAGATCATGCTCTACAGCGAGGCGCAGCCGATCTTCGACCGCTTCAACATCAGCAAGCAGTTGGAAAACACCTTCTCCCGCCAGGTGCATTTGAAGAGCGGCGGCTACATCGTCATTGACGAGACCGAGGCGCTCGTGGCCATTGACGTGAACACCGGCCGGCACAAGGGCGGCAAGGACCAGGAGGCGCTCATCCTGAAAGTGAACCTCGAAGCCGCCGAGGAGATCACCCGGCAGCTCCGCCTCCGCAACATGGGCGGCCTCATTGTGCTCGACTTCATTGACATGAAATCCGGGCGCGACCGCCAGCTGGTCCACAACCGGATGCGCGACGGCCTGCGCCGCGACAAGGCCAAGACCCACATCCTGCCCATCTCCCAGCTCGGCCTGATGGAGATGACCCGCCAGCGCCACAGCGAAAGCGTCCGCGCCGCCGTCTATGATGACTGCCCGTATTGCAAAGGCCGCGGCAAGGTGAAAAGCTCCATTACCATGAGCGTGGAGATCCAGCGCAAGCTCCAGGAAATCCTGAAGAAGCGCACGCGCGACGAGAACGACTTCCAGCTCCGCATCGTCGTGCATCCCACCGTGCTGGACCGGCTGCGCAACGAGGATGAAAAGCATCTCATCGCGATGGAGAAACGCTACTTCGGCAAGCTGTCCTTCCGGGCGGACACCGGCATGCACGCCGAGCAGTTCAAGATTGTGAACGTGGAGACCAACGAAGAACTCTGCAGCGTCGGCGCGTGAACTAAGTCAGCAAACACCAAACGCCCCGCGAGCCATCGCGGGGCGTTTTTATTTCGGTGAACGGGGAATGGCTTTCAGGTCACTCTATCTGGTCCGTATTTCCGCAACACTCGTTCGATGCTCGGATTTTGCGAGACAATCATGCGATATAACTCCGGCCAATAATCGGTCGCGCGTGGACGGCCTTGCATCTGGCCACGAACAAAACTCGCATCACATGTAACCTTGTTGTCTTGCAACTGCTTAAAATGCAAAGGAGCCTTCAGCTTGCAAACTCGCCGAATTTCCGCCGCGTAGTCTTTGCCGGGCTTCCAACCAGCGCTGTCGTGACTGACAGGACTGGCCACTCGAAAAACATCTTGAACGCAATTCTTTGGCTCAGTGCTTTTGCCGGTGCGGTAATAGAGCAACAGATCGCCCTCTATTGCAAGTGAGGGAACAGACCAACAATAGCTAGAGCCTTTCGCCAGGTCATCCGCATAGTTTTTATTATTATAGATACTCACCGGCTGGAACCAGACATTGAAGCCTTGCCCGAACTCTCGCCGAAGCTCTACCACTCGCAGACGTTTGGGCACACCCGGCCAGTTGTGTTCCCAGCAGACAATCCAGTCACATTTCTTGGGGTCGTGGTTGTGTTTTGAAATTTTTAGATTTGAACTCAAATTCGATCCTGATGCGCTTGTCGCCGCGATACGCAATACAGTCTGGAAATCCGGTCTGAACTCGCTCTACCCGCAAACCGAATTTTTTACGCGCCAAATGTGAAAACAAAAACACAACGCCTTGCTCATTGTCTGGCGCGTAATCCATAGGTGCTCCGTCGGGAAGTGGAGACGGACGATGTTCGGGTGATTTGCGATTCTTTTTCATAATGGTTCAGGTGGGTTTCACGTCCCTGACGCTATTTCCGCCCCGCCCGCGTGTCGAGCCGAATTTCCAGCCCGGCGGCTGTCTGCCGGTTCTGAAAAGTGACGGAATTGCCAGAATCAATGGCTGAAAGCACCCAAATTCAAGCGGCTTGGGCGGGTTGTCCAGACTTTCTAGTTGTTGTAAACGCCTGCGCAAACGAAATTTAGGCCGTCGCAAGTCGCCGGATGGTGTTCTGGAGCGACGGAAAGGCCTCCGGCAGGCCATCGCAGGTCGAAAACACCCTGTCGCAATTGGTCGGAAGGGCGTCGCAGGTCGGCGGACAGCCGTCGCAGCCCGCCGGCGGGGTGTCGCAAGGCATCGTTCGCCCGTCGCAACTCGAAGATCATTGCCCGGCGGCGGGGGCATCCGGTTTGGCGGCGGCATCCAAGGTGTCGCGCACACATTGGGCGTGCAGAATGGTGCCAAGTCCGAGTGGATAATGGACGACCGCCTCCCCATATTCGTCCTCGCGCTTGAGGTCTTGAAAGCCCCGCCCCAAAACGATGCCGACGATGAGCGGGTGACCCCCTGCCGCCTTGATAAACACGGGGCCGCCGCTGTCGCCCGAAAACGTCGTGAAATCCGCCAGAAAGGTGACTGGTCGGAGCGAGTTCGTTGACTTGGGCAGCAGCACCGAATTGACGGGCAGGGGCAGCAGCGGCGGACTCGCGAAGATGCCGCTCCGGGCAATCGGGAAACCCGCATCGTTCGCCTCAAGCCGCGCCGGATAGGTGAGCACAAAGAGGGGGCTGCAAATATGCACCCCGGACTGTTGGAACCGGGTTTCATCCGCGAGCACGGAATCGGGCAGCGCCGCCACGGGGACGGGCAGCGGCGCGATCAGCCGCAGCACGGCGACATCCTCCTCCGTTTTGTTGCACACCCACAGTGGCTTGTCCCCGGAGCGGAGGGTGATCGTATAATCCTGGCGCGCATACGAGCCATCGGGCTTGGGCGCGCGCAGAACCAGCACGGCGGTCTGGCCTTTCGTTTCCTCCATTACATGCGCCGCCGTGACGAGATAACAGGCCGTGTCCGGCGGCTTCCGCCGCACCAGGAAACACGTCCCGGTGGAATCGGGATCATAGAATTTGAAAGTGGCATTCATCACTTCCGAGGCGAAGTCTGAAGCCGCCGCCGTTTGGATGGCGGATAAGATAACAAGTGTGGCCAGAAAGGGTCGCAGGAGCCGGTTCATAATGTCTGTGCTAAAGGACATTCCGCCACCGCACCATCGCACAAATGGTTTCACAGCCCCGACCCTATTTCCGCCCCGCTCCTGTGTCGAGTCGAAATTTGGGGTCAGGCCTCACGTCCCAAAGTGCCGGCGGCCTGGTGTCTTCCAAGCCGCTGCGCGTATTTCAAGAGTCGGCGGCCAACGTCAGCTCGAAAAATAAAAATGAACCGCCGGGACGCGGCGGCGCGGAGGTAAATTCCTTTGCGTCTCCGCGTCCCGGCGGTGAAACAAAACGCCCCGCAACACCTTGCAGGGCGTTCTGTTTTTTCCTTTCTCTTTTCCGCGCGTGGGTTATTCGCTGACGGTGATCTGTTTCGGCTTGGATTCCTCGGCCTTGGGCAGCGTCACGGTGAGGATGCCGTCCTTGTAGGCGGCTTTCACCTGGTTGCCGGACACGGCGGTCGGCAGCGTGAGCGCGCGGGAGAAGCGTCCGAAATAGCGCTCCTGCCGGTGAACCTCGACGTCTTCCTTGAGGGTCTCGGTCTTGCGTTCGCCGGAGATGACCAGCGCGCCGTCCTGCAACGAGACTTCAATGTCCTCGCGTTTCATGCCGGGCAGTTCCACGCGGATGGTGTAGCCGTCCTTGTCTTCGTGAACATCCAGCGCCGGTGCCCACGCCTGCATCGGCGATTCAAACAACTGGTCCAGTTCATCCTGCAAACCCGCCAGCCGTCCGAAGGTCGGCCACGCCAGCCCGGGTCGTTGATATTGCATCAGTTTCATATTTGATCCTTTCGTTATTGATTTGGTTGATTGTCTCGGTTCCAACGAATCTTCTTTCAGCTTTGACAATGCCAATGGCAGGGACGGCGGAAAGCCGTTGAAAATAAAGGAGAAACGCGCACCGGGGTTTGCAAGGGATGGATGGGCTGGAAACTTTTGGCACAAAATTTGTGCCAGTGGCGCGGTCAGGCTGGCGCGGTTGGCACACCCCGGCGGCACCGCCGATCCTCAAAATAAAAAGCCCCGGACGAATCGCCCGGGGCCTGGGATCGGAAATAATGTTCAGTCAAACGCGTGACCGGCGCAGCAGAGCACGTTTTTGACCTTGTGCCGGACGAGGTCTTTGACATGCGTGCGTGCGGGTCCGAGATATTTGCGCGGATCGAACTCCTTCGGGTTTTCCGCGAACACTTTGCGGATGCCGGCGGTCATCGCCAGGCGCAGATCAGTGTCAATGTTGACCTTGGTGCAGCCCACGCGGCGGGCGACTTCGATGTCGGGTTCCGGCACGCCCTGGGCGTTGGGCATCTTGCCGCCGTATTTGTTGATTTCGGCAACAAGATATTGCGGCACGCTGGAGGCGCCGTGAAGGACCAGCGGATAATCGCCGAGGTTTGCTTCGAGCAAAGCCTTCTTGATGGCCTTGAGGCGTTCCAGGTCGAGGTGCTGGGTGCCGGTGAATTTGTAGGCGCCGTGGCTGTTGCCAATGGCGACGGCGAGCGAGTCGCAGCCGGTTTCCTTGACGAATTTGACGGCTTCGTCCGTGTTCGTGTAGTTGCCGCTGGTGGAGTGGACGCCGCCCTCTTCGCCTTCGTCGAACTGCGCGCCGACGAGGTGGCCGAGTTCGGATTCCACGGAGGCGTTGAACTTGTGCGCGTATTCCACGACCTTGCGGGTGATCTCGGCGTTCTTCTCAAACGGCTCGTGGCTGGCGTCAATCATGACGCTGGTGAACCCCTCGTCAATGCACTGCTTGCACAGCTCAAACGTGTCGCCGTGGTCGAGGTGGACGGCGATGGGGATGTTGGACACGCTGACGGCGGCCTCGATGAGTTTTTTGAGGTAAACCGGGTTGGCGTAGGAGCGCGCACCCTTGGAAATCTGGAGGATCAGCGGGGCTTTTTCCTCTTCGCAGGCCTCGACAATGGCCTGGATGAGTTCCATGTTGTTGACGTTGAAAGCGCCGAGGGCGTATTTGCCTTTGAGCGCTTTGGCGAACAGGTCTTTGGTATGTGTTAGTGGCATAAATTATATTTTGTTTTCCGGGATGAACACGCGGTTTTTACCAACAGTCTTGAAGATTACCAGATGCCGGACGAATGAAAACGAAAATTTATTAACAGTTTTTGCCATTTTACGGGTGATGTTGCCGCCCGGCTTCTGGCGAAAAGCGAGGCTTGCGTGGCGCAAGGCAAACCAGGCGTTTGCGGTTTCCGGCATTGCTTTGCAGTCTGGATTGTCCGCAAAATGGCCCCGCTTTATGTCCGAAGAAATGTTTGATGTGGTCAACGAGCGCGATGAAGTGGTCGGACAGAACACCCGGCGCGAAGTTCATGCGCGCGGGCTGTGGCATCGTGCGGTGCATGTGCTGGTGTTCAATGCGCGCGGCGAGGTTTTTCTCCAGAAGCGCTCGCTGAAAAAGGACATCGCCGCCGGCAAATGGGATTCATCGGCGTCCGGTCATCTGGACAGCGGCGAGGCTTACGACACGTGTGCGGTGCGCGAGGTGCGCGAGGAAATCGGCCTGCGCCTGCCCCAGCCGCCGCCGCGGCTTTTCAAGATTGACGCGCGCCGGGAGACGGGCTGGGAATTCTGCTGGATTTACCGCTGCGAAAGCGACGGGCCGTTTGTGCTGCATCCGGATGAAATCGAGGCGGGCGGGTGGTTCGCGCCGGCCGCGGTGACAAAGTGGGTGAACGAGCAGCCGCAGGATTTCGCAAGTGCGTTTGTGTTGATCTGGAAGATGTTCAAGCTTTGACCTCCTCGTCCTCGTGCTTGACGTTTTCCCGGTTGCAAGGACGATGGATGAAAACTTTACTTGCGGCGAAAATGGAGTAGTTATTTCCCCATGAACGACATCAAAAATTATTCGGTCCCGTTTGTAATTGAACGGGACGGGCGCGGGAACGAGCGTAGTTTCGATATTTATTCACGGCTGCTGGTTGACCGCATCATTTTCATCGGCACGCCGATTGACGACCAGGTGTCGAATGTTGTGGTGGCGCAGCTTCTGTTCATGCAGATGACCGAACCCAAGAAGGACATCCACATTTACATCAATTCGCCCGGCGGCAGCGTCACGTCCGGCCTGGCGATTTACGACACCATGCAGTATCTCACCTGCGACGTGAACACCTACTGCATCGGCCAGGCGGCGAGCATGGGCGCGGTGCTTTTGTGCGCCGGCACGAAAGGCAAGCGATACGCGCTGCCGAATTCCAACATCATGATCCACCAGGTGCTTGGCGGCGCGGAAGGCCAGGCCAGCGACGTGGAAATCCGCGTGAAGCACATGCTCAATCTGAAGAACACGTTGAACGCCATCCTCGCCAGGCACACGGGCAAAACGGTCGAACAGGTGGACAAGGATTGCGACCGTGACAATTTCATGAGCGCCGAGGAGGCGAAGAAATACGGGCTGGTGGACCTGGTCGTGCAGTCCCGCAAGGAAATTCCCGGCGTGGAAAAAATTTAAGGCCGCGAGACGAACGGGTTGCCCTTGATGTAAAATCGCAGCCGCCTTTTCGCCCAGTGCCTCGCGTAGCCCACGCCGATGCGCGGACGCTTGGCGATGGAAAATTTTCCCGCGCTTTCCGGCTCGGCGATGAAAAAATCATCGCTCAGCAAATCGTGGGCGTTCAGGCGGCGGTCAATTTCCATGGCGCGGCAAAGCAGGCCCGGCCCCTGGGTGCGCCCTTCCAGGTTTTGCAGCGGCTCGATTGCGCGCAGCAGGACGGCCGACGCGTGGCCTTCGCGTTCGGTCACGACGTTCATGCAGTCATACATTCCGTAGATGAAATAAACGTAGGCGTGACCGGGCGGACCGAACATGGTTTTGGTGCGTTCGGTCAAGCCTTTCGACGAGTGGGCCGCGAGATCATGCTCGCCGAGATAGGCTTCCACCTCGACAATTTTTCCAATGCGCTCAACGCCGCCGGAATGATGGACGAGCAGTTTTCCGAGCAGTTCCTGGGCGACGAGCCTGGTGTCGCGGTCGTAAAAGCGGCGCGGAAGTTTTTGCACGGCGGAAGACTGGCGCAATTCGCGGTTTGACAGGAAGCAAAATGTTCGCACAATGTCGGCCCGTTTGATTGCCAGCGTAGCTCAGTTGGTTAGAGCGTGGGACTCATAAGCCCGAGGTCAGTGGTTCGATTCCACTCGCTGGCACCACTCCACCACTCGGAGAATTTTCGACGAGTAGTGACCACGGTTTGACGCAAGGACAGGTGGCGTTGCAAGCTGTCGAGCTTGTTTTTGAATTCAGATTTCATCCTCAATTGAAAAGCTTTTCCGTCAGTGCCACAAATTGTTCCAGACTCAATTTCTCCGCGCGCTCCAGTCGCGAGATTGACAATTCGGCGAACACGGCCTCCAGTTGTTCCCTCGGCCAGTCCGATTTTAATAATTTCAGCATCATCTTGCGCCGTTGCGAGAACGCGCGCTTCACGATTTTCACGAAACTGGCGCGCAAATTTTCCGGCAGCAGCGGCTGCGCGCGGCGTTCCAAAATCACGCACGCGGAATCCACATCCGGCGACGGGAAAAAACAGCCCGGCGGAATCCTGAACCATTCGCGCGGCGCGAAGTCGAGCTGTACCAGCAGCGTCAGGATGCCGTAATCGTCGTCGTCCGCCTGCGCCATCAGCCGCTGCGCGACTTCAAATTGGAGCGTGACGACGAGCCTTTTCGGCGCGCGCCGGCCGGCGGCCAGCTCCACCAGAATCGGCGAGGCGACGGAATACGGCAGGTTCGCCACGAGTTTCCAATCGCTCCAGTCGCGCGGCTCGCGCTTGAGAAACGCCAGCGCGTCGTCGTGCAGCAGGAAAAGATTTTGTGGCGCAGTTTGGCCGGCGGAAGATTCGTCCGCCTTCGTCTCCGAGGCGCAGGCGGGCAATTCATCCGCCTGCGCGGTCAAACCAAACCGCTCGCACAACAAATCCACGAGCCGTCCGTCCTTTTCGACGGCCAGCACCTCGCCCGCTTTTGCCAGAAGCAGTTCGGTCAGCGGCCCCAGCCCCGGACCGATTTCGAGGATTTTATCCGACGGCTTGATTTCCGCCTCGTCCACGATGCGCCGCAGCTGGTTGCCGTCATGCAAAAAATTCTGGCCGAGCGAACGCGTCAGTTGGATGTCGCGTTTGGCCAGCAGTTCGCGCATTTCATGGAGCGTCATTGCAGCACCTCCGCGAGCGCGCCGACCGCTTTTGCCAGTTGCGCTTTGGTGATTGTCAGCGGCGGCGTAAAACTGATGACGTTGCCGTGTCCGCCTTCCGGCAGGAGAATAAAGCCCCGATGCAGCAAGGTTTTTATCGCGTTCAATGCCGGTTCAGCGGCGGGGATGCCGCCGGGCCGGGTCAATCCCACGCCAGCCATCAGCCCAAGGCCGCGCACGGAATAATTGATCGTTGATTTTAAATTTTTAATTGAAGCAAGTCCGGCCAGTAAAAAATTCCCCAGCGCCGCGCTGCGTTCGCAGAGTTTCAGCCGGCGGATTTCGGAGATTTGCGCCAGCGCCATCGCGCAGCCGACGGGATGGCCGAGGAACGTGCTGGTGTGAATCGCCTCGCCGGTCGAGGCGGGCCAGGCGGCATCCATCAGCTCCGCGCGGCCGACGCAGGCGGAAAGCGGAAAGCCGCCGGTGAGCGCCTTGCCGAGACAGATCAAATCGGGAATCGTTTGCGAGTGTTCACACGCGAACCATTTTCCGGTGCGGCCGAAGCCGGTGTAAATCTCGTCGAGAATCAGCAGCGCGCCGAATTCGTCGCAAAGTTTTCGCAGCAACGGCAGAAATTCCGGCGGCGGAACATTGATGCCGCCACGGGCTTGGATCGGCTCAACGAGAATCGCGCCGATTTTTTCGCGGCGGAAAAGCTGACGGAGACGCGGTTCAACTTCTCGGAGGGACGAGCGCTGCGAGTCCTCATTTTTGATTTTGGAAACTCGTCCCTCCGAAATTTGGGGGAACGGCACGAAACGGGCGAACTCGCGGAGCTGTGAACGAAACGGGCTGCGGAAATGCTCGCGGTGCGTGGCGTTGAGCGCGCCATAGCCGAGTCCGTGGTAGCCGCCTTCAAAAGCGATGACGCCCTTTTTCCCGGTGGCGAGCAGCGCGGTCTTGAGCGCGGACTCGACGGCTTCAAAGCCGGAGTTGGAAAAAATCACCTTTCCCGTCTCCCGCTTTCCGCTTTCCGCCTTCCGTTTATTTTGCGCCCAGCGCTCAAACGTGATGCCGCTCAACTCCCGCGCCAGTCCGGCCTTGAGCGCGTGCGGATGCACGTCGCCCATTGCGTGCATGAGTTTTGCCATCTGTTTTTGCCCGGCCTTGACGACTTTGGGGTTCGCATGTCCGGCGGCGGCGACGCCGAAGGCGGCGGTCAGGTCCAGATACTTTTTCCCTTCGGCGTCCCAGACGTGAACGCCTTTCGCGCGTTCCCAGACGATCGGCCACGAGCCGTCCGGCTCGGTGAACAGCACGTTGCGCGATTCGTAGCTGCGGAGCAGTTGGAGGGTTTGGCTCGTCTGGCTCATTTCAAACTCCGCGCTGTTCCGGCGGCCAGATGATTTTGTGCTGCTGGATTTGAAAGCGGACGGGCAGGGCGTCGGCAATGATTTTTTCCGCGAGTTCCCGGCGGGAAACCGGCGGGAGGCCGGCGGGAACTTTTTTCAGCAGCCTGCTTTGCTGCTCCGGCGCGAGCGGATGCACCCACGAAAACAGCAGCGGGCAGATGGAAGCCAGTTTGTGCGCGGCGATTTGTCGTTTCGCCCATTCGTAATCCTCCATCGTGCCGATGACGAACTTGATTTCGTCGGTGGTTTTCAGGTGCGCAAGGTTGGAAAAAAGATTTCGCCCCGCTTCGCCGCTCGACGGACATTTCAGATCCATGATGCGGCGGACGCGCGGATCAATTTTGGCGATGTCATGCGCGCCGCTGGTTTCGATCAAAACGGTGAAGCCGTCGTCGCAGAGTGATTCCATCAAGGGCCGGGAATTTTTCTGGAGCAGCGGTTCGCCGCCGGTGAGTTCAACGAGCGGCAATCTGGAATTTGAAATTTGAGATTCTAAACCGGAAAACGGCCCGGCCTGCCGCCGGACTTCCGTCAAAATTTCCGCGAGCGATTTCGTTTTGCCTTCGGTGAAGGCGTAGGCGGTGTCGCAATACGAGCAGCGGAGATCGCAGGCGGTGAGCCGGATGAAAACACACGGCAGCCCGGCAAAGGTGCTTTCACCTTGCAGGCTCAAATAGATTTCATTGACGACGAGCGTGTCGGACATCGCCTTGAAATTAGCCGGAAACGCCAAAATTAAACAGGATTATTCGAACCCGGTTCCTTCCCGGTTTTCGGGTTGAAACGGCGGCAAATCAGCTTTCGCCCGTTTGGATCACCGCTGATTTTTTCGCGCCCGGCATCACGCGCAGCAGGAACTGCCGGAATTTGAAGGCGGCGGTTGCCGGCAGCTTTTCCGCCTTCACGGGCCGGATGTTTGAGCGCGGCCATCGAAATCTGGCCGAGCGCAAAGTGATTTGCCACGCGATAGCTATTGGCGATGGCCGCGGTGATGAAGTTTTTCCCGGTCTCCACCGCGCCCGGCAAATCGTGGCCGAGCGCGAGTGCGGCGCAGATCGCGGCGGAACAAGTGCAGCCGGTGCCGTGGGTGGAAACGCCCTGGACGAACGGCGCGGACAGCAGCAGCTCTGTTTCACCGTCAAAGAAAACATCCATCGCCTCGCGGCAGTTTTTCAGGTGGCCGCCTTTCACCAGAACCGCGCCGCCGAAGCGGGCATGGATTGCGCGCGCGGCGGAACGCAGGTCTTCCGGCGCAGAAATTTTCCGGCCGGCTAGAATCTCCGCCTCGGCCAGATTCGGCGTGAGGAGCGTGGCGCGCGGCAACAGCTTTTCGCGGAGGATTTTCTCCGCCGCCGGTTTCAGCAGTCGCGCGCCGCTGGTGGCAAGCATCACCGGATCCACGACCAGCGGGCATTTTTCCCGCTTAAAAAAGTCCGCGACGATGCGGATATTTTCTGCGGAGAACAGCATCCCGGTTTTCACCGCCGCCGGCTCCAGTTCTTCAAACACGGCTTCGATTTGCCGCCGCAACATTTTTGGCGAACACGGTTCCACCGCGAGAACCCGCCGGGGATTTTGGGCGGTGAGGCAGGCAATGGCGCTGGCGCCATGGACGCCCAGCGCGGCGAAAGTTTTCAGGTCGGCCTGGATGCCCGCGCCGCCGCCGCTGTCGGAGCCGGCGATGGTCAGCGCGACTTTCTGCGTCTTAATCATGGGTGAATCCTAGCGCGAATTGCGAGTCGTTGCATCGTTAAATCGTTGCATCATGAATCGGCGCGGCGCGCGCATTTTTCCGATGCAACAATTCACGATTCAACGAACTTTGAACTTTGAACTCTGAACCTTGAACTTATATTAAGCGCATGGACAAAGACAAGGTCGCGGAAATTTTGGTGGAGATCGGCACGCTGCTGGAATTGAAGGGCGAAAACCCGTTCAAAACCCGCGCCTACGCAAACGCGGCGCGGACGCTGGAGGGTTTGAACGAGCCGCTGGCCAAACTGGTCGCGGAAAAACGGCTCGGCGAAATCAAGGGCGTCGGCGAGGCGCTCGAACAGAAGATCACGGAGCTGGTCGAGACCGGCAAACTGAAATATTACGAGGAACTCAAGGCTTCGATTCCGCCGGGCCTGATCGAGATGCTGGAAATTTCCGGCCTTGGCCCGAAGAAAATCCAGGCGCTGAACCAGAAGCTCGGCGTGGATTCCATCGCAAAGCTTGAGGCCGCGTGCCGGGCGGGAAAAGTGGCGGAACTGGACGGCTTCGGCGAGAAGACGCAGGCGAACATTTTGGAAGGCATTGAACTTAAACGGACTTACGCCAGCAAACATTTGTTGAGCCAGGCCCGGTGTGCCGCCGTGCCGCTGCTGGAAAGTCTGCGCGAACATCCGGCGGTGATCCGGTGCAGCATGGCGGGCAGCCTGCGCCGTTTCAAGGAAATCTGCGGTGATGTTGATCTGCTGGCGTCATCGAAGAAACCGGCGGCTGTGATTGATTTTTTTGTTTCCCAACCGGGCATTGTAAAAGTCCTGGCCAAAGGCGAAACGAAGGCGAGCGTGATTCTGGACGGCGGCATCCAGTGCGATCTGCGCGTGGTGAGCGACGCGGAGTTTCCGTTTGCGCTGGCGTATTTCACCGGCAGCAAGGAGCATAATATCGTGATGCGGCAGCGGGCGATTCAGCGCGGGCTGCGGCTGAACGAATACGGTTTGTTCAAATCGAAAGAGGAAACGCGCGACCCGAAACTGCTGGTGCCATGCCAGGACGAAGGGGAGATTTTTGAAAAACTGGGCCTGGTTTTTGTGCCGCCGGAATTGCGCGAGGATCACGGCGAGTTTTCGGCGGCGGAGAAAAATGAGCTGCCAAAACTGATTGAATGGACAAATTTGAAAGGGGCGCTGCACAATCACTCAAACTGGAGTGACGGCAAAAACACATTGCAAGAAATCGCGGCCTGCATGGAGGATTTGGGACTTGAATACTGGGCGATTACGGATCACTCGAAATCGTCGTTCCAGGCGAACGGCCTGGATGCAAAGCGGCTGCGCGAACAGATTTTGGAAATCAAAAAGCTGAACGGGAAAATCGCGGCGCGCGGCGGTGATTTCAGATTGTTGACCGGCAGCGAAGTGGATATTCTAAAAGAGCGGCTGGATTTTGAGGACGAACTGCTGGCGGAATTGGAGGTGGTGGTCGCCAGCCTGCATGTGCCGTCGAGCAGCGAGGCGGAGAACACAAAACGAATCATTCGCGCGGTGGAAAATCCGTTCGTGCACATCATCGGTCACCTGACGGGCAGGCTGCTGTTGGAGCGCGAGCCGTATCCGGTGAATGTGCGGGCGGTGATTGACGCCTGCGCCGAAACCGGCACCTGGCTTGAGCTAAACTGCAATCCGCATCGGTTTGATCTGGACTGGCGGCACTGGCCGTATGCGAAAAGCAAGGGCGTGAAATGCGTCATCAATCCCGACGCGCACCGCAATGAACACGCGGGTTTTCTGCGTTTGGGTGCCGGCATCGCGCGCAAGGGCTGGCTGACGCAGACGGACGTGGTGAATGTTTTGCCGTGGGCGCGGCTGCAAAAAGAATTGTCACGAAATGGCGCCGGCTGAAGACGTAATAATATCAATCGCAAAAATTTATGCCGCTCCCGGCATGATAATTTTCAAAAAAAACCTTTGACGGACAACTTGTCGGCCTGATAAATTGATCCTGTAATCGGCTGTAAGCACTTTTTTTGAACGGGACGGAGTGCGAACGGTCAAAAAAACAAAACCAGAAGAATTATGAAGAATCTGTTTGTCTCTGCCGGGCTGGTGGCTCTCGGGGCCGCTGCACTACAACAATCCGCGCTGGCCGCCGACGTCAACTCGCCGAAAGACTGGAGCATTTCCGGAACGCTGCGTGGTTTCTATGACGACAATTACGAGCCAGGCACCGCCAACTCAGGCACGTTTGGTGCCGAGGTGTCGCCATCGGTTTCCTACCACCTGCCTTTGCAGCAGACAGACTTGGGAATTCGCTATACTTACGGTCTTTACTATTACCAGGAGCGGAATGATACGGGACAGGACGCTTTTGACCAGACGCATCAGGTGGACTTGTGGCTGGATCACGCCTTCAATGAACGCTGGCACGGGAAATTCACCGACACTTTTGCCGCCGGTCAGGAGCCGGAATTACTCCAGCCAATGCAAAATGGAGAATCAGTTACTCATCGCGTCAATGGCGACAACATTGCCAACCACGGTGCCGTTGCATTGACCACCGACTGGGCGCGCCAGTTCAGCACCGTTTTCACATATAACAACAATTTTTACGATTACGACAACGCCGGGGCGACGGAAGCGAATTGGCTTACCACCCCGGATCGCCCGACTTTGGCGGGTGTTTTGAACCGAGATGAGAACAGTGCGTCCATTGATTTCAAATGGCATGTTCAACCTGAAACCACTTTGTTTGTTGGTTATCAGTATAGTCTGGTGAACTACACCGGAGATGAGCCAATTGCATTCAGCATCCCTCTTCTTATCGATAAGCCTGGTTCTAAAGGTTTCTATCAAAGTTCCGATCGTGACAGCATGACTCATTATGCCTATGTCGGCCTTGAGCATCAATTCACTCCCAATTTGGGTGGGTCGGCCCGCGGCGGCGTGTCTTATACGGACATTTACAACGATCCGCTGAATTCAAATACTTCGTGGGCACCGTATGCGGATGTGTCCTTGACCTACACTTACCTTCCTGGCTCCTATGTGCAGGTTGGCTTCACGCAAAACATCAATGCGACGGATCAAGTGCAGCCTGACAGCTCTGGAAATATGACGCAATATGCCGAGAGTTCAGTCGGTTACGCGTCCTTGAACCACAAGATCACGTCGAAACTGACTGGATCGGTGATCGGCCGCATACAGTATTCAACTTTTCAAGGTGGTGCTGCGAGCAGCGAGGACGAGACGGATTATAGCTTGGGTGTCAACCTGAATTACATGATCAATCAGCATTTTTCGCTGGATGTGGGTTACAATTATGATGACGTCGTGACGTCCGGAAGCGAAGTGGTTGATGTCGGTTACTCCCGCAACCGGGCTTATCTTGGGTTGTCAGCAAATTACTAATCGCGAGCAAACCATAGCATGGTTTGAACGTGGAGCCGGGAGCCGGGTCGTTACAGGCTCCCGCTATTTTTTATACTTTTAAGATATGGATGATTTTAAGACCTCCGCTCCGCCGGAAACCAGGCTGCATTTTCTGGATTACTGGCGGGTGATCCGCATTCGCAAGGCGATCATCATCACGGTTTTTCTCATTACCGCCATCATCGCCACGGCCGTCACTTTCATCTTGCCGGAATCTTATTCCAGCACCGCGCGCATCAAGGTGGAAAACGACGTGATGGACATTGGCAGCATCACCGGCATGCCTCAGAACAACAGCTATGATCCGTATTTCATCCAGACGACGTTTGAAATCATGCAGTCGCAAATTGTTTTGAGCAATGTCATCGCGGGGATGAACCTGAATGTGGAATGGGGCAAAAAGTATTTCAATGGCGAGACGCTTAAAACCTCCGAGACGATGGAAATTCTCAAGCAGCGCATGCTGCTCGCCCCGGTAAAAAACACCAAGCTGATTTCCATCACGGTTTACAGCGATGACAAGAACGAGGCGGCGCAACTGGCGAATGCCATTGCCGAGGCTTACCGGGCTTACCGGTTTCAGTCCCGCCAGCAGTTGACCGAGAACGGCTTGAAGACGCTCGAAGAACAGTTTCAGGAACAGGAGCAGGAAATCAAGACGAACCAGGATTATGTCGAGCTGCTTCGGCAGCAGCTGCACATCACCGATCAGGCGGGTGCCTCCGGCTTTACACCCACGCTGACTTCGGAGGTGTTGCACCAAATCGAGGAGCAAAAGATCGAAAAGGAACAGCTTTACAAGGAACAGTTTGTGCAATTGCAGGAGCTCCAATCCATCCAGCAAACCAACAAGGACAAGTTGTGCGATGTGCTGCCGCAAATGGTTCAGGACGCTGCGCTTAATGACTTGTTGAGCAAGCTGCACGAAGCCCAGCAGAAGTGGGTGACGATGACCAACGATTATGCATTGACGAATTATAACATCATCCGGGTGCAATCTTTGCTGGATGAATTAAACCGTGAAATTGATGACCGTGTGATTGGCATTATGGCGGGTCTGGAAAGCCAGGTGAAATCCAAAAAAGCAGCTCTCGACGCCGTGACTGATTTAGTTGATGCCGCCAAAACACAAGACCAGGAGGAGGCTCGGAAAAACCAGCCCTACTACGACCAGAAGCGGAATCTGGAACAGATGCAGGACATGCACAAGCTGCTGTATTCAAAATTGGAGGCGGAAAAGATAGACCTTTCACTGCCCAAAAATTCCATGGTGCAAATCACCGATACGGCCGAGCCGGGCAAGACCCCGGTCAAGCCCAACAAGACCGTCAACATTGTTTTGGGGCTGGTTTTTGGCCTCATCATGGGTGTCGGCCTGGCCTTTTTCATTGAATATCTCGACACCAGCGTGAAGACGATTGACGATGTTGAACGCACCTTCCAAGCCCCGGTTTTGGGTGTCATTCCGCAAAACATCGGCTACTTGGTTGACGAAGGCACTGAAAGCAAGCACGCGGAAGCCTACCGGGTGTTGCGCACCAACCTTCTCTTCTCCCGCAAGGATGAAAAATTGAACACCATCGTTGTGGTCAGCGCCGGTGCCGGCGAAGGCAAGTCCACCACCACCATCAATCTCGCCACGGTGTTCGCCCAGGCTGGCAACCGGGTTTTGGTCGTGGACTCCGACTTGGGCCGTCCCACGCTCCACAAACATTTCAAGGTGGCGAACAACCTTGGGCTGACCAATTATCTCCTCAAGCAGAATAAATTGATCGAGCTGGTGCAGACCACCGCCGTGCCCGGTCTCGATTTCATGTCGAGCGGCCGGCTACCCAACAGCTCCATGGGCATTCTTGGCTCGGCCCAGATGAAGGAGATGATCGCCGAACTCAAGCAGCGCTATGATTTCATCTTCTTCGACTCACCACCTATTCTCGGTGTCAGCGACGCCTCGATTCTGGCCAGCGAAGTTGACCTCGTCATGCAGGTCATCCAATACCGCCGCTATCCACAGCCGATGACCATCCGCGCCAAGCAGATGATTGAAAAAGTCGGCGGCAATTTTGTCGGCATGGTGCTCAATAACATCAACATGTCGCAGGACGAAGGTTATTATTACTACAGCGGCTACTATCACGACTACTATTATTCCCGCAGCGCCAGCGAACAGGAAGCCGAGGCCAAGAGCGAAGGCGATCTTGGCGGTGCCGACAGCGGCAAAACCGAGACCAACATCAAACAAAAATATTAAGCGACGTTGCTGATGCATATTCTACCGCCGATGAAAGCCAAAAATGTCTGGTTTGTCCGTCTGAATCTATTGTCCTTCGCAGTCTTTTTGTCGCTCGGTCTTGCAGGCTGTTCGCAGCCTGACTATTCCAAGGCCATGCAACCGCCGGGACAGGAGATCACCGGCGACCCGAATGTTGCCCGGCTTCACATTGGCGACACGGTCACCATCACCTTGACCGGCGTGCCGGATGAACTGGTTCCGCAGGAAAAACCCATCAAGGAAGACGGCACGATTACTTTGCAGGATGTGGGCCGCGTCCAGGCCGCCGGCAAGACCGCCGGCGAGTTGGAGGATTTAATCCACAGCCTCTATGTTCCCGCGATTTACAAGCATCTCAACGTTACGGTCAAGACCACCAACGACCGTGTATATTATGTCCGCGGCGAAGTCAGGACACCCAACCGGGAGGTGTATGTCGGGCAGATTACGGTTACCAAGGCCATCACCTCGGCCGGCGATTTTACGGATTTCGCCAACCACAAAGACGTTATGCTGATCCGCGCCAACGGCCAGCACTTTAAGCTCAACGCCGACGCCATTCTCAATGGCGAGGCTCCCGACCCGCCGGTTTATCCCGGCGACCAGATCGTCGTCGGCCGCCGCCTGTTTTGATGGTTCAACTCCGCATTCTTTCCGGCAAAATGGCGGGCGATGTTCAAGTCGTCCGCCGTTTTCCTTTTTGCGTCGGTCGCGCGGCGGATAATGACTTGTGCCTTGATGCCGCAGGCATTTGGGACCACCACTTCAAGCTGGAATTTAAAAGCAACGAGGGTTTTGCCTTGCAAACAATTGAAGAGGCGTTCATTGCCGTCAACGATCGGTTGCAGACCTCCACACGGCTTCGCAATGGGGACATCATCTCCTTCGGCTCCGCCAAAATTCAATTCTGGCTCGCCGCCCCGCGCCAGCGCGGCCTGCGCGCGCGCGAGTTTTTTGTCTGGGTGCTGCTTGCCGGCGTCACTGCCGTGCAGATCGCGCTGATTTATTCCCTGACAAAGTGATTTCCGGTTTCGGTTTGCACTTTGAAAACAGCAAATTGCGGACGGCAAATCTTTTCAACCAGTAGCCATCATCAATGCCGGAAATGCCGCGTGCCGGTGAACGCCATCGCCATCCCGCGCGCGTCCGCCGCCGCAATCACCTCCGCATCCCGCACCGAACCGCCCGGCTGAATCGCCGCCGTCGCGCCCGCCTCCG
>Ga0181520_10002218_pt1 | contig 36810 bp, 33 predicted proteins | sample PEATcosm2014_Bin_29_FD_132451 | JGI IMG/M metagenome (GOLD analysis project Ga0181520, IMG submission 132451) | Peatland microbial communities from MTU Mesocosm Facility, Houghton, MI, USA - PEATcosm2014_Bin02_30_metaG | ecosystem: Environmental > Terrestrial > Soil > Wetlands > Peat | place... | reverse complement strand
CATGGTTCTATCCGGGCCGTGAATGGGGCGAGCAATTTGTCTATGACAGGCCCAAGGCCATCCAACTGGCCAAGGAAACCAATGAGACTGTACTTTCAACCCCCGTCGCATTGGCGGCCGCACCCGTCGAGGTTTTAAAGACGGCGCCCGTCGAGGCAGTTACCCCGGCCGGCGAGACTGTTGAAACTGCCCAGGTTGTTGAACCGCTTCCCGCGGCTGCGCCCGTAGAGGTCGCATCTTTACCGGCAACTGCCAGTGATCTTGGCTTGATTGGATTATCGGGGCTGATGTTATTGGGCGCCGGCTTTTTGGTTACAGGTCTTCTCAAGAAGTCCGTCTAACTCAGAAGCCCGATTCAGTAAATGAGGCGGTGCGAAAGCATCGCCTCACATATTCCATGGAGCACACGCGCGTAATTATTGTGTATTTGCCTATGGTATAACAAAGGACAAGATAGATGAGGAAGATGACCATTTTCGAGAGACAACCGGAGAAATATTTCAGTTTTTGTGCTTTAGGGGATTTCCGGACAGGTATGCGCATCGCTGTTGCAGGAAATAATTTGTTATTACGCTTGATTGTTCTTGCTGTTCTGATTGCTTTACCCTATATAGCGCAGTCTCAAGTTATCTCTTCTCAATTACAGAATTCCTCAAGCGGCGGCTATACACTCAGGATGAACGCAAATCTGGTTATCTTGAGCGCGACGGTCGTGGACCGTCACAATGCGCTTGTTTCCGGGCTTGATAAAAATGATTTTCAGGTCTATGAGGATCATGTACTTCAACATATCAATGATTTCAGCCATGAAGATCTTCCGGTCACAGTCGGCCTGGTGATCGATAACAGCGGAAGCATGGAATCGAAACTTCCAAATGTAGTTGCCGCCGCATTGTTGTTTGCTCGTTCAAGCAATCCACTTGATCAGATGTTTGTGGTCAACTTCAACGAGCATGTGTCGTTTGGCCTGCCAGTCGGAATTTTGTTTACTAATAGGCCAGATCAGTTACAGCTCGGGCTATCTGATATTCAGGCAATTGGAGAGATTGCCCTTTACGATGCGTTAGCCATGGCTCTCGATCATCTCAATCAAGGCAATTACGATAAGAAAGTACTCATCCTGATCAGTGATGGTGGCGATAATGCAAGTAAGCGTAATCTGTCCCAAGTTATTGAAATGGCCAGGCATTCCGGCGCAATTATCTATGCGATAGGCATTTTCGATGAGCAGGACGGCGATCAGAACCCAGACGTGCTCAGACGATTTGCGAAAGAAACTGGAGGCGAGGCATTCTTTCCGAAGTCAGAGATGGAAATAGCCTTAATCTGCGTCAGGATTGCACACGATATTCGTAATCAGTACACGATAGCTTACGTTCCCACTATTCATAATCAGGATGGTGGGTATCGGGTTATTGATGTGAAAGTTAGCTCGCCGGCGCGTGGTCACTTATCGGCTCGCACAAGGGCTGGGTATTTCGTGCCCTTGGTACTCTCAGCCCCGGAATATGGGACGGTCGGACATGATCCCCATAACTGAACATAAAATATATGCAGCGCGGAACCAGCGGTTCATACGCTGGGCGCGAAATATTTTGCTGATTGCCGGCATTCTCGCACTTTCATATGTTATGTCCACTTTGGTATGTTCAAGGATCTATCAGAGAAACGCTGAGTTGACCCTGGAAAAACAGATTCAATCGGAAGAACTGCACAGGGCGCAAAAACCAGTACCCACGATTAACGAAGGGGATGTGTTGGGCCGCATTGACATTCCAAGGCTTGGAGTGTCGGTAGCCGTTCTGCAAGGTGCGACATCGCAGACTCTGCGTTTAGGTGTTGGTCACATTAAAGGAACAGCGCTTCCAGGTAAACAGGGAAACATCGGAATCGCCGGACATCGGGATACCTACTTTCGTGCTCTGAAGGATATTCGCCGGGATGACGAAATTCAGCTTCAGAGTGCTGATGGAATCACCAGGTACGAAGTTGATTCGATTCAGATCACTTCGCCCAGCGACGTAGGTGTTTTGGCCCTCACAGCTGAACCCTCTTTAACCCTGGTTACTTGCTATCCGTTCTACTATATCGGTGCAGCCCCTAAACGGTTTATTGTTCATGCACACAGACAATGAGACTGTTAACATAATTATTATTCTATCCATTACTCGCCACTTACTAAAACTTGTCAAAGCAAAGAGGTAAATGTGGATATTGCATCAACATGTCGATCTGATCGACATTCATACAGCTGCGAGCAAATGTGACCATCCAGAGAGATCCATACTCTGCCAATATCACTAGAGGTACAGCTAATAACCAACAGTTGATGATGACAGCTTCTAGTGCATTTTAGAGTGCCTATGCCGGCCAAAGGAGATAGATTGACAACCCACGCGAGAAGACGGAATACACAATCACAGCTTGACTTCTACGGCGATCTGGCGGGAATACTCGGATTCCGAACGTTCAACGAGCCTATCAACAAAAAAGTCCGGCGAGTTATGTTTATGCTACTGGTAGCTATAGTCATGACATGTTTGTCATTGATGTCAGAATCGCAATCAATATTTTATCTGGAAGACTCATCTGACACTAAAACAAGCACGGCCTTAAGCCAGATTGATCTGACGTACGTGCGCCCAACACAAAAAACAAAGGTCATCAACTACGTTTTCGACGCTTTCGGCCCATATCCAATCGCCGGAGCCGCGCTTGTGGCTGACATCGACCAATTTAACAATGCTCCGCCAGAATGGGATCAAGGCGTTAAGGGTTATGCCAAACGATTCGGGTCCGATTATGGTATCGCAATGGTGGCAACATCTACCCGCTACGGACTGTCAGAGGCCTTCAAGCAAGACGCGATGTACTACCGTTGTGAGTGCAGAGGCGCGTTTCCGCGAATACGCCATGCCCTGGTTTCCACCTTGACGGCGCGGCGCGGCGATGACGGCCACCGAGTCTTTTCTATCCCTGCGCTCGTCGGGCCGTATGCAGGCTCCATGACCGCTACCTATGGTTGGTACCCCAGCCGTTACGGCGCCAAGGACGCGTTCCGGATGGGTAACTACAGTCTGCTGGCATTTGCGGGCGAGAACATCTCCCTAGAGTTTTTCTATAGCGGACCTCATACACTGCTTTCACGCATGCATTTTAACAATGCGCACGGCTCACCAGAACCTGGTCCAAACCATTGAGTAACACTGGATGCACTCCCGGCACAACTGTCAACCCGCCGCTTCCGGGACGAGGGGCCATTCTCGCGAACACCGCTGCAAATTCTGCCGTCGAGCTGGTTGATGGCTTCTTCGAATGGTTTGGCAACCTGGGCATCTTCTTCTGGCAGGTTCTGCGCGCAGCTGTAACGCCACCGTATGAGTGGCGCGAGTTAATACGTCAACTAGACGAGGTCGGATCGAAGTCTTTCCCGGTGGTAGTTATGGCCGGCTCCGCCATCGGCGTGATTATCTCGCTGGAGGCGCGTTACAGTCTAAGTCGATTCGGCGCCAAATCCATGTTTCCCGCCACTCTCGTATACTCCGTGATCCAGGTGATGGGCCCGATTATTACCGGTTTGGTAGTTAGCGGACGTGTGGGAGCCGGCATTAGCGCGGAACTTGCGTCGATGAAGGTTACCGAGCAGATCGACGCCATAGAAGCATCGGCAATCAACCCCTACCGGCTTCTGGCTGTGACCAGAATTCTGGCGTGCATCCTCATGCTTCCGTTGTTGACTCTTGTTTCCGATGCATGTGGCTTATTGATGGGATGGTTTGCGCAAACCCTGGTCGAGCCACTCTCGTTTCATCAGTTCATCCAGGATGGATTCAAGGGAGCGACTTTCAGTGCTCTTCTGCCTCAGACATTCAAAACCGTCGTATATGGCTTGATTATCGGGCTTATAGCATGCTTTCAGGGAATGCGAACACGCGGTGGAGCTGAAGGTGTTGGCCGAGCAGCTACAAATTCGGTGGTTCTCGCATCGCTCTTTGTCATTCTGGCGGATGTCGTCCTGGTGAAATTAATTCTGGTTGTTTTCCCTTAACCCTTAACCGTTGACGCGTTGTTTCGAGAGATATGAATGGCCACAGCTTATGACATCGCGACGAAGCAAGAGCAATCTGAGAAAGATAGCAGTGCGCCGGTTGTCGCGGTCGAGAATTTGAGGAAGACCTTTGGAATTCACTTAGTCCTCAACGGGATTAGCCTGAGCGTAGATCGTGGCGAAACCTTGGCCGTACTCGGACGAAGTGGCACAGGGAAAAGCGTTTTGCTCCGGCTGATCATAGGCCTGGAAACGCCCGACTCGGGATCGGTTTGCATTCACGACCAGAATATCGTCGGTCTGGCGCTTGATAAGATGGGCGAAATCAGAAAAAAGATGGGCTTCCTGTTTCAGCATGCGGCGCTTTACGATTCACTCTCGGTAGCTGAGAACGTCGCGTTTCCCCTCGTACACCATCGGAAAGAAATGTCCAAGTCCGAGCGCGGCGAACGTGTGAAGCAGTTGCTCGCTGAAGTGGGTATGGAAGTCGATTTTGGGAAAATGCCTTCCGATATCTCCGGCGGGATGCAAAAACGTGTTGGCCTGGCGCGCGCGCTCGCGCTGGAGCCGGAAATTTTGCTTCTTGACGAGCCCACGGCAGGCCTTGACCCCATCAGCTCGGGCGAGATCGACGATTTAATTCTCAAACTACAGCGTGAGCGTCAGATGGCATCCATTGTGGTAACGCACGATCTGCACAGTGCCAGAACGATTGCCACCCGTTTGTCCCTGCTGGATCAAGGAAATGTTGTAATCGAAGGCACGTTTGAAGATCTTCAACAGAGTGACATCAGATTCGTTGAAGACTTTCTGAAACTGTCGTAGGAGGAACTATGTCGAGAGTGGCGCGATTGGGAGCATTCATCTTTGTAGCGCTGGCAGTTCTTGTTGCCGGCGTATTTATCATCGGAAGCAAGAACTATCTGTTTCGCACCACTTACCGACTAAAGGCGCAATTCGACAATGTGGCCGGCCTGGCTAATGGAGCCGACGTGCAAGTGGGCGGAGTTCATAGCGGTACTGTGCATAGCATTGATTTACCTCACATGCCCGGAGAAAAGGTCACTGTGGTCATGGATCTCGATAATTCGACGCACGAGATCATCAAGCGGGACTCCGTAGCTTCAATCGAAACTGAAGGAGTGCTGGGCAATCAGTTTCTGGCTATTTCATTTGGATCTGTCGGACAAGCCGATGTAAAAGATGGCGATCTCATCGGGAGTGAACCTCCGTTTTTGATGGCGGATATGCTCAAGAAGGCAAACGGAATTCTGGATAGCAGCCAGCAAGCTACTGAACATTTGAATTCGGTTACCGCCAAGATCGACTCAGGCCAGGGAACCGTGGGAGCGCTGGTGAACGACAAGCAACTCTATAACAACCTGGAACAGGCAACAACTACGCTGCACGCCACGATGGTCCAGGCGCAGGTTGGCGTGACGGACTTTCAGGAAAATATGGAGGCTCTAAAGCATAACTTCCTCTTGAGCGGGTATTTTAGAAAGCGGGGATTCGAAGACTCCGCCGCTCTGGCAGCGAATAGGATTAGCGGACTCCCGCCGGGTACGCCCTTGAAGACTTTTTCCTATACGACAAAGCAACTCTTCAATACTCGCGAATCAGCCAGACTGAAGAATCAAAAGACTCTCAATGCCGGCGGCGAGTACTTGGCGGAGAATCAATTTGGGTTTGCCGTAATCGTGGTTTCAACAGGCATGGAAGGCGATACAAAGAAGGATCAGGTGCTCACCGAGGCTAGGGCCATGGTTGTGCGCGAATATTTGGTTGAGAACTTTGGATTTGACGACAGTCAGCTTAAGACCTTGGGAATGGGCAAGCAGGCAGGCGGAAGTCTGGAAGCAGATTGGGGCTCGATCCAGATTCTCATCTTTCCCGCGGGAACCGAAATACCCGTGAACAAGCCGACACCGGCTGATAACTCACCAGTACCAGATTCCGACAGGCCAACTCAGGTTACTGCCGCGGCTGCTCAGAAACTATAGCGAAGGACGCGGTGAGCGGAACCAGAATATGTTGACCACCTGAGAAGCCGGCAGCTTGAACGTTGTCCGGATTCGTTGCAATGGAGGAGAGATGACCGGAAGCAAACACAACCGCGAAGGAAATAGCAGCAATAGTGGCGAACCTGATCCTGGCCCATACTGGAGGCGTATGCATCGTGACTGGCGCTTCTGGGTCGGCGCAATCTTCATGATTACGGCTATCGCTATCTACATCCTGAGTGGAGACTTGGCGTGGGTTCCTCGCGGCTTGCAGGGTCATTAATATTCCCTAGTTAATTGGGAAACTTACAGCATTGCGCGAGTTTGTCCAGCCACACAACCACCTCACTGCGTTTAAGCGCGCCCGTCACATATACCATTATCTCCTGTGCATTATAGCTCAGCTAATTGTTTACGAATTTGGAACAATGAGCATGTAAAAGAATGATTTTATTGTCTTCTTGCTAGTGTCTCAGTTAGGGCAGTCCGACGGATTTATGCAGTTCTTAGCCTCTCAGGTAATGCCAGGGAACTTCTTTCGTAACTCTTCTTAAGAACAACACGATTCCTTTCTTCTGTAAAGTAGCTACGAGATTTGCTAAGCAAGTAGCCGGCAATTCAACATGAATCTGTCGAACGCCTCGAAGATTCCTTGATTGTGGATCAAGTCCACATACTGATTGGAGAACACAAAATGCCACTTGTCACTGTAGTCATCATACTCGCAGTAGTCGGCCTGTTACTATGGCTAGTCAACCGCTACATACCCATGCAGGGTCAGATTAAGGCCATTTTAAATGGTGTTATAGTGATTGCTGTGGTTCTGTGGCTTCTCAGGATTGTTGGTCTCTTTGACAACCTTTCACAGTACCGTATCGGGCATGATACGCCACTCGTCCCTATTGTCATTACGCTGTGCGTAGTCGGCCTGTTGCTCTATTTGGTTAACCGCTACATACCCATGCAGGGGCAAATTAAGGGAATTCTGAATGGTGTAGTTGTAATAGTCGTCGTCCTATGGCTTATCAAAGGATTTGGCCTATTCGACTATATCTACCAGTTCCGCGTCGGACATTGAAGGAATCACCTGCCAAAACCTGACAGATTGTGCGCGCTAATAGCGAACGTCCACCTCGGTATGGCAGAATCCAAACTTTTAGAATGGATTCCGAAGATCATACTGTGATTCGCAGTTGGAAGTTCCATCACTTGAGCACTCACATTCAGCCCATCTAATATTCCGACGGGTAATATGCACTAGCAATGTTGTCTGTCTGTTGCAATCATGAAGTTAGAGGGAGGGCATGATGTCCTTTTCTGAGATGATGTATTTTGAGAAGCCTGGAGGGAATCCAGACCCCGTAACCTATTTGCATGTCGCTACGAAAGCGTGCAAACTGCCTTTGCCTACTCGCATTGCATTTATTGGGAATTATTTGCCGCGCGAGTGCGGCATTGCCACCTTTACAACTGACCTGTGCACGGCGCTTACGACCGAATACGGAGAGAGGCGATTGTTTGCCATCCCCGTCAACGATCCCGATTCAACCTATCAGTATCCGGAACAAGTTCGCCTGGAACTAGAGCAGGAGGATCGTTTATCCTATGAGCGTGCCGCTGACTTTCTCAATTTCAATGGCAACGATCTTGTATGTCTGCAACATGAATATGGCATTTATGGTGGCAGCGCGGGCAGCCACATATTGGCCTTGCTGCGCAAATTGAAGATGCCGTTAGTGACTACGCTGCACACAGTACTGCGCGAACCGTCACTGGAGCAGCGAATGGTGCTTGAAGAGATTGCACAGCTATCCGATCGTATGGTGGTGATGAGCAAGCTGGCAGCACAGCTGCTGCGTGAAGTTCATGCAATTCCAAGCACGAAAATCGACGTAATTCCCCACGGAGTGCCTGATCTTCCATTTATCGATCCTAACTACTATAAGGATAAGTTCGGTACGGAAGGCAAATCGGTTCTGCTTACGTTCGGATTGCTTTCTCCTAACAAGGGAATTGAGAACATCATTCAGGCGTTACCCGCAATTCTGGCTAAACAGTCAAACGTGGTGTATATTGTCTCTGGAGTAACCCATCCGCATATCCGCCGTCGTGAAGGCGAGCGTTATAGGGAAGAACTGCAATCTCTTGCAGGGCAGCTTGGCGTTTCCGATCACGTAATTTTCAATAATCGATTTGTGAACGCGGAAGAACTTGTAGAACACGTGGGCGCGGCTGATATATACATTACGCCCTACCGGCATGAGGCACAAGTCGTCTCTGGCACGCTCGCGATTGCACTCGGCGCCGGTAAGGCAATTATCTCGACACCATACTGGCACGCCGAGGAGTTACTTGCGGAGAATCGCGGCGTAATTGTTCCATTCCAGAGTCCTGATGCGATTGCAGAAGCGGTCTTGTCTTTGCTGGCAAACGACGCAGAGCGCCACGCTATGCGCAAGCGCGCTTATCTCTACTCTCGTGGAACGACATGGGCAAAGACTGCGCGGGCCTACATGGCGAGCTTTCAGAAGGCGCGATTCGAGCGCTCGTTGCACCCCAGAGCCGCACATCAGGATGATCCACCAATGACTTCGGCAAATCATCTGCCCGCGCTAAACACAAGTCATCTGTTGACTATGACTGATGATACCGGCATCTTGCAGCACGCTATATATTCGGTGCCGAATACAAGGGAAGGTTATACAACCGACGACAACGCGCGGGCTCTGATCGTGTCAGTTAATCTGGACGAAAGTCCTGGGTATGCAGACCGGCGAGAGTATCCGAACCTCTCCCACCGCTATCTATCCTTTTTATGGCTTGCCTTCAATGCTGATACAGGGAGGTTTAGGAACTTTTTCGATTATAACCGCAATTGGCTTGAAGATGTTGGATCGGAAGACAATCATGGACGCGCATTATGGTCACTGGGGAAGGTGCTAGGACTTTCACATAATGTGGGATTGAGGGGTGCGGCCGGAAGGCTTTTTGAAGCCGCAGTTCCTGCAGCATTTACGTTTATCAGTCCGCGGGCCTGGGCGTATTGCATCCTTGGTATGCAAGCATATTTGGACTGGTTCCCAGGAGACAGAGTTATCCAGAGCGCGCGTAACGTTCTTGCCAATCGACTTCTTGATATCTATGAAAGAAGTCATTCAGATACCTGGAAATGGTTTGAGAAGAGTCTTTCCTACTCAAATGCAAGGCTCTCGCAGGCACTCATTCTTGCAGGATGGCGAAGTGGCAACCAACGGATGATTGAAGCTGGAATGGACTCTCTGAAGTGGCTTGTTGCTGAGCAGCATCGTGACGATAAGGATATCTTTGTACCGATTGGATCCAATGGATTCTACATTGAAGGAAATGAAAAGGCGCGCTTCGATCAGCAACCTGTTGAGGCGTGCTCAACTGTTTCTGCCTGCCTTGAGGTGTACAGGCTAACGGAGGAAAGCCAATGGCTCGATGAAGCGCGCAGAGTATTCGATTGGTTTCTCGGCAAAAACGACTTGCAGGTTCCACTGTATGATGCAATTACAGGTGGATGTCGAGATGGCCTTCATCCGGACCGCGTAAACGAAAATCAAGGAGCTGAATCCACGCTCTCGTTTCTCATGGCTCTGCTTGATATGCAGACGGCCAAAGCCGCAGGCGTCGATGAACTGCACCAGGGAATGAGTGTCACATATTGAATCCAAACAGTTTTTCGAAGGAATTGCCCGAGCCTCTCGCTCATGAACAGCCAATACCATGTGACAATTATTCCCTGTTCACTCGCTATTCCAACAATCCGATTCTTAGCCGAGATAGTTGGCCCTATCCGATAAACAGCGTTTTTAACGCGGGCGTTGTACGACTGGCCGAAGGCGACACTTTGCTACTCTGTCGTGTTGAGGATCGCAGCGGTCTGTCTCATCTTTGTGCCGCGCGCTCTGTCAATGGAATTGATGGATGGAGGATTGATCCACAACCTACATTGGTGGCGAATCCCAGGGAATTTCCAGAGGAGATATGGGGAATTGAGGATCCGCGCATCACCTATGTTCCGGAACTCGAGCAATACGCCGTGGCGTATACATCCTTTGCGCGCGGCGGTCCCGGAGTCTCGCTCGCGCTTACCAAGGATTTTAAGAACTTTGAGCGCTACGGCGTAATCATGTCTCCAGAGGATAAAGATGCAGCGCTGTTGCCAAGGAGGATTTGTGGCCGCTGGGCTCTTATTCATCGTCCCATGACAGCGTTGGGCGCTCATATGTGGATATCTTATTCTCCGGATCTGCGGCATTGGGGAAGCCACAAGATCATTCTTGAAGCGCGGCGGGGTGGCTGGTGGGACGCAAACAAGATTGGCCTTTGTTCGCCGCCCATTGAAACTGCTAAAGGTTGGTTGATGATCTATCACGGTGTGCGACAAACTGCATCGGGAAGCATTTATCGCCTTGGTCTCGCGCTTTTTGATCTGCAGCGGCCTGAGGTGTGTTTGCAGCGCGGAAATTCCTGGGTGCTTAGTCCTGAGGCCAGTTATGAACGCGGTGGAGATGTCAAGGATGTTGTGTTTCCTTGCGGACAAACCATCGAAGAAGATGGCGACACTATCAATCTGTATTATGGAGCTGCTGATTCCAGCATAGCTTTGGCGACAGGCAGCATCCGTTGTCTCCTCTCCTGGCTGGACTCGAATTCGAGCCGCGCAGATGAAGGCGTGCGTTAACATGCATTGTCGCATAACAGAAATGGATGGGCAGAATGAGTAACAGAAGACGATATTTGCCTGACTGGCTGCCGCATCTGCTATGGATACAGCGAAAGTGCCCACGATGCAATTCGGTAAAATTCAAGCAAGCGGAGTTGCGATCATTCGATGGCCTGTTGGCTATATTTGCTCTAAGGCCAGTTCGATGCTTATTTTGTTGGCGACGCTATTACTGGCTCACTTTGCACGACGCGATTGCAGAATAGGCTATCTGCGGGCTGGGATAGTTTCAGAACCTTGGCATTCAAGCGCGAATCTAGAGGCAGATCTATATGAGCATATTTGTTCTCCAACCAATGCGTTTGCCTGCTCCGCCCGTGCATCAGCCATTGGCGCCGCGCTGGCTCACGCACTTGGGGGCGCTGGGGCTTTTCTCGGTTGCAGTGATCGATTCCTCGGTCATTCCACTGCCTTTGCCCGGCAGTACGGACCTGCTTCTACTGTGGCTTGTGGCGCATAGCAGCGATCCTTGGCTGCTGGCCCCCTGTGCAATTGCAGGCAGCATCCTGGGCGGATACACCACCTGGCACATTGGCCGCAAAGGCGGCGAAAAAGCGTTGCGCCACTATGTGCCGGCACGACTTCTTAGCCGTATCGTTATTTGGGTTGAGCGTCATCCCGTTCTCGCTGTCTTCGTTCCCGCTTTGCTTCCTCCGCCCATTCCACTCTTGCCCTTTGCGCTCGCCTCCGGTGCGCTGGGCGTTTCACGCAACCGCTTCCTGGCCGTATACGGCGCGGCTCGCACTTTGCGCTACACCTTTATAGCATGGCTTGGTGTGACCTATGGGCGCAAGATCGTCCGTTTATGGTCTGGAACGCTCCAGACATGGTCGACTCCGCTACTTTGCGTCTTCGTTGGCCTATTGGTAGCCGGCCTCTGCTATGGGATAAAGAAGATTCGCGGTCTGCGGAAGATAGACGCCGCGGTGAAACGCGCTTCACTATCGTAATTATTCCTTCCATCAATTTTCCGTGGCCGCTTCCTTCGCTGTATTACAGCCACACAACATATATCGCAACACTCTTCGCAGACAGGTCAATTGAAGTGGCCGCGACGACTATTTACCCAAGGTGGGAACGTGGATGGTCAAGCATCATTTGCGAGGCGAGCGACTGTTGCTTACTCTTGTCAGAATCATGATACTGCAAAATACCTACTTACACTTTTTACATTCGTCATCCGCTGCTGAATTCTTCGTTTTTAACGTCAAGCGAGTATCGAGTTGCACCTTGCTGCCTTTAGCGGCATCACGAACCGCATCTTTCGTCTTACCCCAGGCGTTTACAACCTTACCCGTTGCCTGCTGAACCATGCCTTCAACTTCAAGCTTAATATTGCCTGTCAACGCGCCCGTTTTGCGCTTTACGCTTCCCGCCACTTCATCGATAGTTCCCTTCACACGATCCCTATTCATTGTTCCACCTCCGTGGATTTATCACCGATTGACTTGATTCATGCATGGCAATACTATTCAAGCGCTCCTACGTTCTTTAGAGTCGTGGATGCCGTTCAATCGTTCAGTACAACTTTGACCAGTGAACTGTTGATACGCATTCCACTAACGTTGTAATCGATGTAACCGAGATCGCGAAAACGATTGAGAAAGTAGCTGACACGGGATCTGGTGGTGCCAATCATTTCTGCCAGGGTCTCCTGGCTAATCTTGGGAATGACCGGAATGGGCTTCGTTTCCTGACCAAAGTTAGCCATCAGCATTAACAATCGGGCAAGGCGCTTTTCGCTGGAATTAAACAAATGATCGACTAGATCAGCTTGCATACGGTTGTTGCGGGAGAGCAGATACGTAAGGAATTGCTCGGCGAACTTCGGCTCACTATGGAGCAGGTTCAGCATGACCGTCTTCCCAATGCGAACAATAATGCTCGATTGGAGTGCGCACGCAGAAGATACACGAAGCGGCTCACTTGCCAAGGCGTTTTCGCCGAAAAAGCTGCCTGCGGCTAGATAAGCGATAACGGCTTCCTTACCAATCATCGACACGACGGTGAGCTTTACCTTACCACTTTGAATGTAATAAACTGCATCGGCTGGGTCACCTTGCGAAAAGATCGATTCACTAGTCTCGTATTCGCGACGCGTTCTTCCGGCCATAAACGTGTTAATCGGAATCTCAGGAGTAAATGTTGACTCCTGCTTCAGCAAAGTGCCAACATGGTTTGGAACAAGCTTCAGGTTATGATGTGCGACAGGTGGAATCTTGTGGGCCGTATTCGTCATAGTAGCAAAGCTAGTAGCCATAATCGACACCTTTCATTCTTGCAGTGTGCGCGCAATAGAATGAATTACAGTCATCCTTTGCAACGTCGATATAACCACGATACAGAATGTAAATAGCACTGAATATCAGCGATAACTGTGTTTATTGTAGGTATTAGCCGCATCTAATGCGTAGGGGATTACCTACGTCAAACAAGCGAATATAGGAACTACGTTATGCTTGATGATGCAGCGGAATTGTTCGACCCAGCCCTGCTTTAGCTATTCATAAGATGCTTATAGTAGTAGTTAGTTATCTATATTGTATATATGCTTGTCGGCATCATAACTTCTAAGGCAGTTGCCTGTGCATGGCTTCAACGAACCACACGACTAGTTTAGATGCGGGTTGCGTGTGAGCTTTGCAACATTCTCAAGTATCTTCTTGATTGCCGGTACAAGTTCCTCCGAAACGTTGTACTTGTTGATATATTCGGCGGCACCTGCCCGCAGACACCGTACAGCATACTGACTCTCAGACTGAACACTTACCATGATCACAGGAAGCTTAGGGTATATCTGCTTTATATCCTTCAACACTTCAAATCCACTGCGCCCCGGCATATTAATATCAAGCAACAGTACGTCGGGTTGAGATACGATTAACTGGGCAAGCACCTCATCCCCATTAGAGGATTCGGAAAACCTTGCGCCTGGAAATGCGTCGACCAGGATCTCTCTCAGGCCACGTCGTACGATTGCGTGATCATCTGCTATTTGTATGTTCATGATTGTGCCCGCTTGCCAAGCTTCAATATTCGGCCTGAAACAACTATAGTGGAGAAAATTATGAAAATATATCAGAGAAAACCATGAATATTGTAGGGTTTATTCCGGTCGTTATGTAAGGTTATTCCTACACCAACAGGTCATCCTAATCGATCAGGCTATTCGTCATGGCGTAGCGAGTAAGATCGGCGTTGCTCTTCATTTGCATCTTTTCCATAATTCGCGCACGATAGCTGCTGATCGTTTTTACGCTTACGTGAAGCTTGTCGCCGATTTCCGTCAAAGGTAGACCGGCGGCAATCATTCTCATCACTTCGTATTCCCGGTCCGAGAGCAACTCGTGCAAAGGCTTGTCGACGGATTCATCCAGATTGGCAACCAGTTTCTCCGCGAGACTCGAGCTGACATAGCGACCTCCGCTCAGTATTTTCTTAGTCGCCTTCGCCAGTTCTTCGGCTGCGCTCTCTTTGTTAATATATGCAGCGGCGCCAGCCCGCAAACAGCGTACAGCATACTGGTCTTCCGGCTGGCAACTCAGTATGATTACCGGCATCCGCGGGTATGAATGCTTTACATCCCGCAGTACGTCCATCCCGCTGCGCCCCGGCATACTGATATCCAGCACCAGCAGGCCCGTTGGAGATTTCCCAAGGTGGCCCATCACTTCATCCCCGTTGCCAGCTTCGGAAAACTCCGCGCCGGGAAGAGCGTCCGTCAGAATCTCTCTCAGGCCACGGCGAACGACTGCATGATCATCCGCGATCAGGATGTGCATATGCTGCTCCTTTCAGCGCGTGGTATGTCCACAGGAACGCGAACAGTGACCTTCGTCCCCTTACCGGGGGTACTGAAAATGTGCACATCGCCTCCGCAGAACTGCGCTCGTTCTTTCATGCCCAGAAGACCCAACGATCCAAGTGCGTTCGAAATGCCTGATTCATGAAAGCCTATTCCGTCGTCCTCTACCACTAGCAGGATGTTCTCATCTTCCTGGCAAAGGTCAATGCGCACCGACTTTGCCTGCGCGTGACGAATCACATTGGTCATACATTCCTGAAAGATTCGGAAAGTCGCGGTGGCCCGGTCACCATCTAAGTGTAAATCAATCGGTGGAACAGAGACCCGGCAGAGGACTCCATTGCGAGAGGCAAATTCGCTGGCCTGCCATTCAATGGCTGCTGCCAGGCCAAGATCATCCAGTACTCCAGGACGCAGCCCACTACAGATTGCGCGCACCGACTTAACGCCATCACTTATCAACTGAATCGACTCCGTTATACGTGAGAGCACCGCGCCTTCCGATTCCGGCAGATGACGAGTCATCCACATCATATCCATTTTGATGGCGGTCAGAATCTGCCCGATTTGATCATGCAGGTCACGAGCGACCCTCTTTCGATCCTCTTCGCGCACACATTGCAGGCGTTCAGCCAACGCGCGCAGTTGCTCCCTTTGCAGCACCAGCAACTCTTCCCCGCGCTTGCGCTCAGTGATGTTGCTGTTGACAACCAACACGCGCGGAGCCTGGTCGCGTTTGCCCCATTGCAATGCCCATCGGCCAGCCACCACAACGCGACTGCCGTCCTGCGCAGTCTTTATGAGATCTCCCTCCCAGTGTCCCACGCGCAGCAGATCCGCCATTATCTCAGCGAAAGGCAAGGGAAACTCGGTACAGAGTAGGTCGTGCGCGACCATGTTAGCGGCCTGGGCTTTGGAGTATCCAAACATGCTTTCTGCCCCGCGGCTCCAAAATAGGACCCTTCCCTCCATGTCGATCACAAAGACGGAGTCCTGTGTGAGTTCAAGCAGGGCAGCCTGTTCCGCGATCGCTATCTGCTCCTGCCGCCTCGCCGCAACGTCGCGGAAGACCAGCACCACGCCAATGACTTTTCCTTTGCTGGCGAGGATAGGCGCGGCGCTGTGTTCCACGGAAATTTCGCGGCCATCCCTGGTGATTAGACCCACGTGGTTGGCTACAGCCAAAATCTGTTTTTCTTTGAGCACGCGAAGCACTTCATTGTCCGTGCTCATCCCAGACTTTTCATTGATGAGATTGAGCACTTTCCCGATCGGCTGGCCTAACGCCTCATCTATTGACCATCCAGTTAGCGAGGCGGCAATCGGGTTGAGGAAGGTGATTCGAGCCTCACTGTCCGTTGCAATGACAGCCTCGCCGATGCTGCCCAGAGTCGCAGTCCATCGTTCCTCGCTCTGCAATAGCCTGGTGCCAAGATTTTCAACGTGATATCGAGTGAACAGGGCCAGGAAGATTCCCACGCCCAGGCCTAGGCCGAGGAAGCTTGTCACCATTATGGTCCATCGCAAATGCGTGGCTTGAACGCGCTCCACACGTAGTTCTGCCTCCACAGATTGAAACTCAGAGATCTGCTCTCGAAGTGCATCCATTCTGCGTTTTCCTAGGTGGTTCTCATAAAAAGTTGGGTCGGCCTTTCCCACGCGGCGCTGGGCGATAATCTGGCTGGCGTAACCCTCCCACTCCACATAGCCGGCATGAATATCCTCTAGTCGATGCTGCTGCTGCGGCAGATTGTTTGCCACCATCAGATACAAAACCTGGTATTCGGAGTCGAATTTCTTCGCGCCCTGTAAATAGGGTTGAAGAAAGCTCTCGTCGCCAGTGACGCTATACCCGCGCATCCCGGATTCCATATCGATCAGCAAATTTAGCAGATGCTCGGATTGATCGAGAACCTGATCGGTATGGTCAACCCACTGCAAGGATTTGTTTAAGTCGTAGGTTTCCCATAAAAGCAAGAAGGCAAATGCCGCCATGATCACCATGGGAACAACAATCATCTGGCGGAGCAGCGATTTCAGTTTCGAGTATTCCATCGGAGCCAGTCACTCTTTTCCGAAGGACGAGCGGGCCGTATTGAAAGTACCGTTCGCCTGCTAAGCAATTCGGTTTACTGCGGTAAAGAAGGTCTGTTCTTCGTGCATTTGACGATTCTCCGCCCCATCCCAGCACTCGCCAATAAGGAATCTGCATCGAATGCCGGCTTTCCTGGTTCAAGCATCTATAATTTCTCCCTAAAGTTGTCCCTCCGGTTGGAGACAGCACAGCTCGTGATCACGTCTATTGGGATTGACTGCGGAGATGCAGTAACCAAGATATGCTCATAAACTGGAATCAGAGGTCTACCGAGCAGTGTGCAACTGCGGAGATAGCACATTTGAGTTTATTGCTGTGCATACTTGAAGTAACGACTACTTAGAATTGCATAAACAAGCGCAAAATACAGGTCAATATAGCTCACTTTCTTCGCAGCAAGCCCGACGATATATAAAGTCTCTTGCCTCGGTAAGCGAATTAGTTGTCGCTACTCTTTGTTTCTTGCAAACGGGATTCAATAAATGGTGTCTGAAGTGGATTCGGCCACCATTTTGGCTACAGGTCATCTTCCATGCAGAATCATGGCATGCATACAAGAGATAATTTGCACGTACCGTTTGCTCAGCTTCCGTTTGAAGCGAAGGCATTGTTCCATATCGAGTCTTTAACAGTAAAGGCTTTCGGCGGACTCAAAGAGTCCACCGCTCACAAGTTGCGAGAGATAGCGGAGGAGTCTGGAAACGGAGCGAGTCAAGCAACTGGAACTTCTCGACAGAAAATCGGTACGCAGTATGTGCGCGAGTACGACGGCAAATTGCACCAGGTCACGGTGCTCGATTCCGGCTACGACTATAAAGGCGCTACCTATCACAGCTTGACTGAGATCGCCAGAGTGATCACCGGCACGAAGCGGTCCGGCCCGGCCTTCTTCGACCAGCTTCGCGCTAGCAAGGAGGCTGCTTGATGAATAGCATCTGCTGTGCGATTTATACACGCAAGTCCTCCGAAGAGGGTCTGGAGCAGGCATTTATTTCGCTTGATACCCAACGCGAAGCTTGCGAGGCCTACATCGCAAGCCAGAAGCACGAGGGTTGGCATCTCGTTCCTGCACATTACGAAGACGGGGGCTTTTCCGGCGGCAACATGGACCGGCCCGCGTTGAAACGCCTGCTGGCCGACATTCACGCCGGCAAGATCTCAGTGGTAGTTGTCTACAAGGTCGATCGGCTCACACGGTCACTGGCCGACTTTGCCAAACTCGTCGTGCAATTCGATAAGTTCAACGTCAGCTTTGTCTCGGTCACACAGCAATTCAATACAACAACATCGATGGGCCGACTGACGTTAAATGTGCTTCTTTCCTTCGCGCAGTTCGAACGCGAAGTCACCGGTGAGCGCATTCGCGACAAGATTGCAGCCTTGAAGAAGAAGGGCATGTGGATGGGTGGGACGGTTCCGCTTGGTTACACGGCTCTGGATCGGAAGCTCGTCGTGAATGAAGCTGAGGCTGCCACGGTGCTAACAATCTTCAACGAGATCCTTCGCGTCGGTAGCGTGCATAGACTGCAGGACTGGCTGCGTGCAAACAACATCACTAACCGACGTGGCCACCATTTCTTCCGAGGTCCGCTTTATACGATTCTGCGTAACCCGCACTACCTCGGCCGGATCAAGCATAAGAAGGATTCTTATCCTGGCGAGCACCCTGCCATCATCGAACGCGATACTTGGGACAAAGTGCAGTCGCTACTCGACTCAAACATCCAAGGCAAGCGGCGCAAGACGCGAGCCACTAAAGTAAGCCTGTTTACTGGCATTCTTTTCGACGCCATAGGCACGCTTTATACGCCCACGCATGCGAACAAAAATGGTCGCCGGTATCGCTACTACACGTCGCAGGCGGCAATCAAGAAAACGGTAAAAAGCGATGCGCCACCGCGTATCCCGGCGCCTGACATTGAAAAGGCCGTGGTTGACCGACTGCTCGATTTGCTGCAAACACCTGAACAGTTGCTCGCTACGCTTCGCGATGAGGCAGTTACTACTCCGCCGCGGGAGGGTTTCTATTCTCGCCTCATCGCGCATGCTGTCACGACGGCGCAAAGCTGGCGCGAGCGCATCGCTGAAGACTGCACGCAGTTTCTGAAGAATGTGATTGAGCGGGCGATTATCCGTTCGGATTACGTCGAAATTCGCCTGCGCACACCAGAACTGGTCAACGAAATTCTCGGCGGCGCAGCGTCAACTGCTGGCCTTCTGCCAATCGCTTCCATCGAATGCCCCTACTGCCACGTCCGGCAGGGCCGCGCGGTGCGTCTCATCGTAGGCGATACCAGCCTCACAACGGGCGCGAGTCGCAAGGCCATTCTCAAAGCCATCGCTCGCGCCCGCCGCTGGTATGAACAGATTGCAACCGGCGAAGCCGGGAGCATCGAACAGTTGGCATGCATGGCGTCTCTCCCCGCTTTATCCATATGCACATGAAACTGGTCCCGCTCAGCCCACAGTCGGTCGATAACTATATGACCAAGCCCGAGTCGCTGCCCATCTCGCTCGACGACCTGCTCACCGTGATCCCGATGAACTGGCGCGAACAGACCTTCGGCCAGTTCTCCAAATCTGCATAGCAAGAACGTAAACCTTCTGCGCTACAAACCACTCAAGCAGCCTGCCGGCTGCTTGGGCTTTTCCAGCACAGGAGACGCTGTTCAGGCCGAATCATGCAATCATCGAAGAGTCAAGCTTCTCCAGTTCCATTCCACTTCGAAAGGGAACTGCCGATATTGCCTTCAGAGAAGAGCGCCGAAATCGCCACAAATAGGCCCAGGAAGAGAACGTTCTCCACTTCCACTGGGATCTGAAATCTTGCAAAATTGCGGGGAAATCCGCTAGATTTTGCTGATCTTCACCGAGCAAGCTATTGATTATAAATAACATGGCGGAGAGAGTGGGATTCGAACCCACGTTAGAGTTTCCCCTAAACACGCTTTCCAAGCGTGCGCCTTCAGCCACTCGGCCATCTCTCCAAAAACAACATCTATTCTGCTATCTATCATAACTCAGCGAGTGCTGGCAGTTTTCGGGCCTGAATACATCTCCAGCAGCGTGCGCGCGGCGTGAAACGAGGTTGTGCGTCCTTCCAAGACTTCTTGCTCAAGCGACTCCATGTGCTTGCGGATGGCTGGATGAGAATCGAATCGCTGCCGCAATCCCTGCTCGATGATCTCGTGCATCCATCTCCGTGTCTGACCTTGCCGGTTCACGCTAAACCAGCCGTTGGCTTTGGTCAGGCTGGTGTATTCCAGTACGCACTTCCAAAGCTCGGCAATGCCCTTGCCGGTTTGCGCCGAGCAGGTGAGCGCGCGCGGCGTCCATCCATTCGCCGGCCTGGGAAAATAGTGCAATGCGTTCTCAGCCTGGTGGCGGGCTCTTTCCGCGGCGGTTAGATTCGTGCCGTCGGCCTTGTTAATCGCCACCAGATCCGCCAGCTCCATCACGCCGCGTTTCATGCCTTGCAGTTCGTCGCCCGCGCCGGTCAGCGTGATGAGCAGAAAGAAATCCACCATCTCGTGTACCGCGGTCTCCGACTGCCCAACTCCAACCGTCTCCACGAGAATGTTGCGATACCCCGCGGCCTCGCACAGCAACATCGCCTCGCGAGTGCGCTGCGCCACGCCACCCAGAGAGCCGCGCGATGGAGAGGGCCGGATAAACGCCATCTCGCTCGATGCAAGAGTGGTCATGCGGGTCTTGTCGCCCAGAATGCTTCCGCCGGAAAGCTGGCTGCTCGGGTCGATGGCCAGCACTGCGACCTTCTGCCCAGTTTCGCCAACCCCGCGCTCGCCTGTCAGATACGTGCCCAGTCTCTCAATCACGCTGCTCTTACCCGCGCCGGGAACGCCGGTGATGCCCACGCGAACGGAGTTGCCGCTATGAGGAAGGCTGTCTTCGATAATCTGCTCGGCGAGTTCGCGGTCTGCCGCGCGCGAGCTTTCAATCAGCGTGATGGCCTGCGCCAGAAGGACGCGATCGCCGCGCAAGATGCCATCGACAATTTGCTGGCGCGTAAGAGTGTGGCGGCGGCTGGGGTGGCGCGCAATCAACTCCTGCGGCGGCTCCGGTGTTGCGCATCCGGGACGAACACGCAGCGCGCTCTCATCAGGGTTCGCCAATCAGGAACGCCCTCCCGCCAGGCTGCCATTCAGAATCTCAAGGATTCGCTGCGCCGCAGCCGGAATCACCGTACCCGGCCCGTAGATGCCCACCGCTCCGGCATTGTATAGAAAATCGTAGTCCTGCGGTGGAATGACGCCGCCCACAACCACCAGAATGTCATCCCGGTCGAGTTTGCGCAACTCCTCGACCAACTGCGGTACCAGCGTCTTGTGGCCGGCGGCCAGCGAGGAGACGCCGACGACATGCACATCATTCTCCACCGCATGGCGCGCCACCTCGCGCGGTGTCTGGAACAGAGGGCCAATATCGACATCGAAGCCGATATCCGCGAAGGCCGTGGCGATCACCTTGGAACCGCGATCATGGCCATCCTGACCCATCTTCGCCACCAGAATTCGTGGACGGCGGCCGTCGGCTTGCTCAAACTCCTCGACCATCCGCTGCGCCTGTTTGAACTCCTTGGCATTCAAACTTTCTGAAGAGTAAACGCCAGCGATGATGCGCGTGGTGGCCTCGTAACGGCCCCAAACCTTTTCGAGGGTTGAGGAGATTTCACCCAAAGTTGCGCGCTTGCGTGCCGCATCCACCGCGCACTCCAGCAGATTGCCCTCGCCGCTACGGGCGCATTGCTCCAATTGCTCAAGCGATTGGCGAACAGCATCCGTATCGCGCTCGTTTTTTAATTTGTTCAGCCGGACAATCTGCGAATCACGCACCGCGGCATTGTCGATATCGAGAACAGGAATCAGCGGTTCCTCGGGCGAAGGATAGGCATTAACGCCTACGATCACATCGCTTCCGGAATCAATGCGGGCCTGCTTGCGCGCCGCTGCTTCTTCAATGCGCATCTTAGGAACGCCGGTTTCAATTGCCTTGGCCATGCCGCCCAGGCTCTCAACTTCTTCGATCAGCGTCCAGGCACCATGCATCAACTCGTGCGTCAGCCGCTCCACATAGTAGGAACCAGCCCAGGGATCAACGATGCGAGTGATGTCGGTCTCTTCCTGCAAGTAAAGCTGCGTGTTGCGCGCGATGCGCGCGGAAAAATCCGTAGGCAGCGCCAGGGCCTCATCCAGCGCATTGGTGTGCAGGGACTGTGTGTGCCCGAAGGCCGCGGCCATCGCTTCTACGCACGTACGCACCACGTTGTTGTACGGATCCTGCGCCGTCAGGCTCCAGCCCGAGGTCTGGCAATGCGTCCGCAAGGCCAGCGATTTAGGATTTTTCGGATTGAAAGTCTTGACCAACCTGGCCCATAACACGCGCGCCGCGCGCATCTTGGCAATCTCCATGAAGTGGTTCATGCCAATGCCCCAGAAAAAAGAGATGCGTGGCGCAAACTCGTCCACATCGAGTCCCGCCTTGATTCCCGCGCGCAGATACTCCAGGCCGTCGGCCAGCGTATAAGCCAGCTCGATATCCGCCGTGGCGCCGGCCTCCTGCATATGATAGCCGCTTACGCTGATGCAGTTGAACTTCGGCATCTTCGCCGAGCAATAGCGGAAGATATCGCCGATGATGCGCATGGAGCCTTCAGGCGGATAAATATATGTATTGCGAACCATGAACTCTTTCAGAATGTCGTTCTGAATTGTCCCGCTTAATTGCTCCGGTGTAACTCCCTGTTCTTCCGCGGCAACAATATAAAACGCCATGATGGGCAGCACGGCGCCGTTCATGGTCATAGACACCGACATCTGGCCCAGAGGTATCTGGTCGAAGAGAATCTTCATGTCGAGGATCGAGTCAATCGCCACCCCGGCCTTGCCCACATCGCCGGTGACGCGCTCGTGATCGGAGTCGTATCCGCGGTGCGTGGCAAGATCAAAGGCCACCGATAGTCCCTTTTGACCGGCGGCCAGGTTCCGGCGGTAAAATGCGTTGGACTCTTCGGCGGTAGAGAATCCGGCGTACTGCCGAATCGTCCAGGGCCGCATCACATACATTGTGCTGTACGGCCCGCGCAGATAAGGCGGAATACCCGCCGCATAATCAAGATGCTCAAGCCCCGCGAGATCCTCGCGCGTATAGAAATCTTTAATAGAAATGTGCTCAGGGGAGAGCCACTCCTCATTCTCTCGCGTCGTGCCCTCGCGCGCAGTCGATCGTTCCACCGCTGGTCTTAAGTCGATCTTTGTAAAGTCTGGACGCATAATTAGTCCTTGATCCCCAGCCGCTGCTGCCATCTTGTAAGAACTTCAATAGGATTGCTTCTGAGATGAACAAAATCCGCTACTCCGGCGGCTTGCAATTGCTCGGCGGAATCTGGATAACCCGCGATAATGACCGGGATCTCGCGCTTGTGCGACTTCAACCTGGATATAACCTCCATAGCCAAGTCAAGATACTCCGCATCGGAGCTGCACAGCACGATCAGATCGGCATCGCTCGCCGCGATTCTTTCGGCGCTGGAAAATCTTTTGGCGGCGAGATCGAAGCCCGCGCAGGCAAAAAAGTTGGCGGCAAAGTTGGAGCGCGCCGCGCGCATCTTAGCGTCTCCAATTTCGGCTAGCAACACATGCGGGTTCTTGCCGTCTTGTGCCACATGGCGTTCCGTCCGCAGTCGAAGTTGCTCATACATCCGCGTGCCGCGCCGTTGATCTGAGATGCGCGAAAAGTCAATACGCTCCAACGCCTTCTCGGAAATGTTGGCGTGCTGGCTGGTTCCGGTAAAGATGCGGCGGCGAAACGAAACGGCCTCTTCCCTGGCGGTCATCGATTTCTCCAGCGCCCGTGTGATGAACCCATCTGCCTGCGCCTTTCGATAGCCTCCGGCGGCTTCGATACCCTGCATCGCCTTCCAGCCATCGTTGGCAATAAAACCTGTAATAACTTCCAGGCAGTACGACCCAGCTCCGGGATCAGCGACTCGCGACAACAGCGCTTCGTGCTTGAGAATGAGCTGCGTGTTTCGCGCCAGACGCCGGCTGGCTTCGTCCGGCCTCTTGTAACACTCATCGAAGGGCGCCACAGTGATAGAGTCCGCGCCGCCGAATATCGCGGACATGGTCTCAGTGGTTCCGCGCAGTATGTTGACGCGGGGAGCGTAGATAGTCTCATTCCAGCGCGAGGTGCGGGCATGAATGTACGCCTTCGCGCTTTCGCGCCTTCCGCCAAAATTTTCCACGGCCTGCGCCCACATCATGCGAAAGGCGCGCAGCTTGGCAATCTGGAAAAAATAATTAGCGCCAATAGAAAACGAAAACTTAATCGAAGCAGCGGCGCGATCGGCGTCTATCTTGCGCTCTTGCATTTCAGCCATAAAATAGATGGCGGCCGCCAGAGTGAATCCAACTTCTTCAACGGCAGTGGCCCCAGACTCTTCAAACTCCTCGCCATGTATCGTGAAGGGCACCAGCGCCGAAGGCGCGGCCGCAATCATGTCTGCCGCAAAGTCCAGGTTGGTTATTGGATTCCAACCGGTCGAAACCGCCGAAAGCCTTTGCTTCCCGGCTAGCCGCTCCATCAATAGACGCAATTGCGGTTCGCCGGCATTCTCAAAATGCACGGGAATCTCATCGAGGTTGGCAAGAAACATTCCCAGATCTGAAGCATTCTTGAAGTTAGCATTGAGAAATGCGATCTCTTCGGCTCCAGCGCGCACCGCGCTGTGTGCCGCCCCATTGGCTTCTTCCGGTTCCGTCGCATCGATCTCTTCCCGGATGCGCCAATCGCCCGTCGTACGAGCGCTGCGCGCATATGGAAACGCGCCGGGATCCGCTTCGGGATATTCCAATCCCACAACATCTATTGCCCTGTAGTAGGGCTTCACCGCGAGCCCTTCCGCTGTTTGCCAAATCAATTTTTTAGCGTAGTCGGCGCCCTTCAGATCCCTGCGGATAACCTCCTCCCACAGCTCAGTGCTGACGGGCGGAAACTCCTCAAGAAGATGATCGCTTTCTATTTTCATTCACTTGCTTTCAGGGTCTTCGACAATTTCGATGAGGAATCCAAAAGGATTGTCCCTTCTCGACTTGGGATGAACAAAGAAGACCGTTGTTCCTCGCGAGCCTTTGCGCGGCGCTTCGTCGATAAGATGAAATCCGCTTGCCTTCATCGCGTCGAAGGCCTGCTGCGCGCTCACCACGCGGAAGGCAACATGTGCCAAACCGCCCCGCCCGCCGTTTCGATCGATCAGCTTTTGCACCGGAGAATCCGCGGACAAAGGCTCAAGCAACTGAATCAGGTTGGGACCGTCGCCCACGCGCAGCAATGCTTCGCGCACCTGATCGACTCCCCGCACTTCTTCCCGATGCACCTCGTGGAAGCCCAGCATCTCGTAAGCCTCCACTTGCTGGTCAAGCTCGCCTTGCTTCACGGCGATGGCTACGTGATCGATGAACTTGATTCCGGGAACATGTTTCAAACCTTCTTCAACGCCGTTCATGAATTGCCTTTTCGACGAAGCTCGCAAGCGCACTAAAGGGGCAATGAAAAGCAATCATTCAAACTCAACGACAACTTGATTCAACTTGACGGAACCGCCCTGCTCCACCCGCACGCTCTTCACTGTTCCAGCGCAGGGCGCCGTAACATTTGTTTCCATCTTCATGGCTTCCAGCACCATGATCAAATCGTTGGCCTGTACTTTTTGTCCCGGCGCAACATTTACTTTGATGACAATGCCCGTCACGGGACTGCGGCACAGCTTGTCTTCGCCAACAATTTCCTTGGCTTCCGTGGCCGCCGTGGCCGGAGCTTGCGAGCCGCCGACTGGCGTCGATTGAACCGTCGCGTGATGCGGTTGTTGTACTCCATAATTCTGCTGGCGCGGCTGCGCGTCATCTTCCAAGACTTCGACTTCAGCCTCGTAGGTCTTTCCGTCAATTGCAATCTGAAGTTTCAAGTTAACCGCTTCCTTCCTTCAATAAACTGTCGCTCTTCAGCCCCTGATCCGCGGATGATGGGAGGCATGAATGAGCACCCGTCCCTGCTGAGACCATGGATTAACAACTTCATAGGGCGACTGCAGCATCTTCGCCGAGCGAATGCGAACCTTCTTGCCCAGAAATGCAGTTACAGCCGCGGCAATCATCACCAGAATTTCGGGCGTAACTTCCCCTGATTCCCCACGCGCCGCTTCGTTAGCAGTCGCGGCTTTCACTACGGCTGCCTGAGGAGCCTGCGGCTGCAATGCCGCAGGCTGGCTAAGTTCCGCCACGCGAGCTTGCAGAGCCTTGACAGCGCCAGCCAACTCGCCCAGTTGGCGTTCCATTGCCAGTTGCCGCTCAGACATAGCCTGAATCAAATCTTTTGCATTCACTGCCACGCGCAGCTCCTCGTTATAACGGAATCAATCCATGTTTCTTGCCGGGACGCAGTTCCCGCTTGGCGTGCAGCGATTCCAGCGCGTCCGCCAACACCTTCCTGGTCTCGGAGGGATCGATGATGTCATCCACCAGACGGCGGCCTGCCGCGACAAAAGGATTGGAAAACGTCTCTCGATACTCGTCCACCAGCTCCTGGCGTCGTCCGGCTTTATCTTCTGCGCCATCGATCTCGCGCCGGAAGACAATCTCCGCCGCGCCTTCCGCGCCCATCACCGCAATCTCCGCCGTGGGCCACGCCAGTACGCGGTCCGCGCCCAGGTCCTTGCAGCACATGGCGATATATGCGCCTCCGTAGGCCTTGCGCAGCACCACGGTAATTTTCGGCACCGTGGCAGCTGAGTATGCAAACAGCAGCTTGGCTCCATGTCGGATTACGCCGCCGCGCTCCTGCTCCACGCCGGGAAGAAAGCCCGGCACATCCACAAACGTAATCAGCGGAATGTTGAACGCATTACAGAAGCGAACAAAGCGCGCCGACTTATCGGAGGCGTTGATGTCCAGCACGCCGGCCAGGTGATTCGGCTGGCTGGCAATAATTCCCACCGGCCGGCCTTGCAGCCGCCCAAAGCCGATCACTATGTTGGCGGCGTACCCCGGTTGTATCTCAAAGAAATCCCGATAATCCAAAACCCGCGTAATCACATCGCGAACATCATAAACTGCTTTGTTGTCCACCGGAACAATTCCGTTCATCTCCGCATCGGAATCAATGGGCAAGTTATAAGCCATGCGAGGCGGATCTTCAAGGTTGTTAGAAGGCAGAAAACTGAGTAGCCTTCGGCAAAGTTGCGCTGCCTCCTCGTCGTCCCGCGCGATAAGATGAATCACCCCCGAGTAATTCATATGCGCCTGCGGACCACCCAACTCCTCATCGCTGACCACTTCGCCGGTGACCTGCTTGATCACCTTCGGCCCGGTGATGAACATGCGCGCCTGGTGAGTTTGAATCACAAAGTCGGTCAGCGCCGGGCTGTATACAGCGCCGCCCGCGCAGGGCCCGCAGATAATTGAAATCTGCGGCACTACTCCGGAGAGCAGAACATTGTGGTAAAAAACGCGCCCATATCCAGCCAGGCTGTCAATGCCCTCTTGCACGCGCGCGCCGCCGGAATCATTGATAACCACAAACGGACTGCCCGTCTTCAGGGAGAGACGCATCATGTCGACAACTTTGTCGTTGTGCGTCTCGCCGGCAGAGCCGCCACCGACAGTGAAATCCTGGCTGGCAAGATGCACCTGACGGCCATCGATCTTCGCGCATCCGGTCACCACGCCATCGGCGGGCATCTCTTTGTCGGCCATCCCAAAATATGTTGACCGATGAAGGGCGAACAGCCCAATCTCCTGAAAGCTGCCCGTGTCTACAAGCTTTGCAATGCGTTCCCGCGCCGTCAGCTTGCCGGATGCGTGCTGTTTATCAATGCGCTCCTTGCCGCCGCCCAGTTTAAGTTCCGCACGCTTTGCGTCAAGGCTGGAGATCTTCTCAGCCATTGTCTTTTGACTTTTTTCTTTCTTAGCCATTCCTGCTCCTGAATCCGTCAGCTGTGTCTCTTCTATTGCTCCGCGGCTACAGTTACCCGATGCTCTTTGCCGTTCAGCGTAATCACATAATTCACTTTGCCGCCCAGCGGAGTTCCGCTACCAGTAGCTGCCGGTGCTTTGGCCTCCGGTGCCTTTGCATCCGCCATATTGCTCGACGGGTCTTTGCCCACACTCTTGCGGCCCTGAGCGCGGCTCTCAAAGAAAGCAGGCGCTACCTTGGGGAACATGGCATAAGTCAGCACATCCTCATCGCTGCCGTTTGCTCCCTTCAAGGCATTTGCCGCGGCGCTCAGCGCATCCCACTCCGGCTTGAGCAAATCGGCGGGACGCACCGTAATCGCTGGCTTCTTTGCATGAGCCTCGGCCTGCTTCAGCACTGCGGGATCTTTTTTGCCGAGCGTGCTCCCGTAGTAGCCCAGCATAAGGTCGGCGAACTCCCCGGTCAGCACTTTGTACTTGCCCATTAACACATTAAAAACCGCCTGCGAACCGACGATCTGGCTGGTAGGCGTAACCAGCGGAGGATAGCCGGAGTCTTTGCGAACCCTGGGAACCTCCTCAAGAACTTCCTTCAGCTTGTCGCCCGCGCCCTGTCCCTTGAGTTGGCTTTCCATGTTGGAGATCATTCCGCCCGGAATCTGGCTCTTGAAGATCTCCGTATCCACGCCGATATTCTCGCTGAAGAACTCCTTGTAGCGCGGCCGGATTTTTGCAAAGTGGCTCGATACGCGCACCACGCGCTCTATATCGATGCGGGTCTCGTAGCCGGTTCCTTCCAGCAATTCAACCAGGCTTTCCGTGGGGTTGTGCCCCGGCCCCAGCGACAGGGAACTGACCGCGGTATCCACAATGTCGCACCCCGCCTCGATGGCCTTCATCAGAGAAGCCATGGTGACGCCCGTCGTGGCATGGGTATGAACATGAACCAGCGTATCCGTGCCGCACCGCTTCTTGATAGCTTTCACCAAATCATAGGCGGGCTGCGGCCTCAGCAGAGCGGCCATGTCCTTGATGCAGATGGAATCGCATCCCATCTCGCGCAACTGTTCGGACCTCTCGGCATAAGCCTCAATGGTGTGCAGCGGGCTGATCGTATAGCAAATGGCGCCCTGCGCATGTTTGCCGGTCTTCTTCACAGCATCGATGCTGGTCTTGAGGTTGCGGATGTCATTGAGCGCGTCAAAAATCCGGAAGACGTCGATCCCGTTGGCGGCGGCCTTCTCCACAAAGCGCTCCACCACCCCGTCTTCATAATGCCGGTAGCCCAGCAGGTTTTGTCCGCGCAGCAGCATCTGCAGCCGGCTCTTGGGCATCAGCTTGCGGAAGGTGCGCAGCCGCTCCCACGGATCCTCATTCAGAAAACGGATGCAGGAATCGAAGGTCGCCCCGCCCCAGCATTCCACCGACCAGTAGCCTGCATTGTCGATGTCTTCGCAGGCCGGAATCATGTCGTCCAAAGACATGCGCGTGGCCAGCAAACTCTGATGCGCATCTCGAAGCGCAAGTTCAGTTATCTCAACGATTCGGGACATGTACTACTCTCCATAAAAATAGCCCTCAACAGGAGTCCAGTTCCCAAGACCGTGTCGATGGGCCTGTGCGGATGTGCAGCTAACTTCCTCATCTTACTATCCGAGACGGGTCAAGTGGAATAGCACCCACTGATTTGGTGATGGGGAAGTCTGAAAGGTTCGATCCTCAGCGTGAAGGGTATGGGCTTTAGCCTGTACACAATAGGCATATACTCTTCTGGGCATTAGCCCATGAGGGATTGCTTTTTCAAACTGATCCACGACCTATTATCGGAACATCTTGTATCGTGTTTCGCGGAGGGGTATTCTGCCATGGAAAGGAACGGTATAGGTTATGAGGCGTGCATTAGCACTTTTCTTGTTGCTCTCCAGCTCACTCTTCGGCTGCGCCGTTGCTCAGCAGGATAACCCACGCCTGGATGCGCTTAAGAAATATCTGCTTGAAAAGGACTATCCGGAAGTCTTTGGCGATGCTCACTATAGAACCCGTGTTGAGGGTTTTCTGGATGTTGACATCGACAACGACGGTTCGAAAGAACTCGTAATTCTGTATCATCCCCACTACCGGCAATCGCCTCCCATCGTGATTTACAAGATCACTCCCGATCTAAAGGTGAGCAAGGTCGTGGAAGGGCTTGCGCCCGGTCCATTGCAGGAAATCTCCGGTGATTACCTTGATGCCCACACGTTGGGGGAGGCGGTAGACTTCGAGATTCCTGGTGAAAAACTTACGCCTGAACAAGTTATGCAAATCATGACAAAAAATGGCATGAATGGATTCGTGATTTACGATTCGTTCTACCATTCAGATGCTCGCAGCGGTTCTCCATCGATTATTGACATGCGCGGCGTCAAATTGCCCACTATTAAGCATGATTGCGAATCATTTGAGTTTTCGCGAGTGAAGCAGATTGCAGCGGGCCATCTTCGTGAAGATTCCGCAAATAACTACCTCGCCGCCTGGGTAGGTGACGAAATTTATGTGTACTTGATTAACGGTATCTCGAATGAAGGGATACTTAACAAAAAGCTCTGGGTGATCAAGGCTCCTCAAGGATTCAATGGTTTTGAAACTGACCAGGGCCTTACATATAAGACTGACTCAGCAACAGCTGTCCTGACCTTGAAGTAGCGCTTTACCGGTCGGGTACCCATCGCTTCGCGTTCATATCGCGAAACGGTGCGAGGCTTTGCAGATAATTTCCTCATCCCGGCGCACAATCATCCAATGAACAATCTCCAGATGCGCGGGCAATTACAGTCAGGCATGTCCCGGGTCCGTACCCCCAGGGACCTCCACCCCCACCCCCCATATACCCCAGGGGGGTATAAATATTCCTAAAAACCTTGCATATGATTTCTAAGCTCTTTAAAATCAACACCTGTGGAAAAATTCTGCCCCAAATTATCCCACATCGTGAGATTTGGCCTCTGAAAATCGCCGGAAAATCCTGTTTTTCGTCGAAAAATACCCCCGAAGCATCACTCCAGGGCTGTTTCGCTGACTTGCTGACTCGCTGCTTTCATTGCTTTGCAGCCGCTTTGCCCTGCGAACCGGCGTATGCGTCGATTGCTTTGTATGTTTCCAGGTAGCGCAAGATGTTTTCAACATAATCGTGGGTCTCGGTAAAGGGAATCGATTCGATGAACTCATCCATGCCTTGGTAGGGACCAGCGGCCTGCCACTCGCGCACCCGTTCGTCCCCAGCGTCATAAGCGGCCAGTGTATATTCCGTCACTCCGCCGAATTTGTCCAGTGTCTTGCGCAAGTAGCGGGTTCCGAGGCGTATGTTCGTGGCCGGATCAAACAGTTGAAAGGTCTGGAAGTGCTCGATGCCCTCTTCGCGCGCCATTGATTTGCCCACCGAAGGCAGCAACTGCATCAGCCCGCAGGCGTTGGCGCGGGAGACGGCCGCGGGGTTGAACTCCGATTCCTGGCGAATCAGCGAGGCCACCAGATACGGATCGAGATTGTTTTTTGCCGACTCAGCCTTGATCGTCTCCCACCACGGCTGCGGGAAGAGGATGCGCCAATAGGCCAGTGGAATGGACTTGATAGAGGCCGTGGCGGCTGAGGGCAGCGCTCTCTTCATCACCCGCATGGCGCGATAGTGTTCGCCATAAGAGGCATAGATTTGCGCCTCGGCCAGCGCGCTCCACGAAGAGGAATCGGGGTCAGCGGCAATCTCCAGCGCGATGTATTCGTTCAGGCCTGCGTTGGCCAGCAACCGCGCCTTGGCCAGATGCGGGCTGTCGGCGGGAAAACTCTCCATGAGCTCCGGCACGGGCGGAGCCTGGATGCTGTCCAACTGCGGTTGCGGCGCGGGTTGGGCATTCCCCAGCGCGGCCAGCCGTTGCTTTGCCATTTGCGCATAAAAGTAGTGCTGGTAGGCGCGGATGATTGCCCGGTAGTTAGCCGCAGCCTTGGCGGGATTGTGTTCCTGGGTCTCATACAAACGCCCGCGCCAGTAAAGCGCCGCCACGGTCTCCGGCGCGCTGGGATAAAGCCGGATCTGCTCATCGAAAAGACGCGCTGCATCGGCGTAAAGTCCCTGCCGGTAACTCAGCCAGCCCGCTCGCCAGTGCGCCATCGCGGCGTTTTTGTTCGATGGAAACTGCGTGGCCAGTTTGCTGTAGTACTCCGCCGCGGCCGCATAATCGCGCCGCAGCAAGTATTGATTGCCGCTGGAGTAAAGCGCCTCCGCCAGCCACGGACTCTGCGGGAAGCGAGACTCCAGCTCTGCCACCAGACGTTTCACTTCGTCCAGATCATTGCGGCTCCTTGCCAGTTCCATCAATAAGTACAGTCGTCGTGCGCCATTCTCGTCACGGGTGTTGGGAAGCGCTTCGGCCTGGGCCTTGGTCAGCCGCTTCAACTTCAGGTCGCAGGCCGCGGCGGCCACGGCAAAGCCCGCGCGGCTCCCGGCGTCGAGGCTAGACTGTCGTTCCAGCGCATGGTATTGCGCGCTCGCCTCGGCATAATGGCCGGCGTTGTAGTAGGCATCGCCCAAGCTGCGTAGTTCGGCCGTAGTCAGGCTGCTCTCCGCGCCCATGGCTGTGAGTTCTGCCCGCGCAGTCTCCGCCTCCGGGCTCAATGGGTGGGATAGCAGCAATCGTTTGAAGAGGCTCTCGGCCTGTTGCTTCTCTCCCAGCGCCAAGGCAACCTGGCCTTGTGCCAGTTGGAAACCAGTACGGTTCGCGGCGGCTGTGCCCGCGGCTGCCGCTAGAACTCCTTGCGCGCCTTTCACGTCCTGCATCGCCAGCAATGTGTTGGCTTCCAGCTCCGGTGCCTGGGCAATAAAGATGCTCTCCGGATAGCGCAGGGCAAAGCCGTGTAGCGAGGCGTCGGCCGCCGATTCATTGCCCGCCTCGTGGTTGGCGCTCGCGCCAAGAAAGTCGGCGTAATCGGCCAGTTCCGTGCCCGCCTGTCGAGCAAGGTGAAAGTCGGCGGCGGCCTCCGAGTAGCGCTTATCAAGCAGATAAGCGTGGCCCAGCGCTAAGTAAGCCGTAGCCGCAGCCTCGCCGCTATGCTGATGCGCATATTTAGTCACGCCCGCATAAGCCGCCGGCGTGCGCAGCGTGGCCAGTTGCTGAGCCATGGGCCGCAACTCGGTCGAGGCCACAAAGGCCAGCTTGATGCGCGCCGCACGCGCCCGCCTGGCCGCCTTGACTGCTGGGCTCACGGGCTTTTTGACTGTCTTATGAGTCTGGCCTGCGGGCTTCGCGGTCTTATTACTCTTTTGAGCCGGTTTCTTCTTTGCCGTGGAGGAGGCTTGTCCGGCCGGCTTGGACGTCGTGCCGCCCGAAGTTTGCCCCGCAACCGGCGACACGATCAATAGAAAGGAGAGCAGCCCAGCCAGGCAACTGGAAGCCAGATGCGAAACAGAAGTTAGGGAAGATGAAACCCTCATCTCTTCACTTTAATTTGCTTAGCCCTGGATGCGGCAGCCACGAACCACTGACGTTACCGCAAACATCGCAAAGTGGGACGGCCAGCCGATTTGGGCCTAAGCCAAACCCTGTGTTTCCCGTTTGGTCTACTACCGCGCCATCCGGTACACTCATCTTAGGCCCCCGAATCTCCATTCGCAGCCGGTCTTGCGGTTTTTGCAACCAATACCCATGCCAACCATCCAATCGATTGCAGGACAACTCGAGCCGCATCCAGACGTAGCCCTGGTGGCAAGGGTGCGCGAAGGCGATGTGTCGGCCTACGATACGCTGGTCCGCAAGTACGACCGCCAGCTCTTTCGCATAGCCCAGCACATCACCCAGAATCGCGAGGATGCAGAAGACGTCATGCAAGACGCCTTCCTGAAGGCGTACGAAAAGCTCGAGCAGTTTCAGGGCAATTCCAAGTTTTATACCTGGCTGGTGCGGATTGCGGTCAACGAAAGCCTCATGCGGCTGCGCAAGCGGCGCACCGGCAAGATGGTTTCGATTGACGAGGACATCGAAACAGAAGAGGGCAGCGTGCCTCGTGATCTGGCCGATTGGGCGCCCGATCCAGAGCAGAATTACAACCAGTCGGAGCTGGCCGAGATTCTGCGCAAGACCATCCAGGGGTTACCACAGGGGTTTCGTATTGTGTTTGTGCTGAGGGATGTGGAAGGACTTTCGACCGAAGAGACTGCGGAGACACTGGGATTGAGCATTCCCGCCGTCAAGTCGCGCCTGCTGCGCGCGAGGTTGCAACTGCGAGAGCGCCTGAGCCGCTACTTTCATAGAAACAAGAGGCACAAGGAAACGAGATCTGGAGAAACGGGGACAGAAAAGTGACTTGCAAAGAGTTTCTCGCACGTCTCGACGACCTGATCGACGATACGGTGACTCCCGAGATGCGCGCCGAATTGCAAACTCACCTCGGCGGCTGCAGCCACTGCGAGGTCATTCTCAACACCACCAAGAAGACCATCGCAATCTACCGCTCTCATGAAATTTATGACTTGCCCGCCGGCTTGCAGGAGCGCCTGCACGCCGCCATCATGGCCCGCTGCAAGAAGGGCTGCTGACCGCTGGCACCACACAGGCCGCATCATTTACTCTCACTACTGTTATGAAACTCAAGCAGACACTCCTTCTTCCCGCTCTGGCTGCGGCCTTTGCCGCCGCGGCACTTGCCCAAACCTCTGACCTACCCGACGCGCCCCAGGCTACTGCTGCCGCATTGACCCATCCCAACGGCCCCACCGTGGTTATGGATACTTCCATGGGCCGCATCACCTGCCAGTTCTTTCAGCGGCAGGCGCCCAAAACGGTGGCCAACTTCATCGCCCTGGCCGAGGGAACAAAGGACTGGACCGATCCCGCGACCGGCAAAAAACAGCACAACAAGCCGCTCTACAACGGCACCATCTTTCATCGCGTCATTCCCGAGTTCATGATTCAGGGCGGCGATCCGACTGGTACAGGCATGGGCGATCCCGGCTATCAATTCGAGGATGAGTTCGATCCCAATCTCGGCTTCGACGTGCCCGGCCGTCTGGCTATGGCCAACTCCGGACCCAACACCAACGGCAGCCAGTTTTTCATCACCGAGGTGCCCACCGAACACCTCAACCACAAGCACACCATCTTCGGCCAGTGCGACGCCGCAAGCCTTGATGTAGTCAAGGCCATCGCCCGCGTACAGGCCAACGATGACAACAAGCCGCTCAAGCCCGTGGTGCTCAAGAAAGTGACCATCGTCCGTGAGGGTCAGCCATTGCCGCCCGTCCCCAACGCCGCGCCCAAACCATAGTCAGCTTCTAGCTGTTAGCTTTTAGCCTTTAGCTAAGAGCTGATAGCTAAAGGCTAATAACTAGTAATTATGTAAGGAGCTTTTCATGGCACTATTACCAGGAACCTATGCCGTCTTCACCACCACCGAAGGCAAGATCACCGTTCGCCTCTTCGAGTCGGACGCGCCCATTACCGTCAAGAACTTCATTGAGTTGGCCGAGGGCAGCAAAGAGTGGACTCATCCCACCACCCGCAAGAAATCCACCGACAAGCTCTTCGACGGAACCATCTTCCACCGCGTCATTCCCGAATTCATGATCCAGGGAGGCGACCCTACCGGCACAGGCATGGGCGGACCCGGCTACCGCTTCCAGGACGAAACCAAAGGCTCGCCGCACAAATTCGACAAGCCCGGCAAGCTGGCCATGGCCAACTCCGGTCCCGGAACCAATGGCTGCCAGTTCTTTATCACCGTTGCTCCCACGCCTCACCTCACCGGCCACCACACCATCTTCGGCGAAGTCGTCGAGGGCTATGAGATTGCGGTGAAAATTTCCAAAGTTCCGCGCGGCGGCCAGGACAAGCCACACAAGCCCGTGGTGCTCGAGTCGTTGGTCATCGAGCGCGTCAGCTAGTCTTGGCGTCAAACCCACAAACACCGAACCCTCAATCTTGATTGGGGGTTCAGTGATCACCTGAAGCCAAAGAGCATTGATGAAACGCAATCTCGCAGACCGCATCCTTAGTGTCGCAGCAGTCCAACTTATCGCGCTGTTGTGCATCCTTCAATGTACAGGCGCTGCACTTGCGCAGAGCGGCAAACCCGTCGCAATAAATCAAGCTACACACAAGACGCTGCCTGCACGAGCAACCGTCCCTGCTCTCTTGCTTAGCGATATTCACTTCGAGCCGTTTTGGGATCCAGCCAAAGCTCCGCAACTGGCAGCCGCGCCGGTCAGCGAGTGGAAGTCCATTCTCGCCGCAGCGCCGTCGCCGGATCAGCAGCAGCGTTTTCAGTCATTGCAGCAGAGCTGCCATGCTCGCGGCGATGACACTTCCTTCACGCTCTTCGACTCCAGTTTGAAGGCCATGCGCAGCCACGCCGCCGGCGTCAAGTTTGTCACAGTGAGCGGCGATCTTATCTCTCATTCCTTTGCTTGCAAGTATCACGCAATCTTTCCTGACTCCAAGTGGGACGCCTACAGAACATTCGTTGAAAAAACGCTGTCCTATGTGATGGGCGAGTTATACGGCGCCTTTCCCAATGTGCCTGTCTATGTAGCCCTGGGAAACAACGATTCCGATTGCGGCGACTACCGGCTCGATGCTCATAGCGAGTTTCTGGCAGTTACAGGAGAAGAAGTAACCAAGAATTTTCCCGTATCAGAACGTCTGGCTGCGCAAGCGAGCTTTGGTGACGGCGGATATTACAGCGTCACCCTTCCCGCACCTATCGAGAATGCGCGCCTGCTGGTTCTGAACGATATCTTCATGTCAAAGAACTACGCTACATGCACGGGTAAGCCCGACACAACCGCTGCCGATGCGCAGCTTGCCTGGCTTCGTCAGCAGCTTACTGATGCACGCGCCAACAAGCAGAAGGTATGGGTGATGGGGCATATTCCGCCGGGTGTCGATCTGTACTCGACAGCGAAGAAGATGGTCGATGTTTGCGGCGGGCAGAGTCCCACAATGTTTCTCTCTTCGGAAAATATGGCGGATGCGATCGCTGAGTATGGCGATGTTGTCGAGTTAGCCATCTTTGCTCACACGCACATGGATGAACTGCGGCTTCTGAAGGAAGACGGCCAGGGTCCGTCAGCGCAAAAGAGCGTCGCGGTCAAGAT
>Ga0181520_10002216_pt1 | contig 36823 bp, 24 predicted proteins | sample PEATcosm2014_Bin_29_FD_132451 | JGI IMG/M metagenome (GOLD analysis project Ga0181520, IMG submission 132451) | Peatland microbial communities from MTU Mesocosm Facility, Houghton, MI, USA - PEATcosm2014_Bin02_30_metaG | ecosystem: Environmental > Terrestrial > Soil > Wetlands > Peat | place... | reverse complement strand
GACCCTTCTCACGACGGCGTGTAGTGGGGGGAGTGCCATCGGCTGCAAGGGACTTGGAGACCTAATTGTTGAAGCACAAGGCGCGGGCGGAGGTTATGCTCGTGCAGCCACCCTTTACTACAACGCGTGTAATTCCGGCGACGCGGCTGCCTGCGGAAGCCTTGGAGACCTATACGCAGAAGGCCAAGGTGTTGTTCAGAACCCGTACTGGGCTGCGACTCTTTACAGTCGAGCCTGCAACTCCGGCGATCCCGGTGGTTGCGGTAGTCTCGGCGCCGCTTATGCCGAGGGGTTTGGCGTCAATCAAGATTTTTCTCGTGCAAAGGAACTCTACTCCAAAGCCTGCGACGGGGGCGATGATGACGGTTGTTCCAACCTAGACGATGTGCTGAGGCAGGAACATGAGGATGAAAAGTAATTAGCACCTTGCGAAACCCAGTGAAACACGAAATTCATTCGAGAGGCAACAATGCGCTGGCTTGTTGTTGTAAAAAACATCGAGAGTGGAAACTTGGAGATCGTAACCCCAACTACGGACTTCGATGCCAACGACCCACGCTACGAAAAGGCGGCTCACATCATTCCCTTCAAAGAGGAGCCGAACCCGGCGCGGTTAGATTTCGGCGTTCATGATTTGGTGCGTGACTGTGCCTGTCACCCAAAGATCACTGAGGTCTACATGACAGACCGAATAATTATCACGCATCAAGCGGCGGTGAACTGATGAAAAGTGAGCGAATGTCCATCGGATTGCTTGTCTTATCGGTTGCCATTGGCTTCAATGTCGGCACGTACAAGACCATTGCACAGGACGCCGCGACAACCAAAGGAACACCGATTGGAGGGAGAATGTGAGAACGCGGTGGGCGACTTGCATGAAAGACTTGGAGACCGGCGCGATGATGCTCTTTCCGCCGTATCCGCATCCAGACGACGACAACCCGCGGTACGACCAAGACGTTCATATCCTGCCGTGTGAGCAATACGCGGATGGGGAAGAAGTCAGATTCAGGTTCGGCGCCCACGAGTTCCGAGGGAGTGTTACTGCCGGCCAAAGATACAGGAGCAGGTTCACGGAAGAACTCTTGTAATCCACAAAGAAAGGGTGAACTGATGAAAACCACAGGCTACCGAAATTACCTTACTGCCGGGATGCAGAGCCGCAAATGTATTCGTCGATGGCGTTTGAGATTCTTTGCTGTAGCGGTTGCCTTGGCTCTTGTTGCTGGCGCATACAGAACCTTGGCGCAAGACGCCATGCAAACAGAAGAGTCAGTCACGACGTTGACGACAAAAGCCAACGCCGGAGATGCGGCTGCTCAATTCAACCTTGGACTTATGTACGCCAACGGCCATGTTGTCCCGCAGGACTACGCACAGGCTGCGGTTTGGTATCGCAAAGCCGCAGACCAAGGACTTGCGGAGGCGCAGTACAACCTTGGAATGCTCTGCGCTAAAGGCCAAGGTGTTCCAGAGGATGATGTACAGTCCCTAACTTGGTTTCGCAGGGCTGCCGGGCAGAATCTCGCCGAAGCACAGTATGTGCTCGGAAGTCTTTACAGCAATGGCGTCGGTGTCGAACAGGATTACACACAGGCAGGCGCTTGGTTCCGAAAGGCAGCCGAACAGGGTCATGCAGACGCTCAACGCAACCTTGGCTTGCTTTACGCTCATGGCCAGGGCGTCCCCCTAGATCCAGTACAGGCAGTCTTCTGGTATCGCAAAGCTGCCGAGCAAGGCGAAGCAGAAGCGCAGGACTACATGGGCACTTTGTATGAAGTTGGCAGCGGCGTTCCGCAGGACTTCACTCAGGCAGCGGTCTGGTACAGGAAAGCAGCAGAGCAGGGAAATACGAAAGCGCAACTCGACCTAGCAGGTTTGTACGAAAAGGGCAACGGTGTGCAGCAGGATTATGCCCAGGCGGTAAGTTGGTACAGAAAGGCTGCCGAACAAGGCGACGTGGATGGCCAAGTCCACCTTGGCTTTTGGTACGCTATGGGCCGGGGAGTCACACGGGACGAAGTACAGTCTGCCGCATGGTTCCGTAAGGCGGCAGATCAGGGCAACCCTTTTGCCCAAAATGAAATTGGAAAACGCTATTACACCGGCACAATTGTCCCCAAGGATTACGCGCAAGCTGCGGAATGGTTTCGCAAAGCTGCGGACCAGGGACTTGCAGAGGCACAATATAAACTCGGCCTCCAGTACGATAAAGGCGATGGTGTCCCGAAGGACCACGGACAGGCGGTGGTTTGGTATCAGAAGGCAGCATCGCAAGGTAACTCCGATGCAAAAAATATGCTTGATTTTCAATCCCTTCTGGAATCAGGGAAGCCGGTAAGCGTAAAGATTATTGACCGCAAGAACGAAGAAACGGAATACGGCTACGTTGCACCTGCTGAACTGCATTGTTCTGGGGGAGACACATCAGTAAATTGCTCTGGCAGTGGCGAGAGAGAGATTTCCTATAGCGTCACAGGAGCCACATTGTCCCTTCAATTACCAGACGGCAGAATCGCAGTGGTCAACTGCGAAAGCAAGTTCCAGGAAAGGATGGATCACATCAACCGTCGCAGTTGTCGTATGCCGCTGGTGAATGACATTCAGGCCGAGTTCAAGGGGAAGAGCGCAAAACTGTTTTGGTCTGTGAGCATCGACGGCAAGAAGATCGAATCGGAGACGTACAAGATATTGGCTGTGATTGACAAATAGTCAAAGGTCCAAGTGGCTGACTCTTTCTCGTTTGTCCGGTGGCGATTCTTGTTGCGCGGTTTCGACGGATGGCGGATACTCAACTCAGAATGAGAAAAGCCCTCGTCTGCCAGGACGTAGGGCCTTGGTTCTTTGAGATGTGAGTGAGGCTCAACCTCTGAGCGAATCTTCGCATGGAGTGTGTGCTCATGTCAATTACTCTCTCCGTAAAAGCCAATGACCCAGCAGTGGAAAAATTGCTCGCCTACCTAAATGCAAACTTCGACTCTTCCGTAGAAGACAAAATATGGCTACTGGCACGGACGACCAAATGGCTCCAAGCCACAACCGCATTCAACTATGAGTGCGAAAAAGTCGAAGCTACCCTGGGTCCGAACGATGCTGCCTCATTGTCTCTTGAGCCGCTTGATACTGAATTAGCACCGCAGCTACGTTAACCTGCTTTCCCAAAAGACGGCAGATCGTGATGATGAAGAGAATATCCTTGTCGCTCATGGCGAACCCTCCCGTGGATTCGCTACCCACTATACACGTCCGATGCCGGCCCGAGCTTGGGGCTTCGCATCCTCAGATACCGGATTCCAAATTTTGGACCAGTAGGGCGCCCCATTTCTAGTGCGGGTGGGGGATGCGCCTCAGAACCCGCAACGATGGCGCTGGCAGGCCGCTGGATAGGCTCTGGCGCTATCGTAAAAGAACATCCGTCCCCGTGCGAGCCGCCAAGGTGTCAACAATGATTCTGCTACCCCGTCCCACTAAGACCGTACCACTATGCCTTTCAAGACCTTCTCTAGTGAGACAGAGCTTAGTGAGACACGGCTTAGTGGGATACCTAATCAGGTAGGGCTAGAACCATGAATAGAGTAGCTGTTTCATGCGGTATGTAGGCTTTGACTTCACGAATCAAGCCAAGTGAAATGGCCCGTTGTCGGTGGCGGCCTACCAGTGTTCGATCACAGCCAATGAGCTTGCCGATTCGCACGACCGGCAACAGGATAGGCAGGCCAGGGCGCGAGGCGTGAAGATGCCGTATCAACGCCAGAAACTTATCCCAGCTACAGTAGAATGGTCCCTCAGCGTCGGCCTTTGCCCACGCTTCTTCCAGCGGGTCAGGGCCACCCGGAGAATAGCGACTGGCGACATTTGCAGCGAGTTTCAGGATTTCGTCTCTTTCCAGGGGCGGCCTGCATCTGCGGGCATTCTCAGCTAAGAGTTGCCGCTCAAGCTGGTCTTGCGTGGCTCCGTGCCGCCGCCATGAAGAAGACAGACGGAAAAGCACATCGTTGCGTTGGCCTTTATAGAGGAAGCCTGTTTGTAGCGGGAGAGCCGTGTCAGCGGGCTTGGATACTTTGGCGATAAGCCACGCGGGAGCTTCTGCAATCGCGCTTTCGTCTTGCGCCCACTCGTAGCGAAGCCCGGAAGCATGAAGCGATGGGGGAGCGACCACGTAGCCGCCAGCGGCGCGTATATCGAGACCCTGCCCTAACATCCCGGCACTGTTGTGGAGATTGGCTCCAGCGGGCCAATAGAAGTACAGATGAAAGCCTGTGCGTTCTTCGTCCGGTCCCATGCGCCCGGTGTGAGCGCGGAGGGTCTGGGGAAGATGCCCCAAAGCCTCCAGCGGCGTGAGAGACGCTTGACCGTCCTCGCCGTCCACGTCCAAGACGAAGACGCCGCTCTCCGGCCCGGTAGCGATGCCGACGTTGGCCGCGGGCCATCGCTTCCACCAGTCCCGAATGATCGCAGCATCGGTGCTCGCGTCCGTGAGTCCGTGTGCCGTGCGCGGGTGTTTTCCAACCTTCTTGCAGTCAGGTTTTCCGCAAGAGCATTTATCGACGGTCGGGCTGTGGATGGGAAACACCCGCCATCCCTTTCCCGCGTACTCTAGTGCCGCTTCAAGCAGGGGATTCGGCGTGAGCCTGCCGTTGCCCGTAGACCGGGTAGGTGGTATTGTTGACATAGCAAAGTTCCTTACAGAGCGCCCGGCGGCTGCAACCGTCGGGCCTTCGTTTTATTGAGCCTGTGAGCCACCTAAAGCTGGCCGGTAGCCAGCATCCATTGTTTGGCGCACGTCCTTCAGTCTCAGAAGCAAGCGCCGCCCCACCTTCGAGCTTCCAATCCGACCCTCATAGGCATCTCGCCGCCAGCTCCATTTGCTTCTACCCGTGAGTGTCTGTGCCTCATCGACGCCAATCCATTCGCGCTCAACAGGCTTTGCCTCTTTTGTCATTGCTCGTTCCTCCTTTTGCTGTTCGCCGCCACTCGGCTTAGGTAAGAGTGTCGGTCACAAGCGGATAAGGAGCAAGCACAATTGGTTGACAGTTGTACTTATTAGGATCATCATGTTGTTGTGAAAATCTTCGACGGCTGGACAACAGGTGGAAAGGAACGGTTCCCAGAAATCGTATGGGGAACACTCAATGGAACCTTGGGGCGCGGTTTCTTGAACCGATTCTTGACTGACAGCCGGGACATTCACCGCGCATTTGTCGCCACTCTCCGTGGGCTGGTTGATAGGTGGATCGAGTCCGGGCGCAGAGATGATCTGGACAACCCGTTCGAGCGAACAGCGCCGAAGCGGGAATTGGCATGGTTCATGGCGAAATACCCGCCAGTCGCCAAGCTAGACCCAGATGGCCGCATGGTCATACACATTCAGGCCCCAATGGATCATAGAGCTGCTGCACAGGATCACGCGCTTTACTGGTTTGCAATGCTTCTTGACTCGCCAACGCGGGAGCGCTTGTCAAAATGCGACAAATGCGGGGAGTACATTCTTCGTGACCGAATGCCCCGAATGGATCACTCGATCAAACGAGGTGTCTTCTGCAAGAAGCATAAGGGTAAGGCGCGGGCGCGAAGCATGGCGAGTACACGAGAGAACCGAACGGATGAACTAGTGCGTCTGGCTGCGAGATATTGGCCGGAGTGGAACTCTAAGAAGGTCCTTCAAACACGCTCGAAATGGATAGCTGCAAGGATGAACGGCCAACTGCCCGTTTGGGCTGGGGAGTATTTTCAGAACCGTGACGGGACGGCTACCGGAAGATGGGTAACGGAACACCGCCAAGACATCGAAGCGGAAGCAGAGCGGAGGAAACATGCCACGCGGAAAAACTAAAGATCGTGACGGAATCTATCGGCGGAAGGATAGACCGGGCTGGTGGGCCTCCTGGGTTGATGCCAGCGGGAAGCGTAGACAGCGCAAACTGGAGGCACACACGCTCCAACAGGCCCGGACTCTGCTGTCAGCGGAAAAGGCTCGCGTAGAAAAGACGGTGACGCTCGGGTATGCCCCGCCGTCAGCGGAGACGTTTGCAGCCGTCTCAGAGCGATTCCTGAAGCATCAGAAGGCAAGACTGACCCCGCGAGCCTACACGCGCGAAAACGGCATCATGGAGGCGCATCTCCGGCCATTCTTCGGAACGGTGAAACTCGCAGAGGTCCGCCGCGCCGATGTGCAAAAATACGTGACGCATCGCAGCGGGGAAGTCTCGCCCGCTTCCGTTGTGAAAGAGTTGAACGTCCTGAAACACCTCTTTGGGCTTGCCGTGGAATGGGAATTGATTCCGGCCAACCCAGCGCACGGCATCAAGCCGCCGCGCGTTCCGGCGGGCCGTGTGCGCTATCTACAGCCTACGGAGTTGCGGGCCGTCTTGGAGGCTTGCCCGGAATGGTTGCGCCCGATTGCTGGCCTTGCCGTTGCAACTGGAATGCGGCGCGGGGAAGTCTTGGGGCTGCGCTGGCTGGACATTGACTTCAAGGGTGGGCGGATCATGCTCCCACAGACGAAAAACGGTGACGGGCGAATTGTCTACCTGAATACTCTGGCGCAACAGGCTCTTGCGGTCGTGCCGCAAGGAAAAGCCAAGCCAACAGACATTGTTTTCGCCGGGGAGCAAATGTCGCCGGAAAACGTCTCTCTGGCATTCTTGCGGGCCTGCCGGTCCGTGAATGTCTCAGACTTCCGCTTCCACGATCTGCGGCACACCGCCGCCAGTTGGATGCGAATGAAGGGCGCGGACATTCACACGGTTGCGCTCATCCTTGGACACAAAGACTTGAGAATGGCGGCACGGTATCAGCACCTCAGCCCAGCATTCCTTTCGGACGCTGTGAAGCTCTTGGACGGGGCTTATGCGGAGTCTCCAGAAAACGCCGAAAATGGGGCAAGTTCATGCTCTATCGTTACCACAGCGTTACCAGAAGGAAAATCAGGCAAGGCTAAAATCAACATAAGTCTATGATTCTAAGTGGCGTCCCCGACGGGATTTGAACCCGTGTTATCGCCGTGAAAGGGCGGTGTCCTAGGCCGGGCTAGACGACGGGGACGCAGAAAAAGGGCGAAGAAAAAGCCTCGGCTGAGCACAAGCGCCCTAATGAAGGCTACCAACTCGAGGGGATTGTGTCAAAGCTCATCTCTTCCGATACAAGATTAGTCGGGCAGCAATACGCCCAGCAAGGCAAGGCGGCGGGCGGTATGGTGCGGCGCTACATCGAGAAGGTGACCGGGCTGAGCCGGGCGCAGGTGACGCGGCTGATTGCGCGCTACACGGCCAGAGGGCGGGTCCAGGTGACGGTTTATCGGCGGCGGTGTTTCGCCGAACTCTTCACCCGGGCCGACATCGAGTTGATGGCTAGCGTGGTGGACTCAACGCCGCGCATCTCGGAGGTCGAACTGCAACCGGTGCTGGCTGCAATGCCGCGCCAATTTCCCTTTCAGATCAAGGGCTTTCACTCCGACAATGGCAGCGAGTTCATCAACAAGACGGTCGCCCGGCTGCTCGAAAAGCTGCTCATTGAACAGACTAAGAGAATTTTGTGGTTTCTGGATCGCAATCACATGGTAAACAGGGGGGACGTGCAGTGAAGAGTTGCAAATTGAGGGTTCAGTCTTGAAAAAAGAGGAGTTCCCGGGCTTCATGGATTACATGCGGCCTGGGAACTCCTTTCCCCAGATCTGCGTTGTTTCTGTAACCCATTCTCTGGAAGTGTTCAACATAGCACAAGATTACGGAAGCCGTGTGGATATAAGTAACCATGCCAGTTTACTGATAAGTAACTAGCCAATGCCTCTCCTGACGCCCTGGCGGCGGTCTCCCTGGCGGCGGTCGAACTGGCGGCGATCATTGACTCCGGCGGCCTGCAAAAGGGATGGGTCAGACGCGCGCATGAGGAGTTCAATGCGGTTGTCCGCGCCTGTTTTGCGCATCAGACGCCCCACATGGGCCTGGACGGTGCGCTCCTCAATGCCCAGTTTATGGGCAATTTCCCGATTCGACGATGCGGTGAGAATCAATTCCAGCACCTGGCGCTCGCGGTCGGTCAAGCGCGGAGGATCGTTGACGAGGCTGGTATCGGAAAATCCAATCAGTCTGTCAATCAACTGCGAGAGGAGCCGGCGCGGAGCCCAGATGGAGCCGCTGGTAACGACTTCAATGGCTTGGCGGACGATGCGCGGGCTGGCTTTCAGATCCAGGTAGGCGCGCGCACCTGCGATGATCAGATCCATGATGAGTTTGTCGTTATCCTCGGGGCCAATGACGATCAACCTCATGCCGGGACGCCGGCGGCGAATGACCTGAAGGGTTTCCATGCCCGCGGCTGGCGAATGCAGATCAAGGACGAGAAACTCCAGCGTGGAATCGGCAAGAAGCTCCTCAATGCTGCCGATGACCGGGGTGAGCGGAGCATAGCCTTCTTCCGGACCTTGTTCAAAGATGCTGGCAATTCCCTCTAAACGGAGAGGTTCATCGGTGAGCACGCCGACGCGAATCGGTCCAGCGGTGTAGATTGCGGTCATCCTTTCCCTCCCGGCCTTTTGCAGGAGGACTGGGCCCCGAGTGCGCGGAGAAAAACTTCCTGCCGCATCGCCTCGCAAAACACTCCACTCCTCAAACCCGTGCAACCGGTCTTCTCCCCGTTACAATCTGGGAAGAACGATCCCCTGTTGCTTTTGATACTTGCCTTTGCGGTCGGCATAGCTGACCAGGCAGGGCTCATCGGAGCGGAAGAAGAGAATCTGGCACAGCCCCTCGTTGGCGTAGACCTTGGCCGGTAGCGGCGTAGTGTTGGAGATTTCCAGTGTTGCGAATCCCTCCCACTCCGGCTCGAACGGCGTTACGTTCACAATGATTCCGCAACGCGCATAGGTTGACTTTCCAACGCAGATCGTAAGTACATCCCTGGGAATACGAAAATACTCAACAGAACGGGCCAATGCGAAGGAATTGGGCGGCACGATCACCGAATCGGCCTGCACGGTGACGAAGGATCGCTCGTCAAAGGCCTTGGGATCGATAATGGCACTGTTCACATTGGTGAAAATCTTGAATTCGCTGGAGACGCGCAGGTCGTAGCCATAGGAGGAGAGGCCATAAGAGATAACGCCGGCAGCGATTTGCGTCTCGCTGAAGGGCTCGATCATCCGGTGCTCGATGGCTTGCTGCCTGATCCAACGGTCGCTCTGAATCGACATTTTCTTCCTGTTCCGGCGCCATCCTTGCAAGGCGTGGGGCTCGATTGGATGAACGGTGGATTGTTTGCACCATCTTACGGAATCTGTGCGCGGTTTTCAAAGGGCAAATTCAAAAATACTTCAAACGTACGGAGAAAAAATGCATAAAAGCACAATCAATTCGATTCAAAGCCACGAAACAAGCCATACCCCCAGGCTATTGAGCCGCATGAAGAAACAGGTAGAATCAGCGTTAGCGCGGCGCTTGAAACGATCTTCCTGAAGTGAATGCATCGTTCAGGCATGAGGGTCGTCCAATCCCGTTAATAAGATTGTACGGGTTAAAGAGGCTGTGGAAAAAGCGGCTGGATTAAAGACCAGCCGCAAGGACTGATTGAGACGTTGGCAACGGCATCCGGGAGAAGGCGCATGACGATTGAAAAACTGATAGAGAAGCTGGGTGGACGGCTGGTTCAGGGGCCAGAGGATTTAGCGATTGAGGGAGTGCTCGGAAATGAGCGGGCCGAGAGCTGCCATCTGGTCTTTGCGGAGAACCAGTCCGCCGTTGCCAAGGTTCTGGCAAGCCGCGCCGGTGCGGTTGTTGTGCCTATTGGGTTTGGGAACTCGTATCCAGAGGGCAAATGCATCGTGGAGGCCGAGCAGCCCCGGCTGTGGTTTGCGCGCGCGGCCAAGTTGCTGCGCGCTGCAATACCAGTCAGCGGGGTTGATGCGGCGGCTGTAGTGGCACCGACCGCCGAACTGGGCGAGGGCGTGAGCGTTGGGCCCTGCGCCGTGGTGGGAGAGAATGCCAGTATCGGCGCGAGAACGCGGATTGAGGCGGGCGCGGTAATTGGCGATGGGGTGCACATCGGAGAGGATTGCCGCATCTATCCACGCGCTGTTCTCTATCCTGGGACGACTTTGGGCGACCGCGTGGTGATTCATGCGGGCGCGGTGCTGGGCGCGGATGGATTTGGTTATGTGAGAGACGCCGCGACCGGTGCTTACACGCAGTTTCCGCAGCAAGGGACGCTGCGGATCGAGGACGATGTGGAGATTGGGGCCAACTCGACGGTCGACCGCGGCGCGCTGAAAGCGACAAAGATCGGCCGGGGAACGAAGATGGACAACCTGGTTCACGTCGGCCATAACTGCGAGATCGGCGAAGATGTGATTCTGGTGACGGGAGTGGGCATCTCCGGCTCCTGCACGGTAGGCAATGGGGCGGTGATCGCGGGTCAGGTGGGGATTGGCGATCATGCGCATATTGGTCCTGGAGTGATTCTGGGCGGTCAGGCTGGCGTGCTGAGCGGCAAGACAGTGACCAACGATGGACTCAAGCCGGGAACGGTTCTGTGGGGGACGCCGGCACGACCGCTGAAGCAGGTTTTGCGCGAGATGGCGGTGTTGGCGCGTCTGGCGAGAAAAGCAGGGACAAGGGACTAGGGAACAGGGACTAGGGAACAGGGACTAGGGCTGAGACTCCTGGGTGCGGAGGCGGAACGGGAATCTGCTGTGCGGCTGGCCTGGGGGCCTTTGGCTCAGTGTTTCTGAGCAGGATTGCGAGACCGCGCGCGCCGTCCATGCGGCTTTCAACCAGCAGTTCGTGAGCAAGATTCAGGAACTCCGGGTGATGCTCGAAGTGCTTGCTGGCGGCCTGCACCGTGTGGACGACGTGTTCGGCCGCAAATGCTTCGCGATGGTGGCCAGCGACACCGATCAGCAATCCCTTCATCAATGCAAACTGGGCCGTAAGCAGTGCGAACTCCCGAGTCATTGAGAGTTGAGTTTGCTGGCTCACATGGGCAAAGGGAAAACGGCAGCGGAGGACGGTGTTGGTGAGAAAGTTTTCCAAAATATAAGGATGCCGGTCAAAGAACGGGGCATAGTAGCGGTCATGCGCGACGGCGTATTGTTCGGCAAGGCTTTGGATTGTTGCGCCGGGCCCGTTGCCGATGCCTGCCGTAAAGGCCTGTACGCAAGCGAGGAAACGCGGCCTCAGATTTGAACGGTGCAGCAGCATACCAGCAAGGCGCAGCACGATATCCAGTTGCGCTTCGCGGTCCAGCGGCAGAGTCTCCATGGCGCTGAGCAGCGCCCCGGAGGCGACGGAGGCGGCAAAGTCCTTGAGAAAATCGGGGACGCTTCTTTTCAACTCGCCAGTGGCGATGGCATCGAGGCGGCGGCAAAAGACGCCGAGAAGAAAGAGCCTCTGCCAAAGCGGATAAGCGCGATTCCTGAGCAGCAGCAGAACAACCTGGCGAATGGGCCAGAACCAGATGAACTGCGAGGAGAGATAGCCCGCGGGAAGCTGGGAAGCGTTGCGGACCGCGAGAGGTTCTGCCTGAGCGCCTTGCTGGCTGTCAAGAGCGGGCAGGTCTGGATTGAGCAGGACCAGGCGCGCGGCCTCTGGACAGGAGAGTGTCAGCGCTGTCTCCTGAATGGAGCCTATGGCGTGAATGACGCGCGGATACGTTGCGCAGGCGTGGGAGAGAAAAGGCTCGCCAACTTCGGACTGGATGCGGCAGAGGCGGTCTGCTGAGAGCAGCGGGCACTGGTTGGCTTCGTCCATGCGGATTCTGGCGAAGGCGGGCGGCTTCACTGTCGCAGGCATCAAGAGAATGCTGGTGTCGATGAGCGTATGCAGCGGACTGGGCGGCAGGCTTTGATATTTTTCATAAGCTGCCCGATCGATGGGAACGCTCCAGCCTTGGCAACAGGTATCTTCACATGCGGATCCAATGCAGTGGAAGGTCGCGGCGTAGTCGGGGCGGATGGGCGTGATTTGCGGCATACAACACTCCTGGCAGCGAGACAGCTTGCGTCTTGTGTCCAGAAATGAGGCAATGAGTTGGCCAAATAAAGGGAAGACTCATTAAGAAACTCAAACAGATAGAGAATCGGTCAATGGATCTTATCGCTCAAGCATAGGAATCAGAGCGGCGACGGCGCGGCCGCGGTGGCTGAGCGTGTGCTTTGTTTCCAGATCCAGTTCGGCCATGGTCAGGCCTAGCGCAGGCAGATAGAAGAGCGGGTCATAGCCGAAGCCGCCGGTGCCGCGCGGAGCGTCGAGGATCAGGCCCTCGACGGCGCCCTCGGCGCTCTGCAAGACCTGCCCATCGCGGGCGGCGGCGAGAACGCAGCGGTAGCGGGCGGTGCGCAGCGGCCCTGCGATGCCGACCATGCGCTGCAAGAGAACCAGATTGTTCCAGACGTCGGTGTTGTCATTGGCGTCGGGGGAATCGACTATGCCGGCGTCGGCGGCAAAGCGGGCGGAGCGGACACCGGGAGCGCCGTCGAGGGCGTCGACTTCAAGACCGGAGTCGTCGGCGAGAACCCACTCGCTGGGAGCAAAGCGGGAGTAATAGACGGCCTTGAGCGAGGCGTTGGCGGCAAAGGTCAGGCCGTCTTCGTTGGGGGCTGGAATTGGGGCGAGTGAGGGCAAGGGCGCGATGATGAGCGCATGGGCCGCGGCGGCGGTGCGGAAGTCGCGCAGTTTGCCCTGGCTGGTGGTGGCGGCGTAGATGCGGAGGGGCATGGGGATCCTAAATTGGTGAGTTGAAAATTCAATGAAGACATTCAGAGCGGCAACGGCGGGTTATGGTTCAGGTCAGCAGACGGGCTCGCTTGCCTTGCGACTTAAGTACGGACACGGCTTGTTTGTCGAAGCTGACGAACTCTTCAGCGCCCAGCCATTGGCCTTCGTATGCAATCACGCCGTCGGCAAAATCGCCGCCATCTTCGAGCACTTCCAGGCCCGCTTCGATAGCAGGACGGTCCAGCTTGACGTTGTCGCCGCTCATCAAAAGGCGAATAGAGAGGGCAATCTCCGCGGCAGATCTCTTATAAAGGCGCCGCATCACCCATACGAATTCGCAGAGCGCCGGCGTGGGCACGACGACGAGTTCAGCGCTCTGCAAGGTTTTTGAGGCTATCGGAGTTTGGCGCGGGTCGTCGTGTAACGCGTCACGAAGCAGTACATTCGTATCGACCGCGATCCTCACCGTATCCCCGCCCATCCATCGGCGATGGCTTCATTGATCTGTTCGATCGTCAATTGGGGCGTTCCTTTTTTCGCAAGCGATCCGCTGAAAGCGGCGATTGAGCCCTTCTGCGTAACGGGCCGTACTAGAAGCCGACCGTCCGGCAGCATATCGACGCCGACCTTTTGGCCGGGCGAGACATTCATGTGCCGGAGAAGTTCCTGCTTCAACGTGATTTGACCCTTTGCAGTAACGGTAAGCACCGACATGGGAAGCCCTCGTGGCTTATTGTAAGGCAGAACATCCTTACCCTGCAATGGAAACCGCCCGGCGCAATCAAAGTTGCCCTTCGAGCCAATTGGGCAGCTTTTCGATGGGCAGCCTGACGCCGATGAAGAACTGGCCGAAGAGGGCATAGACGGCGCTGACCTGGTCAAATCGCATCTCGTAGATGAGCTTTTTGAAGACGACGGGATCGTCGGCGAAGAGGTCTACGCCCCACTCCCAGTCATCGAATCCAATTGAGCCGGAGATGATCTGCTTGACGACGTCGCCGTAGCGGCGGCCGATGAGTCCGTGCTCATGCATCATCTGCTGACGCCCGGCGAAGGGCACGGTGTACCAGTTGATGGCCTCGCCGCGCTTGCGATCCATGGGATAGAAGCAAAGGTATTTGGCTTCAGGGACGGAGGGGAAGAGGCGGGGTGCCATGGCGGCGGATTGGCGGGCCAGTGTGGCGGCGATTTCGGCCTTCCACTCGGGCGAGTGCTGCGGCAGACTGGCGGCGGCTTCATAGCTCTTGCGGGTGGACTCGTAAAGGCCGAGTTCGACGACCGAGACGTAGGAGTGGCGGAGGTCGAGGAAGCGGTAGAGATCGGTTTGGGCGAGATCGAGCTCGACTTGGTTCAGAGCTTCCAGCGAGTCGCGGAAGTGGACGAGGATCAGGTCGCCTTTGTGGCCTAGCTGCGAGAAGAGCGCGGTTTGGATGAGCGCGGCAGGGTTGGCTCCTTCAGAATTTTTGCGTTCGAGGCGGGTGAGGGCCGCGACAGCTTGGGCGGCAATGCGCTGACGTTCGCCCTCCGCGCAGGAGCGCCAGGCTGGCCAATCGAAGCGGAAGAACTGATGGAGCAGGCTGGAGCCTTCAAGCGTGAGTGGAACGGGGGGGAAGTCGGACACGGGGAACACCTCGAATCTTGCCTCAAACTGCATCCATCGTAACAAAATTGGCTGCGGCAAGATCTGGAGGGCCCCAGCAAGCGGTGAGTATGCCGGAGGGTGAAATTTGGACATAAGCGAAGGTATGGCGAACGATCATTGAACAAACAAGATAAATTGAATGAATGACTTAAGGGTGAAAGCGAAGGAAAAGGGAATCTAAAAAGGGTGGTTTTTTGCATTTATCCTATTCAACCTATTGATAATAAGCATGTTGAATAGGAATCTGCGCCTCTTGGCGACAGTTTGACGAATTGGCTGCCCTCTTTTCGCGGATCCTTTTCTTGGCTTGCGACGGGGGCGAGTTGGGTGGTTTTGGTTATGGCGGCTGCTGACGCGGCTGGAATCTGGGCCGTCTTTTCTCGATTGTGCAGGAATTGGTGGTAATGATCCGCAAATCGCTGGGAAAAAAACTACGGTCCGGGGCGGATTTCAATGTCAAGATCGCAGATAGGCCGTGCCTGAAGGCAACGCTCTGGATGGACGCGATTTCAGGGGCGCTGCTCTCTCTGGATTTCGCATGGGAGATAGCGGAAAAACGTTTTGAAACAAGTGCGGCGAGTTAGCCTCCGCTGCGCGGAGTTGGCGAGTTAGCAAGTTGGCGGAAGGCAATGGACGGGCTCTGCTTTCATCCTGTTGCGGGTTGGCGGAGTGGGTGGGGGCTGAGAAGGAACGAGCGTGGACCGGGAGGTCGGCGCTAGTACTTGGCCGGCGCTACGGTTTCATGCCTTGCGGGTCGGTTATGCCAGTGGACTTCTAATCCCCGATCTTTGTTGATCGGGCTCGATAATAGGTTGGAGGTTTCCCACCCATTCCGCAAAGAGCGCGGAATGGGTGGGGCGCCCAGATCATCGTATTTATGGGCCAGACCAATAATCGCTGACCCATACCCCTTTGGCAAAAGTCAAACTTATCGAAAAACATCCCTCAGAGGCTGAAGCCCGTCGTTTCTTATCAAGTATTTGCGGCACGACTAAAGCCGTGCCCTTTCAAAACCCGACTTCCGCCACAGCCTGCTAACTATTGACACCAAATCACTAACTTCTAATCCCTAAACCCTGATCCCTGATCCCTTATCCGGCGACGGTCAGTTCTTCTTCAAGCTGCTGTTTTTGGTAGAGGCTGGCGTAGTAGCCGTTGCGGGCGAGCAAGTCTTCATGGCGGCCCAACTCAACGATTCTGCCGTGCTCGAGGACGGCGATGCGGTCGGCATGGCGGACGGTGGAGACGCGGTGGGAGATGAGAATCATGGTGGAGGTGGCGGTGTAGCTGGCGAGGCCGCCGAGGATGCGCTCTTCAGTGTAGGTATCGACGCTGGCCAGGGCGTCGTCGAGGATGAGGATGGCGGGACGGCGGAGGAGGGCGCGAGCAATGGCGGCGCGCTGCTTCTGGCCTCCGGAGAGCGTGACGCCGCGCTCGCCGACGATAGTCTCAAAGCCCTGCGGGAACTCTTCAAATTCTTTGCGAATGTGCGCGGCCTCGGCGGCTTGGAGCAACTCTCCGGCAGTGGCGCGGGGCGTGCCAAAGGCGATGTTTTCACGGATGGTGGAGCTGAAGAGAAAGGTCTCCTGGGGCACCATGCCGATGTTGCGTCGGAGCACGGCCAAGGGATAGTCGCGGAGGGGGCGGCCGTCGATCAGGAGCGAGCCTTGAGGCGCTTCATAGAGGCGGGAGAGCAGGCTGACGAGGGTGGATTTTCCCGAGCCGGTGGGGCCAACGATGGCTAAACTGGAGCCGGCGGGGATCAGGAGCGAGATGTCGCGGAGCACGGGGGTTTCACCGTAACTGAAGTTGAGATTGCGGAATTCGATCTCGCCGCGGAAGACTGTTTCGGCGGGGATGGAGGGGGCGGCGAGGCTGTCGTCGATGGCGGGCTGGGCTTGCAGCAGCTCGTCGATTCTTTTTACCGAAGCGGTGCCGCGCTCGAAGAGATTGACGACCCAGCCGACGGCGATGATGGGCCAGATGAGCATCACCATATAAGTATTGAAGGCGACGAACTGACCGACAGTGATGCGATGGGCTATGACCAGATGGCCGCCGGCGAGAAGCGTGATGATCATCGAGATGCCGAGAATAAACTCCAAAGTCGGCCATAACATGCCCATCAGCTGCACGAGCTTGAGGGAGCGGGCGATGTACCGGCGGTTGAGGCTCTCGAAGAGGCCGATTTGGGATTCTTCGCGGGCGAAGGCGCGGACCAGGCGAGCACCGGAGAAGTTCTCCTGCGCTTGCGAACTGATCTCAGAGAAGCTGGCCTGAATGCGCTCGAAGCGGTCGTGAATGCGGCGGCCGAAGTACTGGACGAGGATGCTGGCCAGGGGCATGGGCGCCCAGGCTACGAGGGTGAGCCAGGGGCTGATGCGGAGCAGAAAGAAGAGCGCACCGACGGTGAAGAAGACAGTGTTGGCGCTGTACATGAGCGCGGGGCCGAGCAACATGCGGACGGCATTCAAATCATTTGTCAGGCGGGCCATGATGTCGCCCGTGCGGTAGCGCTGATAGAAGCCGGAGTCCTGGCGCTCGAGGTGGCGGAAGAGGTCGTTGCGCAGGTCGAATTCTATTTCTCGAGAAATGCCGATGAGAATCCAGCGCTGCGAATAGAGGAAGACGCCTTTGACGAGGGCGATGGCGACGAGGATGGCGGCGAAGGCGAGGATGCGCTGGCGGCTTGCTCCGCGGCCCATTTCGTCGATGGCGCGCTCGATGACCAGGGGAAAAAGCACCCAGATGGCGTTGGCCGCGATGCAGGAGAGGGTTCCCCAGAGGTATCCCCAGCGGTAGCGGCGCATGTAGATGTAGAGCGGGGCGAGATCGCGAAACATGGATCGATTGTAGCATTGCCGATTTAACAAAACGTTGAAAGCAAAGGAGATAAATTGATAAATGGTTCATTTGAAAGGGGTATTCCGGGGTTTGGGGACGGGTGTGCTGGTGGTCATTGTCCTGGGGAATGCTTTTGGGACTAGGATGGTACGAGAAGATAGCTGACAAATTGGGAGCTGGGCGATGAAGCGTTTCGGATGGGTGGTTGCGGCGGGTTTGGGCTTGGGCTTGTTTTTTACAGGGTGCGGAGGCGGGGTTAGCACGCCGCCACCGGTGACAACCTATACGCTTACGGTGAACTCGACGAACCCGGTGAGCGGCGTGACGATTACGGTTTCTCCGGCGGACAGCAATGGGGCCGGGAATGGGACGACGAGCTTTTCGCGCGTCTATGATGCGGGGACAACCGTGACGCTGAGCGCGCCGGTCACGTCAAGCGGTAACAATTTTGTTTCATGGAGCGGATGCACCACGGCCAGCACGGTTACCTGCACGGTGGCGATGAATGCCAATGCGACGGTGACGGCCGGCTATGCGACTCCGGTGCCGATTACGCCGACGGTGACGGTGACGCCTTCGGCGGCCAGCATTACTACGGCTCAAGCGCTGACGGTGACGGTTGCGGTGAGCGCGCCGAGCGGAGACGCGACGCCTACGGGGAGCGTGACGCTGACGAGCGGGAGTTATACTTCCGCGGCGGCTACGCTGAGCGGTGGCAGCGCGACGATCCAAGTTGCGGCGGGCGCGCTGGCGTTGGGCAGCGATACGCTGACGGCGAGTTATGCGCCGGATGCGGCGAGTAACTCGACTTACACATCGGCGACGGGGACGGCAACGGAGACGGTGATACAGGCTTATACGCTGACCGTGAATTCGACCAATCCGGCGAGCGGGGTGTTAATAGGCGTGACTTATCCGCCGACTGCATTGGCTTCTCAAGGGACCACGAGTTTCACTCTTGCGGGCGGGCAGGGCGAGACGTTTGGATTATCGGCGCCTTCAACGGCAAGCGGCAATAATTTTTCATTCTGGACGGGATGCACGTCCGTCAGCGCCGTCAACTGCAACGTGACGTTGAACGGGAATATGACGGTCACGGCGAATTATGTTGCGCCGAAGATAACGCCAACGGTGACGGTGACGCCTTCGGCATCGAGCATCACTACGGCGCAGGCATTGACGGTGACGATTGCGGTGAGCGCGCCGAGCGGCGATGCCGTTCCTACGGGCACGGTTACGCTGACGAGCGGGAGTTATAGCTCGACGGCTGCGACTCTGAGCAGTGGCAGCGCGAAGATTCAAGTTGCGGCGGGCGCGCTGGCGGCGGGCGGCGATACGCTGACGGCGAGTTATGCGCCGGATACGGCCAGCAGCTCGACTTATAACTCGGCGACGGGGACGGCCGCGGAGACGGTAACTGCCGTGACGACCTATACGCTGACGGTGAATTCGATTGCGCCAACGAGCGGCGTGGATATTACGGCGGTTCCTTCCGATGTAAACAATGACGGCTATGGTCCGACGCCGCTGACGCTGACTTATGCCGCGGGGACAGCGGTGGTGCTGACGGCGCCGACGCTCTCGGGCGGTTATGGATTTGTATCCTGGAGCGGATGCGCGAGCGCGACGAATCAGGGAATCTGCAATGTGACGATGAGTGCCAATACGACGGTTACGGCTACTTATAACAAGCCGAACATTACGTCGATCACGGTAACGCCGTCGACGGCGATTATTGGAAAGCAGGTACAGTTTGCGGCCAATGTAGTTGGCACGGGCAGTTATAGCAAGGGAGTGACTTGGGCATTAAGCTGCCCGTCGTGCGGAAGCTTGAGTGCCGGAACACTGAGCACGAGCGGATTGTATACAACGCCGTATCCGGCTCCAGCGACGGTGGTAGTTACAGCAACGAGCACCGCGACAGGGTTTACCAATGTGAGCGGCAGCGCGACAGTGACCTTGAACGCGCCCGCGACGGCAACCGGGCCGGCGCTGACGGTGGATGCGGGCAAACCGACGCACGCGATCAGCCCTTACATTTACGGCATGAACGCCTTTACGCTTGTCACTACCGATGCCAAGGACGGCAACATCACAGTGGATCGCTTTGGCGGAGATGCGACCTCGCGCTACAACTACTTGTTGGATGTGACCAGCTCGGCCAGCGATTGGTACTTCGAGAATCAGATCGGCAACAATGGCGTGGAGAATACGAGCGAATTTAATGAGCAGGTGATCAGCGATGCCGCCGCGGGAGTCAAGACACTGGGCACGGTGGATGTACTGGGGTGGGTGGCGAAGAACGGCACTTCGTGCAGCTTTCCAACATCCCTGTATCCAGGACAGCAAGAGGTGGACGTTTGGCGCCCGTGCGGCAATGGTGTTTTGAAGGCCACCGGGGCTAATGTCACTGGCAACGATCCGACCCTGACCAGCACTGCGGTCGGTCCCTCGTTTGCGGGCGATTGGGTGACGTATCTGGTGAGCAAATTTGGCACGGCAGCCAATGGCGGCGTCTTTGCGTACGATCTGGACAATGAGCCGGCCTGGTGGGATGCGGTGCATCGCGACGTGCATCCGGTGGCTTCGACATACGATGAGGTAACGATTAACGGCATTGCCACGGCGGAGGCGATCAAGACCGCCGATCCGACGGCCGCCGTGAATGGGCCGGTGATCGACTATTGGTGGAATTACTTTTACTCCAAAAAAGACGTCGAGAATGGCTGGGGCAACGGGAGTCCTTGCTGGGAGCCATGGAGCAATCCCATCGACCGGAAGGCGCACGGCGGCGTTCCCATGATCGAGTATTATTTGCAACAGTTCGCGGCGGCTTCAGCTACTTACGGTTCCCGGCTGCTGGATTACCTGGACATGCACACTTACGATGTGGCCTCGTACAACGGCAGCACCCTGGGCTTTGCTCTGGCGGGAGACACCGGCGCGCAACAGGCACGGCTTAACTCGACGCGCGTCTTCTGGGATCCGACCTATACCGATCCGAACCTTCCGCAACCGAATTACCCTACCGACTCGAATTACACGGCAAGCTGCTCGACGCCGCTGCAAGCGCCGCAATTGATTCCGATGGCGCAGGGCTGGGTTGCGAAGGACTATCCCGGCACCAAAGTTGCATTTACGGAATACAACTGGGGCGGACAAGAGAGCATCAACGGCGCGCTGGCGCAGGCGGATATTCTGGGGATCTTTGGGAGCTACGGGCTGGATATGGGCGCGTTGTGGGGAGCGCCCGATCCAGCGACGCAGTTGCCGGGGCTGATGGCGTTTGAGATCTACCGGAATTACGACGGGAAGAAGTCGACCTTTGGCGATACGGCGCTGGCCTCGACGAGCGGCGATCAGGGCCAGCTTGCGGTCTACGGCGCGGTGCGCGGCTCGGATAACGCGGTGACGGTGGTGGTGATCAACAAGACGTATGGGGCGCTGACGAGCACCTTGTCGCTGGCCGGGGTTCCGACGACGGGCACGGTGCAGGCTTACCTTTACAGCAACGCCAACCAGAACGCGATTGTGGCGCAGACGGGGGTGACGGTGACGCCTCCGGCGGCTGGAAGCACGACCAGTACGATTGCGAATTACAGCTTTCCGGCGCAATCGATTACGCTTTTTGTGGTGCCGCAATAGCTTGCGGGGGCGAAACGGCGATGGGGCGAGTGAGAGTTTAACGCCTCAGATCGGATTTTGTTCCGGATAAGCGACGAGCGTGGACCGGGAGGTCCACGCCACAGCCAGCCGGAAGGCCGGCACTACAGCCTCGTTCTGGCGCTACAGCTTCAAGCCCCGCAGGCTTCGGGCGGCGGGAGCTTTTCTGGTAAAGGTATCGTTATCAATGGGAAAATGGGTTTTACAGGTATTTCTTGACAACTCAGAATCTCGTCGAGTACCGTATATTCCGATTCAAGAATTGCACCTCAAGCGGTGCCGAAAGCCAGACGGCTACGGCCCAGGCACGGATCTTTGCGAGAGGCGCAGCGTGGTTTTGCAGGATTTTTCTGCATATTTCTGTCAGCCGGATGAACGGGCTGGCGGTATGATGTTGGAGAATTCCCTTTTCACTATCCTCCATCGGGTGAATGCCAAGGGAAAGGCAGCAAGGGTTATGCACCGGCAGACGAAAGCGGATCGCGCTTTTAACAACCGGGCTATGGGAGAGCGGATTGGGCCAGATAGAGCGGGGCAGTAACGGAGCAGAACGAATACCCGCCACAATTGAAGGACGTGGGTTGCAGCAGGAACGCTCGGGATAGGCCCAGGCAGAAGCGGACCATGAGAAGCAAAATCAGCGCGGAACCAACCAGAAAGAAACAGTTCCCGTCATGGGGAGCGAATTCAACGGAGGAGTAGTGATGCGAGCCATTTTGAACAGATTGCTGTATCCATCCAGGTCATACGCCACGAAAGCGTGGACTGCCATGCTTGTAGTGCTGACCATTTGCCTTTGCACGGCGGTTGCGAGCGCACAGACAGCGCCATTACAGGCCATCAATGTGAGCCAGGTAAATTGGTTAAACCCCGTCCTCAAGGGCGGAGTCGATTGGGGCGACGACCCGTACGGTCAGAATTTTGCCGTGAACTCGAACGGCGACATTTTCTTGGGCACTAACCAAGATCTTGAGAAGATCGACGGGAAAACCGGCGTTATTACAAGCATAATTGGGACGAACACGGCTGGGTTTAGCGCCATCAATGGGGTCGCAATTGACGCCCAGAACAATCTCTACGTCTCAGAAGCATACGACGATGCTGTCTGGAAGGTTCCTTATCTAGGGAACGGAGCTTATGCGGCGTTTGACGACGGCACAGCTACCGCTTGCGCCAATTTTGGAACCAACTCATCGCTGGATACGGTTACCTGCACGATGCCCAATCTGGTGTTTGCCGGCGACAACTGGTATTTCCAGATCGAGAACATTGCAGTAGACGCGCAGGGCGATTTTTTTTGGGAAATGTTGCCCAGCTATGGCGCTGGAGCGGTATGGGAATGCTCGCTGACTTGCCTAGCCGGCACCACTACTCCTATTTTGATATTCCAGGAACCGGCAGCCACCCCGCAATTCCAGATTGGCGGGCTGGCCTTCGACCCTTGGGGAAATCTCTTCTTTAACGATGGGAGTAGCACGAGCACCAACCTCAACGAATTGCCTGTCAGTACTGGAGCGGGCTACGGTGGGGCGACGACAGGCTTTGCCGCTGCGCCGACGGTGTTGTATTCCTACGCCACGCCCGGTTCTGGCGACCAGATAGACGGAGTAGCTGTCGATCCGGTCACGGGCACCGTGTACATAGCTTTTCTCTATAGCGGCATCTATGCATTCCCGAACAGTGCTGGAGTCGTCAATACGGCGCAGTTATACGGGATTTCGCCACAGGGCGCAAAAACGCTCGCCCTTGACGGCAATAACAATCCGATAATCGTTTCGTATCATGGTGCCGGCGACACAGTCGGCAGGATATTGGTCAACAATCTTTCGTTCCCCGGCTCCGTCCAGGCTGGGAGTTCGGTGAGCAGCGCATATAACACAACTGTCAAGATTGGAACTCCGCCTGTTTCTACCGTGGTGACGGGAAGCTACGTCGCGGTGGTAGACAACATGACTACCTGCACGACCGACCCGACCCTGACCCTAGCCGCGACCGGTGGAAGTGCGGCGGAGTTCACCGTTGCGAGTACGTCCATTGTCCCGCCTGCCACGGCGTTGCTTAATCCTCCGTGCTCTGGAACGGTGAACGGTGGCGCTTCCTACCCGGTGACAGTCGGCTTCACGCCGTCCGCTACTGCCGTGGGTAAACAGACGGCATCGATCACCGCGACGGATTCAGCGAGCAATAGCGGGACGGCAACTGCTGCCGGTTCAGCCCCAGCTATCTTTGTGACGCAGGTCAACTGGCTGAATAACCTTGCCGGTGGCGGTGCACTGGCCTCCGGGAATGCTGCTGGCTCCACTTTCGGTGTCAACTCGGCGACGGGCGACATCATCATCAGCAACACATACGGCAACAAGGTGCTGGACATCAACACAACGACCGGTGCTGAAACTTTATTGGTCGATTGGGGTTCTGACGTTGGGGACAACTACAACGTTGGGCCGGTGGCTCTGGACAGCCAGAACAACCTTTACGTTGGAGGTTTGTATACCAACAACGTAATCAAGATTCCTTTTGTCAGCGGAGCCTATGTAGCCGCACCCGATCCAACTAACCTTTTGACGTACCCGGCAGACTGCACGGGAACCGACACGGCCGAGTGCAGCTTTGGCAGCAACCTGACCAACATCACCAATGGCTATTATTTTGGCGTTTCTGCGATGACGTTCGACGCTGCGGGCGATTTCTTCTTCTCGCTGACCAACGCGAATACTGCTCCTGAAGCCATCTATGAGTGCACCGCGGCTTGTATCGCCACTGGCACTCCGGCTGCAACAATGATCTACATGGAGCCAGCTTCCACCACGGCGGCGCAGTTGATGGTCGGTGGTTTGGCAATCGATCCTTGGGGCAATCTGTTCTTTACAGATTCCTCTTACAACGGAAGCAAGAATGAGAGCATTTATTCCGAATTGAACGAACTGCCGGTCAGTACGGGAGTTGGTTACGGTGGAGTGACGACAGGCTATGCCGCTGCGCCGACGGTAATTTACACCGAGACACTTGCAACTCCTGGCTCCTACGACGACGAGCTTGACGGCGTTGCCGTGGATCAGGTGAGCGGCACGGTGTACCTTGCCGACCAGTACAATGGGATCTTTGCTTTCCAGAACAATGCGGGAACGGTCAACCCCGCGGGTATGTACACGGTTTCAACGCAGGGAGCCAAGATATTGGCTCTTGACGCTATGGACAACCTGTATGGCGCGGTGTATTCCTCGGCCATAACCTCTGGCGGCGCCGACACTGCATTCAAGATATCGGTGAACAATGTGCTGGTTCCCGGCTTGCCTGGAATCAAGGTGAATGGTGCGACAAATCCCAGTTCAACTCAGGTTGGGACCACGGCGAACACCACGTATAACACCACTGTCAAGGTTGCCGGCGTCAATACTGTCGAGACGGGAAGCTACGTCACGGTGGTGGACAACGGCACCACTTGCACGGTTGACCCCACAATCAGTTTCTCTGTCTCAGGTACGAATGCGGCGGATTTCGCGGGAGAAGATACGGCGTTCATCGCGCCTGCCACGGCGTTGCTCCTCGGCGTGTGCAATGGAACTATGAGCGGTGCCGCCTCTTACCCAACGACGGTCAGTTTCACGCCGTCCCTTGGCGCCACAGAGACCGCAACGCTGACCGTGATGGATGCCGCAAGCAGCAGCGGATCGGCAACGGTCTCCGGCGTGGGCCAGGCTCTGATTCCGCAGCATCTCACCTTCACAGCGCCTACGGCTTCTGAATCGGTTGCTTATGGCGTTGCTCCGATTACGGTCACCGCAACAACGGATAGCGCATCAGGCATTCCAGTTGTTGTGACAATCGACGGCGCATCGACGCCCGGCGCGGGAACTTTGACTGCTGGCGTATTGACAGTCAACAGCGCAGGCACCATTATTCTGGACGCGAACGAAGCTGGCGACGGCGTCACCTATGCCGCTGCGAATCAGGTCCAGATCACGATCACTGTTACGCAGCTACCGCAGGCGATCACCTTCACCAATCCAACCGCTTCGGAAACCATTGCTTACAACACGAATACGATTGATGTGACGGCAACGGGTGGGCTATCGGGCAATCCGGTAACCTTCAGCGTTACTGGACCAGCGACCCTTGGTGGTTCGGATGGCGCGACTCTGACACTTACCGGTCCTGGCTCAGTCGTGGTCACCGCGAATCAGTTGGGTAACACCAATTATTCGGATGCGCCCGCGGCTACGCTGACGATTACGGTAACGCAGGCAGCACAGGCGATTACCTTCACCAACCCAGCCGCTTCGGAGACCATCCCTTACAGCGCGATTCCGATCGTACTGGCGGCAACGGGCGGGGCATCGGGTAATTCGGTATTGTTCAGCGTCACTGGTCCGGCAACGCTGGCTGCGGATGGCGTTACTTTGACCCTTACCGGCGTTGGCTCAGTCGTGGTTACCGCGAATCAGGCAGGCAATGCCAACTACTCGGCGGCGCCCGCGGCTTCGCTGACAATCACAGTCAGTTCGCTTGGCCAAGTGGCTGAACCAACCTTCAGCATTCCAGCTGGCACCTATTATGGGTCGGCTAACAAAGTTGCTCTCAGCACAACCACGAGCGGAGCAACCATCTACTACACCACGAACGGGTCGATCCCGACCACCAGTTCGACGAAGTACACCGGCGCTATCCCGCTGGCTACCGTCGAAACCATAACCATCAATGCAATTGCAGTTGATTCGCCCGGTTACACCAACAGCAATGTTGCGTCGGCCACTTACATCGTCAGCGCGGGTGTGCCTGACTTCACGTTTGCGGTCAGCCCAACCGCTCTCAACCTAACCGCCGGAAACAGCGGCGAGGTTGATGCGGTGGTCACTGGTTCTCCGGACACAGCGGCGTTCCTGGCAGATGTGCTGGTTGCCTGCACGGGGCTGCCGCTGGGTGCTTCATGCGACGCATTGACTATTGCGCCGAGCGGATCCTCGGTAGCGAAGGGTGTTCTGAAGATCAACACCAGTTCAGCTTCGATCTCTGCCCACAACAACTCCAACCCGCTCGTTCCCGGTGGAGCGACTCTGGCGGCGGCTCTGTGCTGCTTCCTGGGCTTCAAGAAGCGCCGCCGCTTGCAGATGATGCTTCTGCTTGCAGTGAGCGCAATTGGCCTGAGCCTGTTTACCGGTTGCGGTGCTCAATGGTCGCCGACGTTCAGTGTATCGAGCGTGAAGGTGACGGCTGTCTCCAAAGTGAATGGTGTTCAACTGGAGAGGGTTGCCTACCTGACGCTTACCGTGAACAAGTAAGCTGTCAGTAACAGAGTGAAACCGTCGGGGCCTCTTCATTTTTGAAGAGGCCCCGATGCATTTTGGCAAGGCGGTCGGCTCTCTCAATTAGCTCACATGCCGAATTTTGGGATCGCCGACGGCGGAATTGGCGCCGAGCCGGCGGGAGAATAAGTCTTGGGAGCGATTTTTGGTTGAAGAGGGTTTCAAGGCTTGGAAGGGCGGTTTCTTCAGGCCGGAGGGTAGTCCAGGCACTGTTATTTTACGAGCGGGAGCGGGCGCAAGAAAGTACCCTTGACAACTGTCAGGAATACCGGATATAAAAGCTTGGTAAATCCTGTAATCTTTGTGATGGTAACGGTAACAAGGCTTCGGAGATCGAAGGCCAGAAAATCGCGGGAAGGTTCGCGGCTGCTCAAGCTCAGATGAGTCAAATGGAGGAACGGATGAATTGCAGGCCATGGTCGAGGAAAAGCGCGTCAACCTGGGTTAGCCTGGGTCTTTTGATTTTGGTTCTGGCAGGCCTTGGGCACAGTCGGCTCATGGCACAGACGGTGACGGGGAGCTTGGGCGGAACTGTCGCGGACCAGACCGGAGCGGTGATTCCGAACGCAACGGTGACGGCGAAGAACCAGGCGAACGGATTCGTCCGCTCGACCAAATCGAATGCCGTCGGTATTTTTCTTTTTCCCGCACTCGATTCAGGGGATTACACGATCACGGCGAAGGCTCAGGGCTTTGAGGTCAATGTTCTGAAGGGCGTCCATCTGGATCCTGGTGACGCACGTACGTTGAGCGCAATCAAGCTAGTTCCCGGTGTGGAGTCCATCACGGTCACCGTGAACGCCGATGCCTCCAGCGTCGTGGAGACGGGGGAGCGCAGCGATTTGATTACAGCTGCGCAACTGGATCACCTTTCAACCGAAGGCCGCGACGTCACCGAACTGATGAAGATTCTTCCTGGATCGGCGATCAACACTGGCAGCGGGTCGTTTACCAATAATTCAGCGAGCAACTCGACTTACGATCCAGGCCAAGTGACGACCGGCGGTGCAAGCGGCGCTTACTCGATGAGCGGCGCACCCGCAAACGGCGTGAGTGTGCGCTCGGACGGCGTCAACCTGAACGACCCAAATTCTTATAGTGGCAGTACGCAAACCGTCAATACCGACTCGACGGCCGAAGTAAAGATCGAGCAGTCGAATTTCGGCGCGGATACGGCCAACGGCCCCGTGGTGGTCAATGCAGTCGGCAAGTCCGGAGGCTCAACGTATCACGGCACTCTCTATGTGCATGGCCGCACCGCACAGATGAACTCCACCGATGCTTTGGCGGGTTATGAGGGGCTGCCGAAGCCGTCCGACCGCTATATCTATCCGGGTGCGACGTTTGGCGGTCCGGTCAAGATACCTGGCACAAGCTTCAACCATAGCGGCAAGCTGGTTTTCTTTGCGCAGGCGGAAGATTATGTGCAGCGCAACGTCTATGCATACAACAGCCCAGGAAGCGGAATTGAACATGCGCTGGTGCCGACACCGGATATGCTGAAGGGCGATTTCAGCCCGACGCAGATTCAGCGATATCTTCCCCCCGGAGCGGTGTCATGTACAAATCCGTTTTCTTGCACACTCCAAACTGGATTTGGCCCGTATGCCAATGTCGCCACGGTTCCCGATACAGGAGTGGTGCCTGGCACCTATGTGAGTGGCGCTTTTGCCGAGGGCGGCCAGCATGTCAACTGCAGTGACTCGAGCACAGATTGCATGGCTCCCTATTTGAATGCGGTAGGCGCAGCGGGGGCATTTATGAAGCTGCTAGCGGCGCCGAATGTGGGGGTTACCAGTACAAACCCGGATGGGCAGACGACTAAAGATGGCTACAACTACGTTAAGAATAACCTGGTGAATAACGACATGTGGACGGCTCATGCTCGCGTCGATTTTGCCGCGAGCGAGCGGAATCAGTTCTACGGGGTTTACACCATAGAACGCGGTTATACTGGAATTCCGCAAGCGGCAGGCTATTTCGCCTCGGGCAATTCCGGAGGCGTGGCGATGCCTGGCGGGTCAGTCAAGAATACCAATTCGGAGACAGGCGCACTGAATTGGATGCGGGTTCTCTCTCCCACATTGACCAATGAGGCTTTTGCATCTCTGGCATATATCAATGAGGTCTACACTGCTGGCGACGCCAAAGAGATTGCCACTACCGCCCTAGGCGCTGGACTGGATATGAGCGCGTACGACAATGGCACCAAGCAGTTTCCGCAGTTGGCAGACTATGGATATGATGGCTTGCCTATCGGGCTGTTCCCGGATTACAGCTATGGTCCAAATTTTCTGAAGAGGATGACGCCCGACTTTGGCGACAACTTGACGAAGGTATTGGGCAAGCACACCTTCAAGATCGGTATAGATGCACAGAGGACACTGGACAACTCAATTATCGTAAGTACCGCGACGAATGGTCAGATTGGGAATTACTACATCAACCCGACCTTTGAGCTGCCTACTGGGCCTCAAGGTGCATCGCAGACTTATGACAATACCTGCGCGTCCGGCGGATGTTCCGGTCCTGGCAACCTTCTTGCCAGTTTCCTGGAGGGTGAGATTCAGAGCTATTACCAGGCGAGCATCCGACCCACCGCGGATCTTCATTGGTGGAATTTGGCTTTCTACGCCACAGACTCCTGGAAGGTTCGCTCGAATATCACGCTGACCCTCGGACTGCGCGTGGAGCATGAGGGCGAGTGGCAACAGTCCAGCGGCGTGGGTCTGCCGGTCTGGGATCCGGCGGAATATCAAGCCTGGGCGGCACTGGTCCAGAATCCTACGGCTGACAAGCCGCTTCCCGGATTCAAATGGCATGCAATCGACAGTTCCGTGCCGCTCTCAGGCCAAACTGTGACGCCGCTCTTCCTCGATCCGCGCGCTGGCTTCTCGTGGGATGTGCGTGGAAACGGAAAGACCGTCCTCTCTGGCGGTTATGGATGGTATCGTTTCCATGACAACTGGACGGACGTTTCAAATGCTCTTGCGGTCTCCGAAGGACAGAGAGTACTCAATCTGGAGAATCCTTTCTCGAGCGGCAGCAGTTACAACTCCAACGGACTGACCCTGGACTATATGGGAAGCCAGCACATTGCGCCTAACGATCCTCAGGCGCAGTTAAGTACGCTGGCCTCGACTAGTTTAATCGCCTTTGATCCGTCCGACCACAAGCAACCGTTGACGGCAACCTACAGCTTGACATTGACACAGCAGTTGTTCCACACAACTTTTTCTGTTGGTTATGTGGGTAACAACAGCAACTCGATTTTGAATGATGGCAGCAATGGAGCCATCACAGTGGACAACGTGAATGCGATTAAGCCGGGAGCGCTATTTCAACCTGATCCAGCTCCATTCGTCGTTGTCACATCCTTCGATACGTCCACAAACAAGCCGGCCTACCAGTACACGAAGAATCCGTTTCAGGGGACGACGTACGAACCCACGAGTCTCAACAGCTTCCCGCAGAATGCCACGGTGGTCGCGCCCTCGATCAACGACTGGCGGCCGTACCCGCTGTATGGCCAGCTTCAATTGGAGGCGCATAAGCTTTTTGCCAACTACAACGCTCTGCAGGCAACTTGGAACAAGTCGAAGGGCTGGTTGAACTTTGGAGCGAACTACACCTTCAGCAAAGCCATGGGCGTTCGTGGCGGATTCAGCAACGGGAATCCTGGCGATTCATTCAATGTATGGAACGACTATGGTCCATTGGCGTATGACCGCACACAGATATTCAATGCGTGGTATTACCTGGATGGCGGATCGCATTTTCATCGTAACCGCCTCGTCAATGGCGCGTTGAACGGCTGGGCGCTCTCCGGGGTAACGGGTATTCAGAGTGGGCCGAACCTGCAGGCGACGAGCTATGGGACGAACTTCGGATTGGAAGGCATGCTGGGGCCGGGAGCGATCCTAGGCAACTCCCAGCCGGCTGGCACGGTATTGATCCAGGTGAACAATCAAGCCTTTTTGGGTACGCCAGACGTGGCGTTGCAGCCGACGCTTACCTGCAATCCGGCAAAACACACACAGTCAGGTCAGTACATCAACGGGGCATGCTTTGCTCTGCCTCAGATCAGCGGCGCCAACGGGCCCTTCGACTATCCGTATATTCACGGCCCGTACTTCTTCAACTCAGATTTGACGGTGAAGAAGTTGTTCCACTTTACCGACAAAAAAAATCTTGAGGTCAATGCGGCGGGCTTCAACTTCCTGAATCATCCGCTGGTGACGTTTACCAATCTCAACCCGACTTCGGAGCAATTAGATTTTCTCAACAATGTGAATTACGACCCGACTCAGGCCAAGCAGGAGAATGCGGCTTTCGGCATTACTCACAACAAGACAGGCAGGCGCATCGCGGAGATCACGGTGAAGTACACTTTCTGATGCGGACGGTGTAGCCAGGGATGCGTGGCAGGCAATTGCTTGCCACAAAAGCCTTTTGAGAGTAGCGCGAGTGAAAGGGCGAGGGACGGATACGGATATGGAGACCAGGAGAATGACGATGCCGATGGATCATGCTGAAATTCTGCAAGACAGGCCGGTACGCACAGTGCGCTTTGCGGGCGCGCTGGTGATGCTATTCCTCGCGTGGATTTTTTTGCCGGTAGAGATTTGCCATGGCCAGACCGCGCCGCCGATTGTGGCGACGACCAGGACGATGCTCAGCGATAACAACCCGGTCTTCGCCAGCTTCAAGCAAACTCAAACCCAAGGCGTCCCCTACAACGTTTTGTCGTTTGGAATGCAGGGTACGTTTGGATCGTTGGCCGTTAATCCGGCGGGGGATCTGCTGCAGGGCGGTTACAACTGGAATGCCGTTTGGGATTTTCCGGCCAACGGAGGAAGTCCTTTCAAAATTTTCACTGATCCCAACAGCGATCATACGGGACCAATCGCTGTCGATTCCAATGGGAACGTGGTTGTAACGGGCGTGTACGGCAACATCACATCGATGATTCCATATGTCAATGGTTCCTATACGTTCTACGCAAACACAACGGGTTATGAGTACTCGCCACCCGATCCTCCGACGCCCCCGCTCTGCACCGGCACAATTGCAAACGGCGTGGCGACAGTAACCTCGACCTCCGCTTGCACGTACGACTATCCCATAACCTATTCAACCAACCCCAGTGTACCCAACGGTGGGTATATTACCGGCGGAAATTATTTAGAGGTAGAGGCGCTTGCGTTCGATCCTGAAGGAGATAGCTATCTGCTCGATAATTATAACCAGAGCACCATTTACGGGTGCAGTGTCGGTTGCAACTTCGGCACCGACGCGCCGACAGAAATTGTCAACTTTGTGAATCCGACGACGACCTCTCCGGCGGGATCCTGCTACACAGTTTCCGACTTCGACTGGATCGCCGATATTGCGGCGGATTCCGCGGGCAATGTGTATTTTACGAACATGACTGGAACCATTTATGAGGTGGCGGCGGGCACGGGGTCCGCTACGGCGGTTCCGACGGTATTCTCGAATGCATTTATCGCGGCCGAGGGTGTTTCCTTCGATTCGGCCGGAAACATGTATGTCGCCGATAATGGCTACACCTCCGGAAAATTCTCAAACTATACTTGCGTAAGCACAGGTGGCGGCGGCCTTTGGGAGATCCCGCTGGAGAAGTCGGGGCTTAATCCCGCAGACATGTTCATGGTTCTTCCATTGGGCACTGGTTCGCAAAGTAACATAAACTCACAAAATCAGTGGGGCGTTGCAATTGACCAGCATGGCAACATCTTTGCGGAGCAGGGGTATACGGACATCTGGAAGTACACGGTTGGGAATGCGCCGTTTCCGGCTACAGCCGTGGGAGCCGTAAGCAGTCCTGTCCCTCTGACACTGACGTTTAACGCTCCAGTCACTTTGCAATCGACCACGATTACCGCTGCCGGCGCACCTTCCAAGGATTTCGCCGTGGTTACTTCGGGCAATGTGAACGCGACGGCTTCAGTAACAGTCGCGGCTCCCCCCGCCAACTTCCAGATTTATCCATCGGCTATCTCGTTGGATCTAACCCCAGGCTTCACCGCCACCGAGACGATTGGGATTGGTCAGGCCGCGAGCTTTACAGGCAGCGTCGCTCTTGCGGTTTCGGGGTTGCCGACTGGCGTCACTTCGGCCTTCAGCACCGACCCGGTCACGGGGGCCAATATTTTGACTCTAACGGCCAGCAGCAGCGCTACTCCCGGGTTAGCCAATCTGAGCGTTTACGCGCCGTTTACAGCCACCGTTAAAGGGCAACCCGTTACGGAGAATGAGTCCGCGCCTATCATCTTGAACGTTCTGCCCCCATGCGTCTTTGGAGCGGTAAACGCAGCCCATACATCCTGCACAATCAACGTGCAATTCAACCCGACACAGCCTGGACAGCGGAATGCGATTCTAACGCTGACTGATGCGGCTGGGGATAACATTCCGGTTTACTTGACAGGGGTAGCTGTTGGTCAGGCCATTACGGTTGATCCTGGAACGCAGAGCGCGATAGGTAGCGGATTGAAGCAGCCTGGCGCGGTTGCCGTTGACGGCGCGGGGAATGTATTTGTCGCCGACGCTGCCGCGAACGCGGTGTACGAATATGCGGGTGGCGCTGGCGCTGGCACTGCGTTGGGCAGTGGCCTGAGCCAGCCTGGCGGCGTGGCCGCGGACTCAGCGGGCAATCTCTATATCTCCGACACGGGCAACGGTCGCGTGGTGGAGATTGCCAACGGTACCGGCGGTCCTTATTCGGGTAGCCAGAGTACGATTCTAAGTGGTCTGAATAAGCCCGGCCAGTTGGCAGTCGATGGAACTGGAACACTGTATATTCCCGAAGCCGGGAATAACGATGTGGTTACTTATGTGAATCGCAGCGGACTGGCCTCAGGCGGAGTGAAGACGGTACCGGTAACCGCGACGGCAGGACTCAGTTCGCCTTCGGCGGTGGCATTGGATGCTTTCAATAATATTTATGTTGCGAGCCCGGCTAGCAATACGGTTGTAGAGTACTCAGATGGATCAATCAGCGATGTTGGCGCCAATCTTTCGGCTCCGACAGGCGTGGCGGTGGACGGTTCTGGAAGCGTGATTATTGCCAGCAGCGGGAACGGTCTCATCGTACGCGTTCCCAACCAGAACGGCGGGCTGGCATCGAGCTATCAAACGATCGTTTCCAGTTCGATTCTCAACCCGTACGCCGTTGCGCTGGATCCATACGGCAACCTCTATGCATCCGACAGCACGAATGCGGCTGCCTATGGGATGAATCGTCTTTCCGGGGCAATCAATTTCGGGAAAGTGAACGACGAGTCCAGCAGCGCCGGGCAGACGGCGGTTCTTGCCAGTTCTGGCTTGGTCGGCTTGGCATTGGGGGCACCACTTTATCCTGCGCTGACCGGTACGCCATTCGAGATACCGAGCGCCAGCGACAATTGCTCTGGCCTCGCGGTGCTTGGCAGCGGCTACAGTTGCACACTTGAGGCATACTTTGCTCCGACAACCGAAGCCGGACCACAAAGTTATACGGTTAATTTCAGCACTTCGGCTCAGAATACGGCCGCACCTGCGCTAGTTTTGAGTGGAAATGCAGTGAACGAGCTTCCTTCCGTAGTTACGGTGGCCCAGACTGCTCCAGCAACAGGCAATGCTAGCTATGGCAGCCCGGTTACGGTTACGGCAACGGTGGCTCCAGCAAGTGGGACCGGAATCGCGGCAACGGGAACGGTACAATTCATCGTCGATGGAGGAAACTCTGGACAACCGGTGGCTATGAACGGTTCCGCTCAGGCTTCGCTCGTTCTTTCCAGCCTCAGCGGCGGCGCCCATCAGATTGCGGCTGTTTACTCCGGTGATCATACCTATGCTCCTTCTTCATCTCTTGCGACAACTATAACCATATCGCCGGCGACATCGAGCACGGCGCTGGCGGTTTTTGGATTCGCAGCGAGTCCTTTAACGGCCGAGCCGACTCCGCCGCAGATTGCTGACGGAGATTCAATAACGATGACAGCGGCGATTGCTCCGTCGATCACGGGTTCGCTATCAGGGTCTGTTGTCTTCAGTAATGGCGTCGGTGGCCCTGTGTTAGGCACTGCGACTGTCCAGTCAACAACGACTTCTGGATCGGGAACGGTGTATTCGGCAACTTTGACCCTCTCAGGCACCAACGGAACTATGCTGGCGGCGGGTGTATACAACATCGTGGCAACATACCAAGGGAATAACAATTACGGAACATCGGTGTCGTCGGCTACGCAGTTGATTGTTACCCAGCCGACGTTCACGATGGTGCAAAGCAACTCCGCAATTACGTCCTCGGCGAAGAGTCCAGGCACTAGCACAATCACCATAACTTCAGAATCAAAATTTCAAGGGGGCGTGGACTTCACCTGCACAGGACTGCCGGCCCATGCGACATGCAACTTCGTTCCCGCAGTGCTGGGGTTGGCGGTGAGCAGCACCACAACACCGCCGAATGCCACATACCTTGTTCCGGTTGTCTCCACGGTACTTACGGTTAATGTGAACCAGGCTCCGATCATTACGCCGACCGGGATATTCTGGTGGAGTGGTTTATTACTTGGCTTGGGCCTTTTCGGCTTGGCGAGTAACAGGAATGCGAGAAGACGGCTGCTGATGCAATCGCTAGCAGGTTGTGTGCTGCTGGTTTCTCTGGCGGGTGTCTCTGGCTGCGGCAGTGGAACGGCTACTTTTACGACGCCCTCCGGCACCTCGACGATAACGATAACCGCAACCTCAACGCCAACACTCGGTGGTATTCCCGATCCTACCCTTAATGTTAAGCAAACAACGCAGTTTACTCTGACCGTGCAGTAAGAAGCTGAAGAATCGGAGCGGCGGACGGGAGTTTCCCGTCCGCCGCTTTGTGTCTGCGAACTGAAACGGAACTCCGCCTGAATCCTTTAACCTAATTACAGGGAGAATGAAAGATAACGATGGCTCAATCTGCAATCAAGTTCGGAACCGACGGCTGGCGCGCGGTGATAGCTGATGACTTTACCTTTGCCAATGTGCGTATCGCGGCGGAGGCGGTTGCAGCCTACGTACATGCCAAGGAAGACGCCACGAAGGGGCTCTGCATCGGCTACGACACTCGCTTTGGTTCCAAGGCCTTTGCGCGTACCTGCGCCGAGGTTGTGGCCTCGACTGGCATTCCTGTACTGCTGGCCAATGGCATCACGCCTACGCCGGCACTCAGCTATGCGGTGCGCGAACGCGGCATGGCCGGTGGGATCATGATTACCTCCTCGCACAACCCGGCGCAGTGGAATGGCGTGAAGTACAAGGGCTGGTATGGCGGGTCGGGCAAGCCATCGATGATCGCCGAGATCGAGTCGCGGCTGGGTGAGGCGGTTCCCCGTATGGCGCAACCTGCTCCGATCGAAGAGGTGGATTTTCTGCCGCCGTACCTGAAGGCCATCGAGGGCTTTACGAGCCTCGAAGCGCTGGGTAAATCAGGGATGAAGTTCGGCATCGACTCAATGTATGGCGCGGGGCTGACCTATCTCTCGGAGATTTTTACGCGCCTTGGCGTGGCGCATGTGCAGATTCGCGGCAATGTGGACCCACTTTTTCCGGGCATCAACCCCGAGCCGATCGAGCCGCACATTCGTGCTCTTGGCGAGGCGGTGGTGGCCAATGGCTGCCAGGCCGGTCTCTGCACGGACGGTGACGCGGACCGCATTGGCGCGACGGACGAGCATGGAATCTTTGTCGATCCGCACAAGATATTTTGCGTTCTGTTGAGCTGGGTTTTGAAGCGCAAGGGCTGGCCGGGTGCCGTCACGCGCGCCTTCAACACCACCAAAATGCTGGACCGGATCTGCAAAAAGCACGGCAGGGAACTGATCGAGCACGGCATCGGCTTCAAGTTTGTTTGCGACTTCATGCTGGAGCGGGAGATCGTGATGGGCGGCGAGGAGTCGGGCGGGATCGGCTTTCAACGGCATCTGCCGGAGCGGGACGGACTACTAAACTCTCTGTTGCTGGCCAATGTGATGGCCGAGGAGGGAAAGACGCTGGGCCAACTGGTGGCCGATCTGCAAGCGGAATATGGAGAACACCAGTATGGGCGCATCGACCTGCACATCTCCGACGAGATAAAGAACGCGGCGATTGCACGAGCAAGGGCGCTGAGGGCAGGCGACCCGGTCTTTGCCGGAATGCCGATTCTGCGGCAGGAGACGATGGACGGCGTCAAATTCTATCTGGACAACCCAGAGGCGGCGACTAAGCCAAATGCAGCCGAGACCTGGCTGCTGCTGCGGGCTAGCGGCACCGAGCCGCTGATGCGGATCTATACCGAGTCGTGCTCCAAGGAGTCCGTGGCTCGGCTGCTGGAGGCGGCACGGAAGTTTGCGCTGGGCGGGTAGGGTGGGCATTCGTTCGTTTGGTTTAGAGAGCCTTCTAATTCAAGTGTATACATACCGTGCTGCAATAATCCCACCGATAGAGGGGCGGCACGGATGCAGCCTTATTCGCAGGATTTGCGGGATCGCGTGTTGTGGGCATTGGGTCGCGGAGAACGTCCGACTTCGATTGCGCGGCGTCTGGAAATCAGTCGGGCCTGGGTTTATCGAGTGCGCGACCGCGAACAAAAGACAGGCAAACGCACCAGCTTTCGGATTGGAGGCCATCGCCGTTCGCGG